>OHBV01000900.1_pt1 | contig 12654 bp, 8 predicted proteins | sample 1577451 | NCBI WGS metagenome assembly OHBV01 (sample SAMEA3879605, study PRJEB24766) | human gut metagenome | biome: human-associated habitat; feature: feces | place: USA | collected 1985/1987 | reverse complement strand
CTTGTCACAATGCAGATGTGCGGCGAGGGAAAAGCAAGACTGACCCTGACCGGCAGCAGAAATTATTCCGTTTTGGAAGAAAAAGAAGAACAGATTATTTTCTCTGAGGAGCTGCCAGTCTCTGAGGGGGAAGTTCATTTTGAAAAAGAGGTGAAAAAACCGGATCTGTGGAGTGCGGAGATCCCGAATTTATACACGCTTACGATCGAATGTTTTGATCAAAACGGGGAGAGAAGCGAGCTTGTCAGCCAAAGAATCGGATTCCGCCGTTTTGAAATGAAAGACGGTATCATGACATTAAATGGAAAGCGCATTGTATTTAAGGGTGTCAACCGTCATGAGTTCAGTTCCAAAACAGGACGTGCAGTGACAAGGGAAGAGGTTTTAAAAGACATCGTTACGATGAAACAGAACAACATTAATGCGATCCGCACCTGCCACTACCCGGATGCTTCCATTATATATGATCTCTGCGATGAGTACGGACTCTATATGATCGCGGAAAACAATCTCGAATCACACGGTTCATGGGATGCCGCGATGCATGGTTCTGTGCCGAAAGATACGATCGTTCCGGGGGACAACATGGACTGGGAACCGATGATGCTTGATCGTGTCAATTCCTGTTACCAGAGAGATAAAAACCATCCGGCAGTTCTGATCTGGTCAGTCGGAAATGAATCTTACGGCGGAAAAGTCATTTTTGACATGTCCGAAAAATTCCGTGCCTTAGATCCATACCGTCTGGTTCATTATGAGGGAATTTTCAATGACCGCAGATATGAGGCGACCAGCGATATGGAAAGCCAGATGTATACGAGCGTGGAAAATGTGAAAAAATTCCTCGCCGAGCATAAGGAAAAACCGTTTATTATGTGTGAATATACACATGCGATGGGAAATTCCTGTGGTGCCATGCACAAATACACGGATCTGACCGATACGGAACCGAGATATCAGGGCGGTTTTATCTGGGATTACATTGACCAGTCCATCTTGAAAAAAGACCGCTATGGAAAAGATTTTCAGGCATACGGCGGCGATTTCTTAGAGCGTCCGACGGATTATAATTTCAGTGGAAATGGAATCTGCTATGGCGGAGACCGAGATCCGTCCCCGAAGATGCAGGAAGTGAAATTCAATTACCAGAATATCAGCATTCTGTTTGAAAAGGAAGGGAAGTTTACCGTTGTAAATAAAAACCTGTTTGCAAATACCGACCGGTTCCGCTGTGTGGCAGTTTTACAGAAAAACGGGGTTGTTGTGAAAAAACAGGAGATAGAGACAGCAGTACCGCCGCTTAGCACGAAGGACTATGAGATCCCGTTTGCCATTTTGCGTGCAGATGATAAGGATCAGAAAAAAGATACGGATGCAGAATACACACTCACCGTTTCATTCCGGTTAAAGGAGGATATGAGCTGGGCAGATGCAGGACATGAGGTCGCTTTTGGACAGAAGATTTATAAAAAGATCCCTGCTTTCCATGCATCCGAAAAGCCGATCCGCGTGGTTCACGGCAAGGTAAACATCGGAGTAAAAGGCGAAGATTTTGACTGCCTGTTTTCCATGTTGAGCGGGGGACTTGTTTCCTACCGCTATGCGGGGAAAGAAATGATTGAAAAGATCCCGATGCCGAATTTCTGGCGGGCACCGGTTGACAATGATAACGGAAGCATGGCACCGGCGCGCTATGCACAGTGGAAGATTGCGAGCATGTATATCAGCCACAGAAATGGCGGCATGTTTGATAATGTCCCAACGAAAGTGGAAGAAAAAGACAATACCGTGACAGTCACGTATACTTATTTTATGCCGACAACACCGGCAAGTAAATGTCAGGTTGCCTACACGGTTTTCGGTGATGGAACAATCGAGACGAAATTGATGTATGATCCGGTCGAGGGACTTCCGGATATGCCGGAGTTTGGCATGATGTTCTGGTTTAATGCAGATTATGACAATCTTACCTGGTATGGCATGGGACCGGATGAGACCTATGCAGACCGGAGACATGGAGCAAAGCTTGGAATCTACAGCAATAAAGTGGCTGACAATATGGCAAAATATTTAGTTCCGCAGGAATGTGGCAACAAAGTCGGTGTGCGATATGCGCGCCTTGTGGATGCAAAAGGCAGGGGAATGATGTTTGAGGGAGATGAATTAAGCTTCTCGGCACTTCCGTATACACCACATGAACTTGAAAATGCAGCCCATGTTTATGAACTGCAGCAGGTACATCACACGATTGTCCGTGTGGCATTGGCGCAGATGGGAGTCGGCGGTGATGACAGCTGGGGATCTTTAGTGCACCCGGAATACCATATTGATGTGACGAAACCGTTAGAATTTACGTTCCGGTTTAAGGGAATATAGAAAAGGAAGAAAATCCTCTGCTCCTGCATAGGCAGTCGCATTTTTCTTCGAAAAACAAGGAGGATTTATATGAATTTTGTAAAAGGAATGGATTTATCCACGCTTGCAGAGTTGGAGAAGTGTGGTGCGAAATATTATGACAACGGAGAGGAGAAGGATCTCTTAGAGATCATGAAATCCTATGATGTGGATACGATCCGCATCCGTGTATGGAATGATCCGTGGTCAGAGGCCGGAGAATCTTACGGTGCCGGGGAAAATGATCCAAAGACATCGCTTGAAATCGCAAAACGTGTGACGAAAGCCGGTTTTGGAGTACTTTTAAATCTGCATTACAGTGATTTCTGGGCAGACCCGGGAAAACAGTTCAAACCAAAGGCGTGGGAAAGCTATGGTGTCAAAGAGCTAGAGCAGGCAGTCTATGATTTTACGCTGGAGATGATGCATCTTTATCTGGAGAACGGTGTCAACATCACAATGGTGCAGGTTGGAAATGAACTTTCCAATGGTCTGCTCTGGCCGGAAGGCAAAGTGCCGAATTATGACAATATTGCAGCGTTTGTCAATGCCGGTATCCGCGCTGTCCGAAAAGCGGATGAAGAACGTCTTGCCGGTTCCATCAAAGGCGTATGCCCGCAGATGGAAGGTTTGTCAAAAATTCCGGTGATGATCCATCTCGACAACGGCGGCAACAATGCGCTTTACCGTGAATGGTTTGACAATTTTACAAAACGCGGTGAGGACTTTGAACTGATCGGTCTGTCTTATTATCCGTTCTGGCATGGTTCTCTTCAGATGTTAAATGACAACATGAATGATATTGCCAAGCGCTACGGCAAAGATCTGATCGTGGCAGAAGTCTCCATGGGATATACGATGGACGACTACAAGGATTATGAGAAACTTGCCGATGAGGAGCGCAAGGGTTATGCGACGAAACCGGCGCTGGTTGAGAAAATCGAATACCCGATGACCGTACAGGGACAGTATGACTTTATGGAAGACTTCTTAAACCGCATCAGCCATATCGATGATGGAAAAGGGAAGGGCTTCTTCTACTGGGAGCCGGCATGGATCCCGGTTCCGGGTTCCGGCTGGGCAACGCCTGCTTCCTTAAAATACATACAGGATCCGGGACCGTGCGGCAACGAGTGGGCAAACCAGGCATTGTTTGATTATGAGGGCAATGCGCTGCCGACGTTAAAACTGATCCGTGATTTTAAGGCATAAAAAGCATTGCTGTCTGGAGATAAAAGAGTGTATAGAAAATCCTGCAATATTTATGTAAAAATGTTGCAGGATTTTTTGCACTTTGTTGCAGTTTGCGTTTCAGCCATTGCAAAGGGATTCGGATGCGTTATAATAGGATTATCAGAGAAAACGAAACAAATGCATCCTGCTTTTCCGGGAAAGGAAAACAGACGGGATGACGTGGAACAAAATAAGAACAAATGATGTATTGTAAAAAGGAGGATTTAGGATGGTTTGGGAGAACGTACTGGCAAAGTTTAAAGAGTTATTTGGAGATGAAGGTGAGATCGGTGTTTATTTTGCACCGGGACGTGTGAATATGATCGGAGAGCATACCGATTACAACGGCGGTCATGTATTTCCATGTGCACTGACGATCGGTACTTATGGTGTGGCAAGAAAAAGAAATGATAAGAAGCTGCGTTTTTATTCCATGAATTTTGAGCAGCTTGGCGTGTTAGAGTCATCTGTAGAGAATTTAAAACCGGAGAAAGAAGCTGACTGGACAAATTACCCGAAGGGTGTAATGTGGGCATTCGGAGAGAAAGGCATGAAGGTAGAACAGGGTATGGATCTTGTATTATTCGGAAATATCCCGAATGGTTCCGGACTTTCTTCTTCCGCATCCGTAGAGGTTTTAACAGGATTTATCTTACGCGATATGTTTGGATTTGATGTGACAAATCAGGATCTTGCACTGATCGGTCAGTATTCGGAAAATAAATTCAACGGTGTCAACTGTGGTATCATGGATCAGTTTGCTATCGCAATGGGCAAAGCAGGCCATGCGATCTTCCTTGACACCGCGACTTTAAAATATGAGTATGCACCGATCAAACTGGAGAATGCAAAGATCGTGATTTCCTGCAGTAATAAAAAACGTGGACTGGGCGATTCCAAATACAATGAGCGCCGCAGTGAGTGTGAAAAAGCACTGGCAGAGTTACAGAAAGTTGTCTCCATCGACGCACTTGGAGATCTGACAGAGGTACAGTTTGAAGAACACAAAGATGCCATCAAAGAGGAAGTGTGTGTAAGACGTGCAAAACATGCAGTTTATGAGAATCAGAGAACGATCAAAGCAGTAGAGGCACTGAAAAATAATGATGTTGCCTTATTTGGAAAACTGATGAATGAATCCCACGTTTCTCTCCGCGATGATTATGAAGTAACCGGTATTGAGCTGGATACTTTGGTTGAGGAAGCATGGAAGATTGATGGTGTGATCGGCTCAAGAATGACAGGTGCGGGCTTTGGCGGATGTACGGTCAGCATCGTAAAAGATGAGGCTGTGGATACCTTTATCAAAGAAGTCGGTGCAGCTTATGAGAAGAAGATCGGATATGCAGCAGATTTCTATGTTGTTGAGATTGGTGACGGTCCAGTGAAATTAGCCTGATGAAAAGAAGTTTTTCATTTCTGAAAATAAGAGGCTCATTGAAAATAATATAGAGACTTAAAAATATATGTCTGGCAGAGTATTGCAAAGACACGTTAAACAGTGTAGAAGTGAGGAAGAATATGATACAGGAAAAGATTTTAGAGTTGACAGAATATGGTCTGGTGACAGGACTTGTTGCACCGGAAGATAAAAGATTTACTATCAATCGTCTGTTAGAACTTTTTCAATTAGATGAGTTAGAAGATGAAGTCGCTGCAGCATATGAAAAGAGAGAGCCGATGACACAGGAGACCGCTGAGGATGCCTTAGAGGGAATTCTCACAGAAATGCTTGACTATGCGGCAGAGCAGGGACTGATGCCGGAGGATACGATCACATACCGTGATCTGTTTGACACAAAGATCATGAGCATGCTGATGCCAAGACCAAGTGAAGTCATCACAAAATTCCGTGGACTTTACAATCATCAGTCCGCACAGGCGGCAACCGATTATTTTTACAAATTAAGCTGTGATTCGAACTATATCCGCAGATACCGTATTAAGAAGGATCTGAAATGGACTGCAGATACCGAGTTTGGTACCTTGGATATCACGATCAATTTATCAAAACCGGAAAAAGATCCGAAAGCAATCGCTGCAGCAAAACTTGCAAAACAGAGCGGTTACCCGAAATGCTTACTCTGCAAGGAAAATGAGGGATACGCAGGACGTGTGAACCATCCGGCAAGACAGAATCACAGAATCATCCCGGTAACGATTAATGGCAGTGACTGGTTTTTCCAGTACTCTCCGTATGTATATTACAATGAGCACTGCATTATATTCAACGGACAGCACACACCGATGAAAATTGAGCGTGCTACGTTCGGTAAACTGCTTGATTTCGTGGAACAGTTCCCACATTATTTTGTAGGATCAAACGCAGATCTTCCAATTGTCGGCGGTTCTATTTTAAGCCATGATCATTTCCAGGGTGGTCATTACGAATTTGCCATGGCAAAAGCACCGGTCGAAAAAGAAATCTCATTCAAGGGATTTGAGGATGTAAAAGCAGGCATTGTAAAATGGCCGATGTCCGTGATCCGTATCAGCGCGGAGAAAAAAGAGCGTCTGATCGAGCTGGCAGATAAAGTTTTACTTGCATGGAGAGGTTATACGGACGAGGCAGCATTTATTTTTGCTGAGACAGACGGGGAACTACATAATACGATCACTCCGATTGCAAGAAGACGCGGAGATTTATATGAACTTGATCTGGTACTGCGTAACAACATTACCACAGAAGAGCATCCGCTTGGTGTTTATCATCCACATGCAAAGCTGCACCATATCAAGAAAGAAAATATTGGTCTGATCGAGGTTATGGGTCTTGCAGTACTTCCGGCACGTCTGAAAAAAGAGATGGCGGACTTAGAGCAGGCACTGCTTGACGGTACGTCCATCCGTGAGGATGAAGTTCTTGCAAAACATGCAGACTGGGTAGAAGAATTCCTTCCGAAATACGGATTTACATTTGGCAGCGGTTTAGAGGGAGAGGTAACCCCGGAAAAACTGCATGATATCGTGCAGACAGAGATCGGTCTGGTATTTAAGGAAGTATTAAAAGACGCCGGTGTTTATAAATGTACCGAAGAGGGCAGAACTGCGTTCATGCGTTTCGTAGACAGAGTGAATGCATAGGAAATCATTCTGCAAATACCAGAATGCAAAATTTGATTAAATTTTCATCTGTGTTTTTTGTCCGGCAAATTTTTGTATGCTGTGCTAGGATGAAAGAGATAGGCGATTTATTTGATCAGAATGTATATGGATTTAAAAATAAATATGTGATAGGCATGATAGGCAGATGTCAGCATCTTCAGTGAGGATGCTGGCATTTTCTATCTACCGAAATTGATTTTACACTCAGGCATTGTTTCGCGTTTGTCAGCGGTAAAATTTGTACCGGATTCTTGGAAAACAGCATTTACTTCTTTATGGTGCTGTGGTAAAGTATTTAGAGATCATGTTACAGGATGCGCCCTGTTTTATCGAGGCTGGTGTGGTCTGTAACATCCGAAATGTACACGAATGGAGATAGAACTATGGTTTCAAAAAGAATACAAAAAGCACTGCTTGGAAATTCCGCGATCCGTGCAATGTTTGTGGAAGGAAAAGCGATGGCGGAAAAATATGGTGCGGAGAATGTCTATGATTTTTCACTCGGCAATCCTGCAACACCGGCTCCGGCAGCATTAAACGACAGTATCAGAGATTTGTTGGATGAGGCAGATAAGAAAGGAGCGGCAGGTTCTTTAGAATTGCACGGATATATGGAAAATGCAGGTTATAAAGATGTGCGTGAGGCGATCGCGGCAAACTTAAATAAACGTTTTGGTACCGCATTTGACGATCATAATATCGTGATGACAGTCGGTGCAGCGGGAGGCCTCAATATTATTTTTAAAACGGTCTTGGATCCTGGTGATGAGGTGATCGTGTTTGCCCCGTTTTTTGGTGAGTACCGTCAGTATGCAGCCAATTTTGATTCAGAGATTGTAACGGTAAATCCGGATCTTAAGACTTTTTTGCCGGATCTGAACGATTTTGAGGCAAAGATTACGGAAAAGACCAAGGCACTGATTGTCAATACGCCGAACAATCCGACCGGTGTCATCTATAAACCGGAGACGATGGAGGCGATCGCTTCTATCTTAGAAAAGAAGCAGAAAGAATTTGGACATGACATTTACCTGGTTTCGGATGAGCCGTATCGGGAACTGGTTTATGATGGAAATAAAGAGGATTTTCTGACGAAATATTATAAAAATACGATTGTTGGATATTCGTTCAGTAAATCGCTGTCACTTCCTGGAGAGCGTATCGGTTACGTGGTAGTTCCGAACGAGGCATCCGATGCTGAAGAACTGATCCGCGGTATTGAAATTTCAAACCGTACGCTTGGATTTGTCAATGCACCATCTCTGATCCAGAAAGCGGTTGCAAGATGTTTAGATGAGAAAACAGATGTTTCTTTCTATGATGAAAACCGAACAATGTTGTACGATGGCTTAACGGAACTTGGATTTACCTGTATCAAACCGGAAGGAGCATTTTACCTGTGGGTAAAATCCCCGGTCGATAATGAGGAAGAATTTGTGGAAGAGGGCAAAAAGCTGCATCTTCTGATGGTAAAGGGAAGTGCATTTGGATGTGGTGGATTTGTACGTCTTGCTTATTGTGTTTCCCATGAGACGGTCAAAAATTCACTGCCCGCTTTTGAAAAACTTGCACAAGTGTATGGACTGAAATAATGCAGTGTAAAAAAGGAAAATTGTAGAAATCAACGTAAGCATGGAGGAGTAGAATGAGCAGCTGGGAGTCTTATGTAAGAAAAGTAGTGCCTTATGTTCCGGGAGAACAGCCACAGGAACAGCGTATGATAAAATTAAATACAAATGAAAATCCATATCCGCCGGCACCGGGAGTGATCCGTGCACTGAAAGAATTTGATACAGACCGGCTTCGGTTATATCCGGAACCGACCTGCAAGGTTTTGGTGGATGCAATCGCAGAGTATTATGGATTAAAGAGCAGTCAGGTGTTTGTCGGTGTGGGATCGGATGATGTGCTTGCCATGATCTTCATGACTTTTTTTAATTCCAAAACACCGGTCTGGTTCCCGGATATCACATATTCCTTTTATGATGTCTGGGCAGACATGCTGCGGATTCCATATGAGGTAAAGCCGTTAGATGAAAATTTTCAGATTGTAAAAGAAGATTATTATGGCGAAAATGGCGGTGTGGTTTTTCCAAATCCAAATGCACCGACGGGAATTTTAATGCCGTTGTCTGAAATAGAGGATATCATACAACATAACCGGAATGTCATCGTGGTGGTGGATGAGGCATATATCGATTTTGGCGGGGAGAGTGCACTTCCGTTAATCGAGAAATATGATAATCTGCTGGTAGTCCAGACATTTTCAAAATCGCGCTCCATGGCAGGCATGCGTATCGGTTATGCGATGGGAAATGAGAAACTGATCAAATATATCAATGATGTGAAATATTCATTCAATTCCTATACCATGAATCAGACAGCGCTTGCACTTGGTGTGGAAGCAATCAAAGATAAAGCCTACTTTGAAGAGACAAGACAGCGTGTAATAGCAACCCGTGAATGGACGAAGCAGGAACTCACAAAACTTGGTTTTTCATTTGGCGATTCCATGAGTAATTTTATCTTTGCGACACATGAGCGCGTACCGGCAAAAGAACTGTTTGAGGCTTTGAAAAAAGAACACATTTTTGTGCGGTATTTTTCGAAGGAACGAATCAGCAATTATCTCAGGATCAGTATTGGAACGAAGGAAGAGATGGAGGAGCTGATCCGTTTTCTGAAAAATTATCTGCAGTGATAAAAAGTGAACTGGTCATAGTTACAAAAACTGGAAACATAACCAGAAGACACTAATTGGATGGATAAAAAGTATCGTATCCGGTATTTTCAAGGTACAGTGGAGCCGCCTGCTTTTGAGCCAGCCGGTTTGTGCCGAAACGAAAGAGAATGAGACCGCTAAAAGTACAGATCACTCCGGTGGCAAAATAAAGAACGAAAAAGAGTGTGCTGTTGCCGGTCGGTAAAATGCCGCTTATAATGGTTCCCCAGAAGTTAAACATCATATGAAACAGGATAGACTGATAAATACTGCCGCCTTTTTCACAGATGTAACCTAAGACCATGCCGAGGAAAAAGGCATAGATTCCCTGGATCATATTCATATGAAAAAGTCCAAATAAAAGCGCCTGCATGATGTTTGCTGCCCAGAATGGGAACACTCTTTTTGCCTGATGCATCGTGACACCGCGAAAGAGAAGCTCTTCGCCGATCGGGGCAAGCAGGATGGAATAAAAAAACATGGAAACGGTCAGTCCACTGTTTATTCCGGTACTTTCCATTAATTTTTCATATGCCTTCATCCACTGCGGAAACAGCGAGGCTGTGAAAGAGACCAGATAGGTCGAAAGGCACTGAGTACCGGGAACTAAAAGGATGATCCCGACAATGGAAAGCGGATGAAAAACTTTTCGTGGATGAATCAGATAGATTCCATTATACCCGGCATGATACCAGAAGCCAAATGCTCCGATACAGAGAAGGGAAAATACAATCATGATCAGGGTATTTACACGTGTCGTGGACCATAAATCTAATGTTTTGTTCCAAAGATCTGCGTAGATACGGTTGGAAGAAAAAATATAGCGGATATGTTCGTAAAACAGAGTGACTCCCATAACAAAAAACATGGCAAGGTACTGAAATACAAGTGCAAGTAAAAACGGTATAAATGTAAAGAAAAAAGAACCGATTTTTTTCATGTGAATACTCCTTTGCAAGGTGAAATAACTGTTAGTGATGAAAATATTATAGCAAACATATGTTTGAAAATCAATAGAAAAGAGATAAAAGCAGAACGTATGTTCTTGAAATGATAATCTATATATTTCATTGCATATATGGGGAGAAAATGATATAATGGCGGTCTGCGAAAAAAATAAAATTACATAAAATATGTATTTACTTTAAAACTTTAATATGCTAAAATGTATCGTAGGTGTATAGCGCATATAGCGTGTAATTAATAAAAAAGGAGAAAGGAATATGAGCAAGAAACTTAGGACAGAGGCAGTCGATCATCTTTTTGATGCTATCTTAAGCCTCCAGAACAAGGAAGAATGTTATACATTTTTTGAAGATATCTGTACGATTAATGAATTACTTTCATTATCACAGCGATTTGAAGTTGCAAAGATGTTAAGAGAACACAAAACCTATCTTGAGATTGCAGAGAAGACAGGTGCATCAACAGCGACCATAAGCCGTGTAAATCGTTCGTTAAACTACGGGAATGACGGATACGACATGGTTTTTTCAAGACTTCAGGACATGGATAAAGAATAGAAATAAAAAGAACCGCTATCTTTAATTTGTGACAACAGGACATTCTGCAAAGTGTGCATCCTGTTGTTCCATTAAAAATAGCGGTTTTTCTGTTAAATACGGTAAAACATAACAAGTAATCTGAGCGGGAAGCATGCATCCTGTTATTTTTTGGATGGCTTTGTCTCAGGATTTTTTGAAGCCATCTGATCGATCATCTTTTCAATCAGAGTTTTTTTGATGTAAACGTCATAGCTGAGCATACAGATAAAGCTGAATGTATGCAAAAGATCTGCTTCATCTTCTGACGCATCCGGGAATGTGTTCATGGAAGTGTTGAATTTTTTTGCGAGATCTTTCATCAGGTTCTGTGTTTCCGGATGTTCTAAACTGAAAACTTCTTTGTAGATATCTTCGAGACTGTAATTCTCGTCATTGCCGAAATATTTTTCAGTGATCGGGTTTAAAATACCCTGAATGTCGCTGATGCTTAAAATACTTTTCAGATAATAAATAAAGATCAGGACCAGTACATGCTCTTTGGTATACTTCTTTTTCTCCGGTGGAGGAAGAAGATTGTTTTTTGCATAATTGTTGATCATTGTTTTGGTCAGGATCTTGTCATCATCATGACGTTTTGAAGCGGCAAGCTGTGAATCCATGAATGTGGTTACCTGATCCATATATAAATCAATATTCGGAACATCTTCCGGTTTGACATAATCAATCTGCTGCAGGGAATCTAAGATTGAACGTAAAAATTGTTTTGTATCCATATTTGTGTCACCTCTGATCACATTATATAGTATTGAAAACTAGATGACAAGATATAAATGAAGAAAAAATAATTCAATATGGGTTTTATTACATGAAATATTTATGTTATAGTATAAGAACAAGCAATGAAAGAAAAGGAAAATATAACCATGAGTATATATGATACGTTGAATGAACAGCAGAGAGAAGCGGTATATCAGACAGAAGGTCCGGTACTGATCTTAGCCGGGGCTGGCTCCGGTAAAACACGTGTGCTGACACACCGCACTGCTTATTTAATCGAAGAAAAGGGTGTCAATCCTTACCATATCATGGCGATCACTTTTACCAACAAAGCGGCGGGAGAGATGCGGGAGCGAATTGATAAAATTGTCGGATTTGGCTCGGAGAGCATCTGGGTATCGACCTTCCATTCAAGTTGTGTGAGAATTTTGCGCCGTCATATCGACCGGATCGGATTTGACACCAATTTTACGATTTATGATGCGGATGATTCAAAATCACTGATGAAGGATATATGCAAGCGTTTAGAGATTGATACCAAGATTTATAAAGAAAAAAGTTTTTTGGCAGCGATTTCATCGGCAAAAGATGAACTGATCACACCGACAGAGCTGATGCAGCGTGCACTGACATCTTCCGATTATGCAAAGCGTAAACAGGCGGAGGTATACCGGGAATATCAGGAGGCGTTACATAAGAATAATGCGCTGGATTTTGATGATCTGATCATGAAGACGGTGGAACTTTTGCAGTCTGATCCGGAGGTAAAAAATTATTATCAGGAACGTTTTCATTATATTATGGTGGACGAGTATCAGGATACGAATACGGCACAGTTTGAGCTGATCCGTCTTTTGGCAGGCAAATATCAGAATCTTTGTGTGGTGGGTGATGATGATCAGTCTATTTATAAGTTCC
>OHBV01000872.1_pt1 | contig 12931 bp, 7 predicted proteins | sample 1577451 | NCBI WGS metagenome assembly OHBV01 (sample SAMEA3879605, study PRJEB24766) | human gut metagenome | biome: human-associated habitat; feature: feces | place: USA | collected 1985/1987 | reverse complement strand
TGCTCGAATTCCTTATTGAATTTGATATGAAAGATAAGCAGTAATACTGCAGATGCTAACTGACCAATTACAGTTGCATAAGCTGCGCCTTTCACTCCCATTTCCGGGCAAGGTCCAATACCATAGATCATGATCGGATCAAGGATGATATTTATAACTGCTCCAACCACCTGACCGATTGTAGAATAAAGAGAACGGCCTGTTGCCTGAAGTAACTTTTCAAATAGAGAAAAGAAAATAATACCAAAAGAAATTACGCAGCATATCCTCAGATAGCTGATTCCCATCTCAAGTACTTCTGTATCTACTGTCTGCGATGAAATATATGCTTTCACCCCAAAGATACCAAACAATAAGCAGACCACATAAATGATCACTCCCAGAAACAGACTGTTTCCTGCTACCTTTGCAGCTTTTTTACTGTTACCCTGTCCAAGTGTCCTCGCAAGAAGTGCATTCGTTCCGACACCGGTTCCGATTCCAACTGCCACCATAAGCATCTGAACCGGAAATACCAGTGTCAAAGCATTTAATGCCGCTTCACTGCCCACTCTCATATTTCCTACAAATGCACTGTCTACAATGTTATAGACCGCCTGCAATGCCATGGATAAGATCATCGGGATTCCCATCTGGATCATCAGCTTATTCACCGGCATATCCTTCATTTTGTTACTTTCCGCCATTTTGTTTTACTCCTCTCTTTTCTGGCACAAAAAAAGTGCACACCCTGTCTTATAAGCTGGACTTACGCTCACAGGCTACACACTTTTTTTCATGACGAATATTATATTTTAAACTTACTGACCGTCCCTTTTATTCCGTAAATGTATATCGTACAAAAGAGCCGTTATTATCTCCTGTTACGATTACAATGTCTCCACTCTCATTACTTGTAGTTTCCAGGATCGGGAATCTTCCATTTTCTTTTACATAAGCTTCCGGGCTGGCTGCTTCTGCCTCTATCAATGTTTTTTTGCTGTATTGTTCTCCTCCACATGGATTTATATCCTCAATAAAAATTTCATACTCATGCATATCTGCTTCCTCCTGAAATTAATTTTGTAAAGGCGAGTAACGTATATTTTGCTTTTCTGCATGATTACGCCACTCGCCACTATCTTTATTATAAAACTATTTTATTCTGGTTGCAAAAGCAGTTTTTACTAAAAAAGCACCTTCTGTTTTTAGTCATTATTACCACAGCAGAATACGATTCTAAATCTCTTAAATGCTTTTTTCATAAATCATCCAGAATGTATTCCATCTGCCTCTCTTTTGTCTTCATTCCCATTTTTTCATAGAATTTTTCTGCTGAAGTATTTCCTGACCATACATTTAATGTCACTTCATAGCAGTGCATTTTCCTGGCTTCTTTTTTTACATGCTCAAACAGGCTTTCACCGATATGCTGACCTCGTGCCTGCTGGTCAACGCATAGATCATCTATAAAAAGCGATTTAAACTGTACCATATTATTTGAGAAGGGCTGTTCCTGCAATTGACAAAAGGCATACCCTACACAAACATCAGACTCGTTCACTGCAACATATATCGGTTTTTCTTTATTTTTCAAAAGCTCTGTTAATTCTTCCACTGTATATTTTGTTGTATCGGGAATAAAAATATCAGGTCTTATGTCTGCATGGATCTGCAACACCTGTCCTAATAGCTCTATAATTCTTGGAATATCTTTTTCTTTAGCTTTTCTGATAATCATGTTTCGCTCCTCCATTAAATCAATCAAAATCTCTGGTAATATTTGTGAGCCATTTGCCTCTGAAATAGTGAATAAATACCACAGGCATTTTTTCGAACTCATCCAGAGTCATTACAAAGTACACCCAGATTGGAGGCAATTTTAAAACATATGCGGCAAGGAAAGTAAGCGGCACTGCAACAAGCCACATAAATATGGAATCTATGATCATTCCAAATCTGGAATCACCGCCACCTCTGAAGCATCCGCAGATAAGGCAGGTATTGATACCTTCTCCCACAAGACGCCAGGTTGTCATAATTATAAAAATGCCAAGATAATAAATGGCCGTCTCTGTCAGTTTATCCCGATAGAAATCCAGTATCAAAGGACGAAGTGCCAGAATAATAACGCATCCGACCAGACTTACAACCATTGTTATCCTGAGCATGCGCTTTCCATATTCTCTTGCTGTATCAATGTTATCTTTACCCAGTTCCTGGCTGACAATGATGGTAGTCGCATTGGCAAAACCACGACAGGCGATCGCACCAATATTTACCACCATGACAGCAACTGCATTTGCGGCAACCATATCATCGCCAATATGGCCGAGTATTGCTGCGAATGCTGAGCTGGCAAAACTCCAGACAACATCATTTATTACAGCCGGGGTGGCAATTTTCATAAAGTCCTGGAACAGAATACCTGATTTCGTAAAGAAGTATTTGATCCGGAATCTGACATCGGAACTTCTTAATGAATAGATGAGGCAGATCAGTACTTCTGTGATTCTGGCAATGACAGTACCAAGAGCCACACCGGTAACGCCAAGCTTTGGAAGTCCAAACAGACCAAAGATAAAGGTCGCATTACAAATTACATTGACACAAAGCGAAACAATGTACGTGACAGATGGCAGCATTATTTTTCCGATACTTCGAAGGGCACTCATAAAAACCTGAGAAAATCCCATAAACATAAATGAAAATGAAATTACCCTTAAGTATTCACTGCCGGCAGCAATCGTATCCGGACTGCTTGTAAAGATCTTCATGATCGTAGTTGGCATAGAAAAGGAGATCACGAAAAACACGAGGGAAACGATCAGTGAGATTCGTTCCGCCAGGCCGAGAATTCTTTCTACAGTCTTTTTATCACCTTTTCCCCAGTACTGTGCACATAAAACTGAAGCACCCGTGGCCATGCCATAATATAAACAGAAAAGAATAAAAGTATACTGGTTCGCAAGGGATGAAGCCGACATAGCAGTCTGGCTTACATACCCAAGCATAACCGTATCGGCAATATTTACCAGTGTTCCGATCAGATTTTGGATCATGATCGGAAAAGCTAGTTTTGATGCATATTTCAAGAAATCTTTTTTATTTAACATACATGGTTTTTCCTTAGTTCTTAGTATTCATAACCAATTGTATCATACTCCTTCAGAAAATACATTAATATGGTGGAAAAAATCAGCACTACACTTTTCAGGAACCTATATACTCTCAAAATATCCAACAATTCCTATATAACCATCTTTCTTTAAAGGAGACCATAGGGTGTGCAGCTTCAGAGCACACATCTGCCTTTTGTTCTCTACTTTTGCCATTACGTGCAATAAAACCTCTTTATTCTGTATTGATGTCTGATCCAATAGATTACTGACTTGCCGTATATCTTCTCTGTTTACTTCAAACACATTAGATATATCGTACTTCGGATCATTTTTTTGACATATTATCTGCTGTTTTTCATTCATTATACTAAGCTGACCTGAAATGACATTGTATTCAATGGAGGTTTTTCCACTATTCGTTTTAAAAAACTCAATCTTTTCCTGCATAAGCTTAATGACACGCTGGGAATAATTTTTACGGGGTAAAGACTTTTCCCTAAGTATTTCATCAGAGAGTCTCTGCGCTTCATAATACTGTTTATTATCATCTGGTTTATTAGTAAACATTCTGGAAAATTGAAGGCTGAGTTCTTTCAGACATTTAAGAAGAACTGGATTAAACTGTCCACACTGCCCATCCAGGATCATTCGGATTGCTGTATCATGATCAAATGCTTTCTTATAACATCTTTCACTGGTAAGTGCATCATAAACATCAACAATCGATACCACCTGCGCACAGATTGGTATTTCTTCTCCTTTCAGTCCATCCGGATAACCTTTTCCATCCCATCTTTCATGATGCCATCTGCAGATTTCCCATGCAGTATGCACCAATGGTTTATCCTTTGGGAAGCGCATATCCCGGATCAGGGATGCGCCTATCTCACTGTGGGTTTTCATAATCTTAAACTCTTCATCCGTCAGCCTGCCCGGTTTATTCAGTATTTCTTCCGGAATACCCACTTTACCGATATCATGAAGGGAGGATGCAGTTGTGATCAAAGCAATATCTGCCTCTGTCAGAGGATAAGCATCTGTTACTTTTACCAATTTTCTTAACATCATTTCCGTTGCTGTTTTAATATGCAGAATGTGCTCACTGCTTTCGCTGTTGCGAAATCCCAGTACATTACTCAAAATTCCGATCATAATATTGTTGTTTTCTTCTTTTTCATAAACCTGGTCTACAACCACATTTACCAGACGCTTTTGGTTCTCATAAAGTGCCAGTGTATTCTGGACTCTTTTCTTTACGATAACAGAGTCAAAAGGCCGTGTAATATAATCGGTAATACCCATCTCATAGGCTTTACGCATAGTATCAACAGATTCTTCAGAGGAGATCATAATAACTGGAGTTTCATCGATCCATTGGAAACGGTTCATCCATTCCAGGACTCCAAAACCATTCATCTGTGGCATGTTGATATCCAACAACATCAGGTCAATCTCCGGATTTTCTTCCACTATCTGGATTGCCTGATTTCCATTTTCAGCTTCCAGATAATTATAAGTTTCTCCGAGAATCTCCTTCAATATAACCCTGTTAAATTCCGCATCATCCACAATAAGTATTTTTTGTCTTTTATCCATTATGATCCCTTCCTCTTATACCTTCATTAATATAGTTTAGTGAACATATCCTGAAATTGTTTTTATCACTTTCTCAGGCACAACCGGCTTTGACAGTTTCATGCTGCGAACTGTCCTCGGCTGTCAAAACGTACATCTGCTGCCTAACCCAGCAGATTGTCATGTAAGGTACTGATCAATTCTTCAATAACTATTGGCTTGGATAAGAATCCATCCATGCCACATTCCAGGGCTTTCTTTCTGTCCTCATCAAAGGCATTGGCAGTCATGGCAAGGATTGTAATCCCCGCCAGTGCCGGGTTATCCAGAGCACGGATTTCCTTAGTGGCTTCATATCCATTCATTACCGGCATCTGCACATCCATCAGCACCAGATCATAATTACCCGGAGTCGAATTCTTAACTTTCTCCACTGCCTCTGCTCCATTTTTTGCAGTATCAACCAGGAATCCATATTCATTAAGGATCTCCACCGCAATTTCGCTGTTCAGCTCATTATCTTCCACAAGCAATATACATCTGCCTCTGAAATCCGAACCTGCTTCCGGAAGAATTGAATCTTCTGCTCCAGCCTGACTCTGACCGATAGCTGTCATCAAGGTTTCTCGGATATCTGACATAAACAGAGGTTTCGCACAGAAAGCAGTCACCCCTGCTGCTTTGGCTTCTGCTTCGATATCTGACCAGTCATAAGCAGTCAGGATAATAATCGGTGTATCGTCACCAAGGCTGCGGATCTGACGCGTAACTTCAATTCCATTCATATCCGGCAGACACCAGTCAATGATATACGCATGGAAGGCATCTCCCAGTTCCATAGACTGCCGTACACGGAGAACAGCTTCCCTGCCGGAAAGTGTCCATTCTGAGCGCATTCCAACCCTCACAAGCATTTTTGTCACGCTGTCACAGGTATCGAAGTCATCATCTACAACCAGTGCCTTAAGGCCTTCCAATTCTGCAATTTTCTCTATACGGTGCTGCTCAGGCTGAATCCGGAATGGCAGACGGACAATGAATTCAGTACCTTTGCCCTGTGCCGTCTGAACCTCAATGGTACCGCCCATCATATCCACAATATTCTTGGTGATTGCCATGCCAAGTCCTGTACCCTGAGTCCTGCTGACTGTGGAAGTACGCTCCCTCTCAAAAGGAGAAAAGATCTTCTTCACAAATTCCTGACTCATACCGATTCCGTTATCCTTTACCCGGATCTCGTACAGTGCACTACCTTTTGCTGTCCCCGGTAACTGCTTCAGCCGGACAGAGACAGTTCCTCCTGCAGGAGTAAACTTAACCGCATTGGACAAGAGATTCAAAAGTACCTGGTTCAGTCGCGTCTTATCACAATAGACATCCTCATTTGTAACATCCATGGCATCCATATAAAGCTCCAGCTGCTTCGCATGGATCTGCCCACTGATGATCGTCTTCAGGTCATGAAGCACATCCGACAGACTGACCTCCGTTTCTTCCAGGTGGATCTTTCCACTCTCAATCCGGCTCATATCCAGGATATCGTTGATCAGTGAGAGCAGATGGTTGCTGGAGGAAAGGATCTTGCCCAGATAATCCCGAACCCTTTTCTGATCATCAATATTACTTACAGCCAGTGTGGTAAAACCGATGATCGCATTCATTGGTGTACGGATATCGTGAGACATATTAGAAAGGAAAGTACTCTTCGCCTTGTTTGCTGTCTCTGCCGCACGTACTGCCTCAGAAAGTGCCTGATTCATTTTCCAGTCATCGGTACGGTCCGACATAACCAGGATATATTTCTTTTTCCCGTTTACTTCACTGCACATTGCAATATTATGGAACCAGCGTTTTTCCCCTGTTTTCAGATGAATATATTCCAAATCCCATTCCTTCTGCTCATGAACCTGGATCTCCTCCAGATAATTTTTCTCCGAGTCTTTGGAATTCTCGGGATCCAGTTTCCCAAGGACACAAATATCCTTCCGGATCTGTTCAACCGTAATGCCCAGCAGCTTTTCCGCATTCGGGCTGACATAATCTGCCTGATAGGTTTTGGCATCCAGCATCAGGAAAACGTCATCCACGTTCATTGAAAGCTTTTGGAACAGTTCATCACGGTACAGAATCTCCGTATCCTTTTTCCTGAGGTTCGTTCTGCCTTTTTGAATAATAAAACTGATAAGGAATGCGGCAATGCAGAATACAACCACACTGACAAGGAGTATCGTACTACGCTGCAGACTGTTCATACTGGCATTGACGATATCTGCCTGGACAAGTCCCAAAAATATCCAGTCCTGGATATCCGATTTTTCATAGACCAGATAATAGTTTCTTCCATCCAGATCCAGCAGCATCGCGTCGGTACGTCCTGCTTTAAACTTCTCTGAAAGTTCATTGACCTCTTTTTCAGACATATCAGAATGCTCTCTCAGAACACCGAAAAAATTATACACATTCCCCCATGTTTCAGAAGAATGATCGACCACAACACGGCCATTCGGATGAACAACAAAACTCTGGGCATTTCCATCGAAAGCAGAAATATCCAGTACATCTACGATATCAGAGTTTTCATAAGCAATGGCTATGGCATCATATTCAAATTCCTGATAAGTTCCGTGAGCCTTAGGGGTGGCAAAAACAAGCAGCTGAGATTTTCCGGGAACTGATGCATTCGCAATAACATCATTTCCCTGCCGGATCTCCTCTTCAATATTTTCCTGTAATCCAAGGTACCCGGTTTCCCCTGTTGGCATCTTATAGTTCCCGTCGGCTGACAGAAAAAAGAATTCCAAAAAGCCGGTATCCTCCTGCGCTTTCTTTATATAATCACGAATTTCATCTTCACTGGATGTATTCTGCAGATTCTCTCCCCACATATGAAGATAGGTCAGGTTTTTCTCTGTCAGTTCCCTCAGCATATTATCAGACTGATGAAAAACTTCCGTCAGATGAGAAACACTTTCCTCATAAACAGTTTTCGACACAAATCCAAAATATCGGAAAACCATCAAAGCAATGCACACAAAACCAGCTATAAAGACAGCTATCTTTAATCGTTTTCTCATGACAGATTTCTTTCTGTCTTTACTATGTTTCCTAATATCCATTCTTCTCACCTCAGAGTCATGTAGTCTTCTGGCTCTGCAAGAATGGCATCACCATCTGAAACATATGCTGTCCATGTATCATCCACAGAAATATCTCCTCCATCAAACACAATGTTTTCATCTGTGGGATAAGCTTCCATGTGTTTTGGTATTGCAAGACAGGTTACTGTAAAAGTATCATTGTCCTGAACTTTTTTTCCATCCATTGTAACGTTGCTCAATGTATAGCCATCATCTGTTTCTTTGATTTCCACGGAAATACCGCTGAACACAGGCAATGAGCCTCGGTTAAACGGAATAAATCCGCCCTCATAGCCTTCTACAAAATTTTTAACCGTCTCTTTCAGTTCAGCTCCACTCATCTTGCTGCTGTAAGCCGACAGACTGTTTGGCATGATCATGTCGCCTGCCATTTTTTCAGTATATCCAGCTTTCAGCACGTTTCCCGTAAAGCTGTTTCCAGTTGCGATCAGCACATCTGATCCATAAATGCCGCGCAGAGTGTTTGCCATAACTGAATATGCCGCATTGCCCCCACTGCTATGAAAACGATTGGAATAGGATTTCTGCGAATCCAACACGATATTCTCCGAAATAGCTTCTTCCTCAAGAAGCTGAGAATTAAACGACTGATATGCCTGCTCTGCATCGTACTCTCCTGAGATCATCTTTGAAACCACATCCTTGGAAACGGAGAAAAAGTCATTTGATGCAATGCGGATATACATATGATTTTCTTCGATCACGGATTTCACATCTTTCAGATATTCCGTAAGCTGCATATCCACATCCTGACTGTAGCTTAACAGATCCTGTCCATCACTAATGATCCGCTCCTGCGCATCCTCTGAAAGCATTGTGCTCAGCACCTTCATTGCCTTCTTTCGACGTGTCTCATCCTGTGTCAAATCGCGGTTTAAAGCCACCTGGAAGTATGGCGTAGTCATCAGCCACTTTTCACCGTTCTCCTGAAAGAATGGAAGAAAAGTTGTGTTAATGCCCTGATCCTGAAACATTTTTACACCGGCAGAGGTTCCAAAGTACATGGCAAGCTTGCCACTTTGATACATCTCAACTATATCATCATAATTCATATCCAGATCATCCTGACTCAGACCGGTATCCTGGATGAACTGCTCCATACGTTCAAAAGCCTTTGGCCAGACAGTACTGTCCAGACCTTCTCTCTTTGTATTATCCGGGGCACTGTAGGTGGTACGCCACTTGCGTCCGTCTACAGAAGACAGCTCTGATGCTGACAGACCCTGCAGTGTTTCCATACAGGTATAATCATAATAATAGTCTGCAGTAAACCCACGGATTCCCACCTCTTCAAATGCCTCGCAGGCAGAGACAAAGCTTTCATAATCTGTTGGCAACGGGATATCGTATTTTTCAAAAAGGTCTTTATTCACTACAAAGCCATGCGCATCTGCACACACCGGAAGCCAGTTTACGCTTCCATCTTCATTCATAAAACTACTGAGATATGTATCATAGACAGCTCCTGCCACATTAGTTGTGGAAAGATCCATCAGACTGTCTTTCAGCGGACTTGCATCATGCAGTGAAAAACGACAGCAGGTTATAATATCCGGCAGTCCACCGTTTTCCTTCAGAAATTTGTAGAAATCCAGATCGTTATTACCTACGACAAATTCAACATTGATATCCGGGAGCTGCTCCTGGATGTATGGTGCATATTTTTCATACAGGTTTGTGCTCCATAAGTACACCGTGATTGTTTCTGCATCTTCTTTTTCCGTACTTTTACCGCCACAGCCTGAAAGAAGTGATATGCTCATCACCATCATTAAAAGTACAGCCAACACTCTGTTCCATTTTTTCTTTTTCATTACGAATCCCCCTTCTGAGATTGTTTCCCACTAGTACACCAATTCATGAATTATCTTTACCAGTAGTTTCATATCAATAGGCTTAGAGATATGTTCATCCATTCCTGCTTCTTTTGCTTTTATTCTGTCCTCCGTGAACGCATTTGCTGTCATTGCAATGATCGGTATCGTCTTTGCATCCTCTCTGTCCATAGAGCGGATCATCTTCGCTGCTTCATAACCATTCATGACCGGCATCATGATATCCATAAGAATCACATCAAATTCGTCAGGCCTGCTTTTTTCAAATATCTCAACAGCTTCCTGTCCATTCCATGTTTTTTTCACAACTGCGCCTTCATTCTGAAGCATAAACTCTGCAATTTCCATATTCAGTTCATTGTCTTCTGCCAGAAGAATATGCAGTCCGCGGATGGAAGCTTCTGTCTTTGCCTCAGTTTCAGCTTTGCCTTCCCTGTCTGTATCAATCCGGAACGGAACCCGGATCACAAAGGTAGTTCCTGCGCCTTCTTCACTTTCAAAGGTAATGGTTCCACCCATTTTCTCGACCAGTTTCTTTGCAATTGCCATCCCCAGGCCTGTTCCCGCAAATTTTGTGCGGCTTCCTGTATGTTCCTGTGCAAATGGTTCAAACACACATTTCTGGAACTCCTCAGTCATTCCGATTCCTGTGTCCCGACAGACAAATTCCATTGTCGTCATTTCTGGCTGTTCGGATGGAATTTCAATGCAGCTGATATAGATATGTCCGTTTGCTCTGTTATATTTTACCGCATTCGACAGGATATTCATCATCACACGTTTCACATACCCCGGACTTCCGATAAGATTCCGGTGTATGATTTCTTTTTTCTCCCACTCGATCTGAATATTCTGTTCTGCAGCGATCTGTTCGATCACAATAAGTACTTCCTTAGAGATTTTGCTCAGATTAAACGGTGTTTCTTCCAGAACGATTTCACCAGACTCAAGCTTACTCATATCCAGGACATCGTTTACCAGTTCCAGCAGCAGATGGGAGGCCTCTTTAACCTTTGTCCTGTATTCCGTCTGTTTCTCCATATCATCTGCATAATGATCTGCCATATTGATTATGCCACAGATTCCATTGATCGGAGTCCGGATATCATGGCTCATCCTCTGAAGAAACTCGGTTTTTGCCTCATTGGCGGCTTCTGCCTTTTTTGCAGCTATCAGAAGTTCTGCTTTATATTTTTCATCTTTTTCCTGTTCCAGCTTCTGGTGTGTCAGATTGGTTTTATATGTCCAGAGCCAGAATATACTGAATATCAGAAAATAAAGAAAAATAATGCTTATCACACTTAATGGAAGATTATGAAATACTTCCGTATCCGGAAGATATGCATAAATATAATAATCACGCTGCTTCAGCATAATTCCATAACATCCGGTTCCTTCGTTTTTCAAGTGAAAAATGTGCTGACTGTCTGTATGCTTTTTCATTGCCTGAACAACTTCGTTGTCGGCTGTATTCTGCCCCAACAGACTCTCATCATTGCTGGCAACAACTGTCCCGTTGTCTGCAACAATAATTGTTCCATCTTTCTGGACACTATAGCCGTTTAAAAGGCCCTGTATCGTCAGGGTATAGTTTCTGACAAATTCAGGAGATGTATAATAGTAGATTGCAACAATCCCCGGTGCATCTTTTCTGGCACAGGCTGCAATGTCGATACATGACCCGTCTTCTCTGGTAAATCGTTCCGAATAAGATCTTTCTTCATATCCGGCAAAATCCATAATAATATCTTTTTGCAGGTATTCCGTAATCTCATCGGTCAGAGATTCATCCATGCTGTATTCACAGTCCGTCTTTCCTTCTGCATTCAGTACAATGATACCATCCACCCAGAGAGTCTGCAGGTTTCCTTTCAGGAACTCCTGGCTCAGCTGACCACCGTTTTCTGTTTCCATGTTAATATTTGTACTCATTTGTCTGGCACTTTCAATCGCCCGAAGAAGACTTTTGGATTCCGAAGATTCATTATAATGGGTGTAGGTGGAACACTGCACTTTGACATAATTTACAATCTCTACCATTCTTTTCTCTGCTTCCGCTTTCTCCGCATGAAAGAAATAAAACAGAGAAACTACAGCCACACAGACTCCAATCAGACCGCCGAACAGCTGGATTCGTTTTTCTTTTTTCTTTCTCTTAATATCCAAGATCATCCACCTCCAGATACTTCTGGGGATCATCCAGATATTTTTCAACGATTTTCAAGCTCGTGCCATCCTGACGCATTTCTTCCAGCGTCTGTTCCATCTGCTCACAGATTCCTCTGTCATCATCTTTGGCAAAAGCAACACCTATTCCGGTAAGCATCAGTACCGTCAGGTGACCGCCGAGGTGTTCGCGGAAGGCCTCCAGACCTTTCAGCACTTCGCAGGCGCCGTTTTCTGTCCTGCGGGAAAGCAGGGGGTGGAATACGGGCAGTTCCAGGGTTTTCAGCACGGAGATGATTCTTTCCGCCTCCGCGGCAGGCAGCCATCCTTTCCGGACGGAATAAAGGATATCCAGGCACATGCCCACGGAAACGGCCTCCGCGTGCCCCAGTATGTAACCGGACATGGTTTCCATGTAATGGGCGGCCCAATGTCCGAAGTCCAGGGGACGGCTGGAACCCAGTTCAAAGGCGTCTCCTCCGCATGCAATGTGCGAGGCGTGCAGCAGAGCGGAATGCTCCACGGCATATTCCAGAGCATCCCGTTCGCATACAGCCAGCGCGGAGGCGTTCGTTTCCAGCCAGTTGAAGAAAGAGGCGTCTTTCACCACCGCCACTTTCACTACTTCCGCCAGCCCGGCTCTTTTCAGGGGGAGGGGCTGGGAATGGAGGAACAGGAAGTCGTCAAGCGTGGCCCACGCGACGGCGAAGGTGCCCAGATAGTTTTTCCGGCCCATGAAATTGATCCCGTTTTTGACACCTACTCCGGAGTCTGCCTGGGAGAGGGTGGTGGTGGGGATGCGCAACAGCCGGATGCCGCGATGGGCGGTGGCGGCGGCAAAGCCTGCTACGTCAAGAAACGCTCCGCCGCCCACGGCTATGATATAGGAATGGCGGTCAATGCCTGCTTCCACAATGTGGCGCAGGGCCGTTTCCCATGCGGAAAAACCTGTTTTGGCTTCCTCCCCGCCCGGAACGGAACGGCAGCCGGCATAGGCCAGCACCCCGGCATTTTTTTCAAAATAGCGGTCAATGTCTGCCGGAAGCTGAGGATAAAACTGTTCCAGCCCTTTTTCCAGGAGAACGAGAACGCGGCT
>OHBV01000870.1_pt1 | contig 12932 bp, 6 predicted proteins | sample 1577451 | NCBI WGS metagenome assembly OHBV01 (sample SAMEA3879605, study PRJEB24766) | human gut metagenome | biome: human-associated habitat; feature: feces | place: USA | collected 1985/1987 | reverse complement strand
TAAGGCCTTCCAAGCATCCGGCCTATTACGCCGGGCTTTATTACCTCCAGGAACCCAGCGCCATGACCCCCGCCTCCCGCATCCCCATCGAGCCGGGTGACAGAGTCCTGGACCTCTGCGCAGCCCCGGGCGGCAAGGCAACTGCAGCAGGCGCAGCACTTCAGGGACAGGGACTTCTGGTAGCAAACGATATCAGCACTTCCCGCGCCAGAGCCCTCCTTCGCAACCTGGAACTCTTCGGCATCCCAAATGTCTTCGTAGCAAACGAAACACCTGCAAAGTTAACCAAAGCATTCCCCGAATTCTTCGACAAGATCATCCTGGATGCTCCATGCTCCGGAGAAGGAATGTTCCGTAAGGAAGAAGCACTTGCCAAAGACTGGACTCCCGAAAAATCCATGGAGCTTTCCGAAATCCAGAAAGAGCTTATCCTCCAGGCAGCCGATATGCTCCGTCCCGGCGGACTGATGCTTTACTCTACCTGCACATTCGCGCCTGCAGAAGACGAACAAACTGTTTCCCATCTTCTGGAAAACCGTCCTGACATGGAACTGGCAGAAATGGAAGATTATGAAGGCTTCTCCCATGGAGTTCCTGAATGGGGAAACGGAAATCCTGAGCTTATCAAATGCATCCGGATTTTCCCACACAAAATGAACGGAGAGGGACACTTCCTTGCGCTCTTCCGTAAAAAAGGACAGGCAATCCGGGAAAACTCCTGTCCTCACACAAAACCGGACAAAAACGCATTTCCACTAATTGAGGAATTTCTGAACGAAATCGGTCTGAAAACCCTCTGCGGTCAGCCATTTGACTGGGAACGTGTGGAAATCCGCGGTGATAAAGCCTACTATCTTCCCCCGGTTGCCCACAACTTCCGCGGCATCACCTTCTTAAGAAACGGTCTCTATCTCGGTGACCTGAAGAAAAACCGCTTCGAGCCGTCTCAGCCACTTGCACTGGCAATCCGCAAAAATGAAGCAGAAGCAGTCATCTCTCTCTCCGCTTCTGACGAAAGGATCACCAGATATTTAAAGGGTGAAACCTTAAATATCGAACCCGAAGAAGCAGCTCACAAAAAAGGCTGGCATCTCCTCTGTGCAGATGGATATCCCATTGGCTTCGGCAAACTGGTCAACCAGATCCTGAAAAACAAATATCCGGCAGGGTGGCGCGTATAACACGCGCTTATCCCTGCCGGATATTTGAATTCATAATAATAAATTTTTATTCCGCCTACAGCAATATCTCTTTCTGCAATGTAAACGAATAAATAATCTTCTCCTTCACTTTTTTCCCTGTCATCCGCTCCAATGCCCGGGCATAATCCTCAAGCTGCACATGATACAGATCGATCAGCTTCTGTTCCTGTCCTCTCTTCACTCTATCCGTTTTATAGTCCACAAGAACAATCTCTTCCTCTTCCATAAAATAGGCATCGATAATTCCCTGCACCAGCACTGTTTCGTTCTTCCAACCATCATCGAGCATAGAAGCACTTCTCTGAATCACAAAAGGCTGTTCTCTATAAAGATGTTTTTTCATGGCAGCCTTCTTCATTCTCTGCCCCAGTCCGGACTCCACAAACCTCCTGATATCCCGGATCCGGATACATTCTGCTTCCTGCTCTGTCATTTTCTGGCTCTCCAGAAGTCTCTTTAACTGAGCCCGAAGCTGTTCCTCTGTATCTGCTTCTGCATAATCCAGACATTCCATTACTCTGTGGTAAGCAGTACCTCTGGCAGCCCCCTTATACTCTTCCTGCTTCTCTGCCATAAATGCGGGAACCGGCGCTTCCTGTTCTTCCTCCTGCTCTTCGGCAGACACACTGATATTCTCTTCCAGTTCACTTTCATCATGCCAGCTTCTCTTTTTCAGATCCGAAACACTGACTTTAACCGGAATATCTTCCAGATATTTATACGGATATGCAAAGGAAAATCTCTTCTCTATCTCTTCCTTCACAGCCTCATCATACACTTTATTTTCATCCCAGTTCTTCAGATATTCCTCCTGCATCTGGTTTCCTGCCTGGATGAGAACTGCCTTTTCTGTCATCTGACGGACAGTAATCTTTTTTATCACAAACTCAGAGATATCATCGTAAATCCCCGGCTGTTTCTTCATGAGGATTCCATATTCCCACAGAAGTTCACTCATTGCCCGATGCCGCACCAGCGCAGGCAGTACAAAAGCCCAGTAATTCTTTGCTTTCATTCTGGTTCCCAGTGGGAGCAGTTCTTCTCCCTCATCCAGAAAACGCGACAGCGACAGCATCTGCTTTTCCAGCTTTCCGACTGTTCCTGTAAGGATCAGTTTCTCTTTTGCTCTTGTCATGGCAACGTAAAGTACCCTCAGTTCCTCTCCCAGACTCTCTTTCAGAAGCTGTCTTCTGATCACCTGCTTATTCAGCGAAGATGCGATCACCCGTTTCTCCGGTATGATAGCATCAGCCCCTATTCCCAGTTCCGGATGAAGCAAAAGACCTGCATTCATATCCTGAAAATTAAACTGTTTTCCCATACCGGCCACAAATACTACCGGAAATTCAAGTCCCTTACTCTTGTGGATCGTCATGATCTCCACTGCGGTATTGCCCGCTCCTGTCAGATTGACTTCTCCATAGTCTACCTGATATGCCTGTAGCTGTTCGATATAACGAACAAAGTTAAACAGACCCCTGTAGCTTGTCTTCTCATAGTCCATAGCTTTCTCCACAAGCATGGTAAGATTTGCAAAACGCTGCTCCCCTCCCGGAAGTGCCCTTGCATAATCTCCATACCCGGTTTCTTTCAGCACATAAAGGATCAATTCGTGGACCGGCGTATATGCAGCCATATTTCTTACCTTTTCAAGTAGACTCAGAAATCCTTTTAATTTAATATTCAGAGAGTTCTTTTCATCTGTTCGCAGATTACTGTTTAACAATTCAGATTTCAGCTTATCCGGATCCAGTTCTTTTTCGGGGATTTCATTTTCTCCTGCATATGCCGAAACACTCTCATAGAGCAGACCATCAGGATACTGTATTCTAAGCTCTGCCAGTTCCTGTGAAGTGCATCCGACGATCGGTGAACGAAGCACTCCCATAAGCGGAATATCCTGCAGCGGATTGTCACACACCTTCAGATAATTCAATACAGTCACAATCTCGGTTGCAGAGAAATATCCGGTTCTTGATGTACAATATACGGGAATCCCCTGAGATGCCAGCACTTCCCTGAAGGTTTCTGCCCATCCATAGGCAGTGCGCAGCAGGATTACAATATCCCCGTATTCCACAGACCGGTATTCCTTCTTCTCTTTATCTACGATCTGTTCTTTTCCCACAATTTCTTTAATTCTCTGTGCAATGGCCAGCGCCTCCAGTTCCTGCCCGGTCTGATTTTCCATTTCCCTGCGGTTTCCCGATGCACCTGCGTCTTCATAGTCCTGTACATCAGACAGTTCTTCTCCGTCTCTCTCGACCAGAAGAACCTCTGTCTTTACAAATTCCTCTGACTCTCCTTCCGGAAAAGAAGCTCCGGGATAAAGGGCTGCATCTTTGTCATAGGTAATCCCTCCCAGGTCTTCCCCCATGATCTGTCGGAAAATAAAGTTTACACTCTCCAGAACCTGTTCCCTGCTCCGGAAATTTTTGTGCAGGTCAATTCTCTGCTCCTGTGCTTCTTCTGTGGAATAACTTTTATATTTTTCCATGAAAAGCTCCGGCCTTGCCAGACGGAAACGATAGATACTCTGCTTTACATCTCCTACCATGAAGATATTTTTCTTCTGGTTGATCCACCCGGATACTGCTGTTGTCAGAAGCTCCTGCACTAAGTTACTGTCCTGATATTCATCCACCAGGACTTCATCATACTTTGCGGAGAGCTCTCTCGCAGCCTGAGACATATGGATTTCTTCCCCTTCTTTCGTCATCAGTATCTGCAGGGCAAAATGTTCCATATCCGTAAAATCCAGAATATTCTTTTCTCTCTTCGCCTCTCCGAACTGTTTTTTAAATCGTGCCGTCAACTCAACTAACATCTCTATTGGGCCTCTGATATATCTGATCACTTCCAGAAGTTCTTTCTCTGCACTCTGGAAATATCGCTGCCCCAGTTCCTTCAGAATCCCCTTTTCCTCATCCCGGAGATCTTTCACTCTCTGCTTCTTCTGTTCATCTACATCCGCAGCCTTCTTTGTGCTCAGCCGGGCAAATGAGGGTTTCATAAGTATTTCTGCAGTTCCATTATAATCTCTTTTCTCTGCCAGTTCCTGCAGACTTCTTATAAGAAGCAGATCACTGCTCAGTGCCTCATCATACAGATACGGACCATCCGGCTCTGAGCAGATTGTTCGAGCCTCCTGCACCAGAAGCTTCGCTTCCTGCAGTTCATCCTTCACTGCATCCCAGAGCATCCTCATCCACTCAGTCTCTCTTAACTCTTCCAGGGAATCAATCCTGTAATCATCCATACACCCGGACAGCCATTCCTGCGGAAAAGGATTGCTCATAGCCATTTCATATAATTTCTGTATCAGGTTTCCCAGATTTTCATCTGACTTTCCTGTTGCAAAACATTCCACGAATTTCTGAAACTTTTCATCTTTTTGGGCATAATATTCTTCAAGCAGTGCTTTCACAACATCTCCTCGCAGAAGCTTCAGTTCCCCCTCATCTGCCGTCCGATATCCCGGATCCAGTCCGATCAGATGAAAGTAATTCCGGATAATATAGGCACAGAAACCATCAATAGTTGTAATCTGTGCAGTATGAAGCAGAGTTGTCTGTCTCTGCAGATGCTCATTATCGGGATCCTCACAGAGTGCTTTTTCAATAGCTGCCGAGATCCTCTCTTTCATTTCACCTGCTGCCGCTCTTGTAAATGTCATGATCAGCAGTCTGTCAATATCCACAGGGTGTTCTTTATCTGTTATCTTACTCAGGATACGTTCTACCAGTACTGCCGTTTTTCCGGACCCGGCTGCCGCACTGACCAGAATATTTCTGTCCCGCAGCCGTATAACCTCCTGCTGCTCCTTTGTCCACTGTACACCCATCTTATTCTGCCTCCCTGTCAAATGCTTTCCATAATTCCTCATCTGAGAAGTTTTTCAGTCTGCGGAATTCATATCCTGACAGCCTGCGGTCAAATCCGCATACCGTCATATACGGACAATAAGTACACGCATTCTTTTTTCCGAGCTCATAGGGAGAAACCTCTGCATCTCCCTCCAGAATAGAACTTCTTATCTTCTCAATCTTCGTCCTTACATACCGTCCAAGCACTGCGAACTGTGTTCTGTCTGCCACAGAAGAATTTTTGCGAAAGCTTCCGTCCTTATTAAATGCGACAGGAATGGAGCCAAGACTGCTGTCCATCCTGTACACAAGCTCCGGATCTGCCTGAACCAGCCCATTCATCTTCAGTTCTTTCATAAGACCTGCACTGACTGCTTCCACATCCGCATCTATCTTCTCCTGGATCATAGGATCCTTGATATTGTAATAAAAAACTCCCGCAGGAATAATCTCCTTATCCGGATATTTCTTCTGCTCTACACGCAGAGCACCATCCAGATAGATCATCAGCTGTAACTGCAGGCCATGATACAGATAAACCAGGTCAAAGGATGTATTTCCGGTTTTATAATCAATCACCTTCACATACACCTTATTCTGATCTTCCATAATATCTACTCTGTCAATCCGTCCTCCCCCGAAGGTTACCTCAAAGCCTTCTGGCTGAAATTCTCCCTGTTCCAGCTGTTTCTGAAGTGCCCATACCGTCCTTCTGAGGATTCTCCTTGTTCTCTCGATCATATATTCATTTCTGGCACTGCTTTTGAGCACCGTATTTCCATAATCTGCCACAATATTATCCAGACACCGGTCCGCAATCTCATTCCGTTCCTGTTCTGTCAGCTCTGTCCATTTCATGCCTCTTTTTCGCACTTCTTCTGCAAAGCTTTCCAGTGCTTCATGCATAACATTTCCCATATCCATAGGTTTAAACTCATATTCCACACGCTCGGTAAGCTTCATTCCATACTGAAGGAAATGTGCAAATGCACAGGCTGCAAAACGTTCCAGTCTGGTAGCACTGTAAGGTGAAACCTCTCCGTATAATGCCTTCGCCACACTCTGGCTGATAATGTCCTTTGGTTTTCCGGCAAAAGCCGACTGTACCAGCTTCTGTACTCTGCTTCTGTATTCCGGATTCCGCAGATACCATCTGTAAAGCTCTCCAAACACTGCATCCGTCTCATCTGCCTGCTCCAGAATATCCTCATGTTCTTTCTCTGTCTCCTGTACCAGCTTCTCCAGAAACAGATCAATCCCAGCTTCCGGATTTTCCGGATAACAATAATTGTTTATAGAATTTTTATGGGGTCTGACCCCGGCTCCACCCTCAATTCCCAGCTTCGGATACAGACTGCGTATACTCCCGATCAGATATGCCGGACTTATGCCTTCTCCTTTTGCATTGGTATCACTATAGGAGAGGATCAGCTTTTCTCCCGGTTTCGTCATATTCAGATACAGATAAAACCTCTGCATATTCATCAGTTCTTTAGGCCCCGGTGCCAGTTCCACTCCCTGCTCCTGGAAGAAATCCCTGTCAAGCTCTGATAAGATTCCGCCTGTCTGTGTGCTCTTTGGGATATTTCCCTCATTCACGCCAACAAAGAACAACGCCTTAATCTCCTTTAAGCGGGATCGTTCCATATCACCCACCATTACCTGATCTATGCTCGGCGGAATCAGCGCTACTTTTGCCTGAGAAAGTCCTGATTCCAGTAGCTGTCGGAACTCCTGTCTGTTTACCGTTTCTTCGCCAAGAATCTCAACCATCTTATCCAGCAGGTCCATCACAATTCCATAAATCTGGTTATATTCTTTTTCCATTGCTTTATCGCCTGACTCTTTAAACTTTCGCTCCTGTCGTTTCAGTTTCTGCCAGACATTGCTTTTTTGGATAAACTCATAGAGAATCCGGCAGTACTCTTCCACTGTCTTCTTCCCGGAACCAAATCCCTGTGCAAGTTCCCTTACTTCTTCCGCAAAGATTTCTCTGATCTCATTCAGTTCCTGTATCTTCTCCGCTTCCATTCCTCTGTACACACGAACCCATTTTTCAGACCATTTCTTATATCCCCGGATTCCCAGCGCCAGCACGTAATTCTCCAGTTTATCAGCCTGTTCTCTGGTAACTTCTGACATCCCGCATCTGAGATAACGAAAAACACTCTCATAAGGAAATCCCTGTACCGCCATCTCCATGGCAGCGCGCAGATACTCCACAAAAGGATTCATCATTACCGAATGCTTCTCGTCAATAAAATATGGAATATCTGCCTCCTCAAATACCTGTGCTGCAAGTCTTGCATATTCTTCCAGATTTCCTGTGATCACTGCAATCTCACCATAGCGGTATCCGCAGGTACGCACAAGTTCTGACATCCTTCTGGCAGCTTCCCGCATTTCTTCCAGGGGGGATGGCGCAGTAAATATTTTTATCTCCTGCTGTTCTTCGGCATACACGCCCTTTCTGTAGCGGAAGATATTTTTCTCCAGAAACTGTAAGGCAGGTACCTGTGCAAACCGGGACTGTCCGGATGGTTTCAGATACACTGGATCCTCCAGATCTCTGGTCAGCCCTGCAAGTGTCCGTATCATCTGCTTGCTCATAAAGAAAAGCTGATAAGGTTTTCCCGGAGAAAAAGCATCCTCCCGTTCGTCCATAGTCACAGTAACACTTATGCGGTCAGCAATGACCAGCAGTTCCCTGAGCACATTGACCTGAATTGGCGTGAATCCGGTAAATCCATCAAAGAGAAATTCCGCTCCCTTAAGTTTTTCGGAAAAAGGAAGCTGTTTAAGCAGGACATCCATCACCTCTTCCCCTGTCATATAATGCCCCTTCAGGAATTCCCTGAATGACTGATAAAGGATTCCCACATCCTTAAGCTTCATTTCAAGTAATGGCTGATCTTTGGCCTTCTCTTTCATTTCTGCCAGATTCTCTTCTCTGATATCATACTGCATAAATTCTGAAACCAGAGACTTCACCTCATCCAGATATCCCGGCTTATTCATCTGACTTCCCAGATAGGCAAGTTCCTTTCTGTGCTGCTGCACCATTTTCTGCAGCACCATGCTTTTTCCCGTATCTTCCAGAACCTTTCTGTTATCTCCGCCGGTTTCTTCAAATACACGGTACGCAAGACGTTCAAAGCTCAGGATGTCAATATTCAGGATTCCTTTTCCCGGGTGCATTTCCACCAGCGTCTTCTGTGTCTGCATGGTAAACTGCTCCGGAACAATAATATAGTAATTTCTCTCCGGGTGTTCCATGGACTCCCGGATTACTCTCTCATATGCAAAATAAGACTTTCCGGCACCGGAACTGCCGATAATAAACTGTAATGACATTCTTCTCTCCTTACTGTCGGTTACTCACATTCATTGTTTCAGTATATCATAATTTAAGCACTTCTGTAATAGAATATACAAAACCATCCAGGAGGCGTGTACCATGAGTGCAAAAACAAAAATCATAGTCCTACATATGAAGGAAGTTATATACACCGGCATTTTCCTTCTTCTTGCTGTCATCCTGGCTATTGTACTTTTTTTCATGTTTGGATCCGGTCAGAAAAAAAGTGCCTCAGCCGATGCCAAAAGCCTGTACAAACCGGGAATTTATACTTCCTCCATCGACCTGAATGAAAACACCTTTGACCTGGAAGTAACCGTTGACTCTGACAGGGTAACTTCCATCCGTCTGGTAAATTTAAGCGAAAGCACCGCAGCCATGTTTCCTCTCATGGAACCGGCTCTGGAATCACTGGCCAGCCAGATCTATACCTCCCAGTCGCTGGAAAACATCCAATATTCCGAAGATCAGAAGTATACTTCCATGATTCTTTTGAATGCAATTGAAACAGCACTGAAAAAAGCGGAGAACAACTGATCGTTCTCCGCTTCGCCATGCAAAATCACGCGGATAAAATCATCCACTCCGCTATGCGATTCTAAATATCCATATTTTCAAGCTGCTCCAGCCATACTCCTGCACTTGCATCACTTGGCATTCTCAGATCACCTCTCGGTGAAACCGCAACGCTTCCCACCTTCGGGCCATCCGGAAGGCAGGAACGTTTAAACTGCTGTGCAAAAAATCTCCAATAGAAGGTTTTCAGCCATTTGAAGATTGTCTCCTTATCATACATTCCTTCAAAAGTCTCACATGCCAGCCTGTAAATTTTCTCCGGTTCAAATCCTGCACGAAGCATATAGTACAGATAGAAATCGTGAAGTTCATAAGGTCCCACCAGATCTTCTGTCTTCTGTGCGATCTTGCCATCCTTAGGCGGCAGAAGCTCCGGACTTACCGGCGTATCCAGAATATCAAGAAGAACCTCTGTCAGCTTCTCATCTTTGCAGGTATCCGCATAATAACGTACAAGATGACGCACCAGAGTTTTCGGCACTGAAGCATTCACGCCGTACATGGACATATGGTCACCATTGTAGGTTGCCCATCCCAGAGCCAGCTCAGACAAATCTCCTGTTCCCACCAGAATCGAGCCATCCTGATTTGCACTGTCCATCAGGATCTGCGTTCTCTCTCTTGCCTGGCTGTTCTCATAAGTCACATCATGCACAGACGGATCATGAGCAATATCCCGGAAATGTACATTTACTGCTTCTTTGATATTGATCTCACTTAAAGTCGCACCCAGACACTGACTTAATTTACAGGCATTCTGATAAGTTCTGTCTGTGGTTCCAAAGCATGGCATGGTAATACAGTGGATATCCTTTCTGTCCGCACCGGAAAGGTCAAAGGCTCTTGCGATCACAAGCAGTGCCAGTGTGGAATCCAGGCCTCCGGAAAGTCCCACTGTTGCCTTATGACAATGGATATGATCCATACGTTTCTTAAGTCCCATTGCCTGGATATTCAGGATTTCATCACAGCGCATATCCCTTTCTTCTTTTCGTGAAGGTACAAAAGGATACTGTGAATATTTTCTGGTCAGCTTTGTCTCTTCCACATTCAGATGGAAGCACACTTTAATATGATCACTGTCGTCAGCCGGCTGATAAGTAGTCAGTCTTCTTCTCTCATCGTTCAGCCTCTGCACATCAATCTCACTGTATACAATACCATTGTGGAAACGTTTTCCTTCCGCAAGGATCACTCCATTCTCTGCGATCATATTCTGACCGCCAAAGACCAGATCCTGTGTGGACTCACCTTCTCCTGCATTTGCATATACATATCCGCACACCAGACGTGCAGACTGTCCGGAAACAAGATCTCTGCGGTAGCTGTCCTTTCCGACCATCTCATTGCTGGCTGACAGATTCACGATCAGATTCGCTCCTGCCTGTGCATGGAGAACGCTTGGCGGCAGTGTCACCCATAAATCCTCACAGATTTCTGCTGCTGCCACAAGCTCCGGCTCCTCCTCACAGATAAAAAGAATATCTGTTCCGAAAGGAACTCTCTTTCCCTCAATATCCACATATTCCAGACAGCCAAGACCTGATGCAAAATGGCGCTGCTCATAAAATTCTCCATAGTTTGGAAGATAAGTTTTCGGAACCAGCCCAATGATCTCGCCTCTGTTTAAAACTGCTGCCACATTATATAATTTTCCATGATTTCTGAAAGGCACACCTACAAAAACAAGGGCATCCACATCAGCAGTTTCCTTTGTGATCTTCAGCAAAGTTTCCCAGGCGCTGTCGAGAAGACGTCTCTGCAGGAAAAGATCCTGACAGGTATAGCCTGTGATACAAAGCTCCGGAAAAGTCATAACCTTCACATGTTCTTTCTCCATCTCATGGATCAGTCTGATAATCTCATTTCCATTGGCATTGCAGTCTGCAACTGTGATATAAGGTGTTGCGGCTGCTGTTTTGATATAACCGTTTTTCATTTTCTACCTCTTCTTCCCTGTGCTCCGGCAGATCTATCTGTCAGTACATTGGCGTCTCTTATTTACATTTACGCAGGATTTCTTTCAGTTCTTCCACTGTAAATTCATAATTCTTATTACAGAAATGGCAGTTCATCTCAATGGACTTACCTTCCTGGATCATTTCATTGAGTTCTTTTCTTCCGATGCTGATCAGGGCTTTCTCCACTCTTTCTCTACTGCAGTTACAGTAAAATTCCGTAGGAATTTTCTCATTGATCTCCATGTCAAAGCCCTCCAGGACTTTCTCAAGCAGACTCTCAGGAGTATGCCCCTCTTCCAGAAGATTTGTGACAGATGTGATTTTCTGCACATTTTCCTCAAGCTTCGCAATTGTGCTTTCTTCCGCAAACGGCATCAGCTGCACGATAAATCCGCCAGCCTGACGTACTGTATTGTCTTTATTCATAAGAACTCCAAGACCAACTGCTGACGGTACCTGTTCACTTGTAGCAAAATAATAGGTAAGATCTTCTGCGATCTCGCTGGTCTGAAGCGCAACCTGTCCAACATAAGGCTCTTTCAGTCCCATATCCTTGATCACGTTCATAAATCCTACACCGACAGCACCTGCAACATCCAGTTTGCCCTTGCTGTTTGCCGGAATACATACATCAGGATTTCCCACATATCCCTTTACACGACCTTTGGAATCTGCTGTCACAGTAATTCCTTCCAGAGGACCTCCTGCCTTAATCTGAAGTGTAAGGATGTCCTTATCCCCCTTCATCATGGTACCCATCATAGCACCTGCTGTAAGAAGACGTCCCAGTGCTGCTGTGGCTACCGGGCTTGTATTGTGATCCTGTCTCGCTGTTTCTACTGTTTCTGTAGTAACTGCCGCAAATGCCCGAATCTGATCATTCGCTGCAATTGCTCTGATAATATAATCGTTCATTCGTTTATTACTCCTGTTATTTCTTTCATATTATTTTCATTTTGTCCATGGCTTAACATCAAATCAATAGCAATTCCCGTAAATAATGCATTAATTAAGAGGCCTGCTATAATTGCATCAATCCGCGCGATGTGTCTCAGGTTTCTCCGGAATCCTTCCATGATATCCGTTCTGTGCACTTTTTCCATGCTCTCTTGCAACAAAAGTCAGACGTTCACAATTCTCATCACCCGGATTATGAGTATATGCATCACAGACTGCCACCAGTTCCATTCCTGCTTTCACAATCATAGCCTTGATTGCTTCTATGGAATATGCTTTCTGTACATGTTCCTCCTCACACTTCTCATACAATCCGTCTTCTCTTGGAAGAAAAAGTGCCAGTTCATATACATTCAGGGCATTTTCCCTGTCATAACTGTTCTCCCAGCTTCCGTCCTCTCTGTCCTCAGCAATAGTCGTATCGCCGATCACATCCCGGTATTTATGGATCGTATTCATATCAAAAATGAACAGTCCGCCCGGATCCAGATAATTATTTACCAGTGCAAAAAGATACTCCAGATCTTCCTCGTCCGTCAGATAATTCATACTGTCACAGACACTGATCACAGCACGAACCGTACCATATAACTCAAAATCCTGCATATCCTGCAAAAGATACAGAATATCATGACCGGATTCTGCCCGCTTCTCCATAGCCTCTGCAAGCATCTCCTCAGAATTATCGATACCGATCATATCATATCCGGCATCTGCAAGCATCTCTGTCACAGTACCTGTTCCACATCCCAGCTCCAGAACCAGACCATCCCTGATCCCGTCCTGAGCCAGTGTTTCTATAATATAGTCTGCCCATTCACGATAGTTTACATTATCCATGAAAACATCATAAACACCGGCAAATCTTCCATATGATTCCATTCATCAGCCCTCATTATCTACCTGTTTTACTGTTCACTCCGTTCACAGCAACACATATTTTCCCTGCTATTCTACCACAACATCCGTTCTTATGTAAATAACAGGTTGGTCTCTGTCAGCGCAAAAAAGG
>OHBV01000861.1_pt1 | contig 13032 bp, 9 predicted proteins | sample 1577451 | NCBI WGS metagenome assembly OHBV01 (sample SAMEA3879605, study PRJEB24766) | human gut metagenome | biome: human-associated habitat; feature: feces | place: USA | collected 1985/1987 | reverse complement strand
TTTTGTTAGAAGTTTTTTGGAGGATTCAATCATTATGATATTAGCATGCAATCATATTTCAAAGGCATTTGCAGACGAAACCGTTTTGTCAGATGCTGTTTTTCATATAAATGAAGGTGAACGCGCTGCCATCGTAGGAATTAACGGTGCCGGCAAAACAACACTGCTGCGAATCATTGTCGGTGAACTTCCGGCAGATTCCGGTGAAATTGTAACAGCTAAAGGAAGTACCATCGGCTATCTCCCACAGCAGCAGGGATATCACTCAGACAAAACAATTTATGAGGAATTATTGGCTGTCAAATCGGATGTCATTGAAATGGACGAAAAAATCCGTGCAATGGAGCAGCAAATGACAACTTTAGAAGGTGCCGAATTAGAGCGTGTGTTAAACCAATACCATAAGCTGCAAACGGCTTTTGAAGATGGTGAAGGATATACTTACAAAAGTAAAGTTCTCGGCGTCATTAACGGTCTTGGCTTTCGCGGAGAAGCGATGCACCAGTGCATCAACAATCTCTCCGGTGGACAAAAAACAAGGGTTGCTCTTGGTAAACTTCTGTTATCAGAACCGGACTTATTGTTGATGGATGAGCCTACAAACCACTTAGATTTGGAATCCGTGCGCTGGCTGGAAAACTATTTAAACGGTTACAAGGGGAGTGTCTTAGTTGTCTCTCACGACCGCTTTTTCATCGACCGCATCGCCGAGAAAATTATTGAAATTGACCACGGCAAAGTAATAACTTTTACCGGTGACTATACCAGTTATTCCGAAAAAAAAGAAAAATTACGCGAGGAAATGATTCACCGCTACTATAACCAGCAACAGGAAATCAAACACCAGGAAGCCGTCATCCAGAAATTAAAATCCTTTAACCGTGAAAAGTCAATTCGCCGTGCGGAAAGCCGTGAAAAAATGTTAGCCAAAATCGAGCGTGTAGAAAAGCCGGTGGAATACGAAAAATCACTTTCTCTTTCCCTGACTCCTTCAGTAATCAGCGGAAATGATGTTTTGACGGTCACGGATTTTGCCAAAAGTTTTGGAGAAAACCACTTGTTTGACCATCTTTCCTTTTCAATTAAACGAGGCGAAAAGGTGGCAATTATCGGCAAGAATGGAACCGGCAAAACAACACTTTTAAAATTAATTCAGGGAATGATTCCGGTTGATGAAGGAAGTGCCGTAACCGGCTCTCATGTCGAAATCGGTTACTATGACCAGGAACATCAGATGCTTAACGATGATAAAACCATCTTTGAAGAAATTCAGGATGATTACCCGGATTTAACAAATACAGCAATTCGTAATGTTCTCGCTGCCTTTTTATTTACGGGAGATGATGTTTTTAAACCGATTCATCTTCTCAGCGGTGGTGAAAAAGGTCGTGTATCATTGGCGAAACTGATGCTGTCAAAGGCAAACTTTTTACTCCTTGACGAGCCGACCAACCATTTGGATATTACTTCCAAGGAAATTTTGGAATCCGCAATTAATAAATATGAGGGAACCGTGCTTTACGTCTCGCATGACCGTTATTTTATCAACCGCACCGCCACAAGAATTTTGGATTTAACCGGGCACAAACTGCTCTCCTACAGTGGAAATTATGCGTACTATCTGGAGAAAAAAGATACGGTGGAAAGCCGCTTTTTAACAAATAACGATAAAACCATACAGACTTCTGCAAAAAAAGATACAAAAGAAGAAGGTAAGCTTGACTGGCAGGAGCAGAAAAAACTGGCAGCGAAAAAGCGAAAAATTGAGAACGAATATCAAAAAACCGAACAAGAAATTGAGGCACTGGAAACGGACATTGCAAATCTTGATGAGGAACTGATGCGTCCGGAATATGCATGCAATGCTCATAAACTAAACGAATTATCAACCGCCCGCGAAGAAAAAGAAACCGCTCTCACTGCCGCTATGGAGCAATGGGAACGGTTAGCCGAACAATTAGAAGAATTTGAAGTTACTGAGTAATCCGCTTAGTAACTTCATTTGCTTTTGCATAAATTTCCGATGGACTTTCTCCCACAAAAAACTCGCCATTTTCATAGAGAACCATGCCATTTACCATCGTCATTTTCACATTTTCTTTACTACCACTGTATACTAAGTTTTTCACAAGATTATGCACAGGCTGCATATTTGGCCGCTGTAAATCAATTAAAATCAAATCAGCAAACTGGCCTTCCTTTACATACATGCATTCCGGCAGCCCCATTGCCAGTGCACCACCGGTTGTAGCCATCTTTAAAACATCTGCGGCATCCATAACCGCTGCATCCTCATATTTTAATTTCGGAAGAACTGCTGCTAAATACATTTCCCGGAACATGTCAAGTGCATTATTGCTCGCCGGTCCATCCGTGCCAATCGCCAGGTTAATTCCCGCCTTTTTTAAAGCAGGTAAATCCGCAATTCCACTCGCAAGTTTTGCATTGGATGAAGGATTCGTAACAATCGACACCTTTTTCTCCCTGCAAATATTCCGGTCTGTTTCATCCATCCAGACACCGTGGAAACCACCACCGCCATAGTCAAATAAACCAATTGAATCCAAAAACTGAACCGGTGACATACCATAACGCATTTTACATTCTTCCACTTCTTTTTTGGTCTCTGCCAGATGCAGATACACCGGCTGTTTGTATTCATAAGCAAGTTCTGCCATGCCCTCTAACAATTCGCGGCTTGTTGTATATTCAGCATGAACACCAAGGCGAAATGACACCAGTTCATCCCCCTTGTTAAGCGTTTCATATTCCTCTCTTGTGCGTGCAAGCGAACCGGTAAAATTATTTAGTTCGCCACAAAAAACTGTACGAAATCCCATTTGAACCGATGTTTTGGCATGCTGATAATTATCCACATACATATCAAAATTTGAGGTAATTCCACTTGTCAGATATTCTAAAACTGCCACCTTGGATAAGATTTCAATATCCCCTTTCTGCAGTTTTGCTTCCATTGGAAACACCCTGTCATTTAACCAGTTCTGTAATGGCAGATCATCCGCATAAGATCGAAGAAATGTCATGGCAGAATGTGTGTGGGCATTTTTAAAACCAGGCATCAAAAGATCTCCTTCGCAGTCAATTTCCCGTGTAAATTTTCTTTTATTAAGCTCCGAATTGTTTTCCCCCACATAAGAAATACGGTTTCCATCAATGTGTACTTCTCCATCAAAGACTTCCGCATCTTCTTCCATCGTAAGAATTTTCGCATGATATAATCGTATGGAAGACATCCTAACACATCCTTTCAATGGCTGATTTCACAAGCGTTTTAAACTTCGGTGCCACACGGTCAGCCACTTCTTTTACCTCCTCATGACTCAATGGATTTGCTGCTGTTCCTCCCGCCATATTCGAAATACAAGAGACACCGCATACGCGCATTCCCATATGTCTGCCGACAATTGCCTCTACCGCCGTGCTCATTCCCACGGCATCAGCACCAAACATACCAAACATTTTCACCTCTGCCGGTGATTCATACGCAGGTCCCGTTGTCTGAAGATAAACACCTTCCTTTAAAACAATATCATTAACTTTTGCTTCTTTTGTGAGAATCTTCCGTAGCTCCAAATCATAAATTGTATCCATGGACGGAAAACGCACGCCAAATGAATCTACGTTTTTTCCAATCAATGGAGATGGCACAAAGGAACTAATCTGGTCAGTTAGCATCATCAAATCTCCTGCCTCCACCTTCTCACTGATTCCTCCGGCTGCATTTGTCAAGAACAAGATTTTCGCTCCCAGTAAACACATCACACGAACCGGCAAAACGACATCCTCCATCGAATAACCTTCATAGTAATGAACGCGTCCCTGCATAATGACAACTTTCGTGTCTCCAATTAATCCAAAAACAAACCGTCCGTTATGTCCCGCCACAGTAGAAACCGGAAATCCCGGAATCTCGTGGTAATCAATGGATGCCACGCATTCAATCTCATCCGCTAATGCTCCCAGTCCGCTTCCCAAAATCAAAGCGACCTGTGGCTTGAAATCTGTAATTTTTCGAATCTGTTTTACACACTCTCTTACTTTTTGTTCCATAATAACCCCTCCTTGTTATATAAACTCTGCAAATACACGGTTGCTGACATCAATTCCAAAATCAGTCAGGCAATACCTGTCACCATTTTCCTTTATCAATCCTTCACGAATGCACTTTTCTAAGGAACTTTGATAATAAGTTTCCATCGGCACTAAAAAATTCTGATAAAACATTTTTTTCGATACACCTTCCATCATCCGAAGTCCCAGATACATAAACTCTGCCATGCAGTCTTCCTTTGTTAATTCCTCTTTTTCAACAACCGGCAATTTCCCGTTCTTTATTTTCTGCCCATAAGTCTTAAAATTTCGCTCATTGGAAAACCGCACATTCTCCATGCACGATGACGCCCCTAATCCAAGTCCAAGATAAGGAAAACGTTTCCAGTATTTTTTGTTGTGATCACACTCTTTTCCTGCTTTGGCATAATTGGATATCTCATAGCGATGATACCCAAAATCCGAGAGCCTCTCTTTCGTCAGTTCATACATCTGCCTGTCCTCTTCTTCCGAAACAGGCGGGCATTCCCCATACTTTTCGTAAAACGGAGTTCCCTCTTCCAAAATCAGGCTGTACGAAGAAATATGCTCCGGTGCAAGTTCACACACACGTGTCAATGTCTGCTCGTATCCTGCTACAGTCTGCTCAGGAATTGCCGACATTAAATCCACATTGATGTTAGCAAATCCACATTCTCTTGCTTGATGAAAACTCACCAAAAAATCGTCATAGCTGTGAATTCTGCCAAGACAAGCAAGTTCAGAAGAAATCGTCGACTGAAGTCCAAAACTAATCCGATTTACGCCAGCCTTTTTATAATTTTTCAGTTTTTCAGCGTCTACCGTACCCGGGTTACATTCGATGGTATATTCCATTTTATCAGATAAATGAAATGATTTTACCATTTCATTCTGTAAAACATCAAACTGCCCATCCGTAAGCAGAGACGGCGTTCCTCCACCGATAAAAATGGTATCTACCGCATCATTTGATACCTTGTCTTTCCAAAGCTGCATTTCCATAGCAAGTGCTTTTACATACTCATCTTTCAGCGCTTCTTTGGCAGGAAACGAAAGGAAATCACAGTAATTACACTTTTTCACGCAAAACGGAATGTGAAGATACAAGCCAAATGTACTCATTTATTCTTCCTCATCCAGTTTCAAAACACTCATAAATGCCTTCTGCGGAATTTCTACATTGCCAATCTGGCGCATTCTCTTCTTTCCTTCCTTCTGCTTTTCAAGAAGTTTTCTCTTTCGTGAAATGTCGCCGCCATAACATTTGGCAAGGACGTCTTTGCGCACTGCCTTAACCGTTTCACGGGCAATTACTTTATTTCCAATGGCTGCCTGAATCGGAATTTCAAAAAGATGTCTCGGAATTTCATTTTTCAATTTCTGGCACATCTTTCTTCCACGCTCATAAGCAGAACTTTCATGCACAATAAAGGACAGCGCATCGACTTCCTCTTTATTAATCAGGATATTTAATTTCACAAGACTTGCTGTCTCATAGCCCTTCATCTCATAATCAAAGGAAGCGTATCCGCGTGAACGCGATTTCAACGAATCAAAAAAGTCGTAAATGATTTCATTCAACGGCAGTGTATACTTCAAAAGCGCACGTGTCTCTTCCATATATTCCATGCCCTGATAGACACCACGTCTTTCCTGACAAAGTTTCATAATGGCTCCCACAAATTCTGTCGTCACCATAATCTCTGCATCCACAACCGGTTCTTCCATATGCTCAATTTCGGATGGGTCCGGGAGGTTTGAAGGATTTGTTACTTCAACCATTTCCCCGTTTGTTTTATAGACATGGTAAACAACCCCCGGTGCTGTCGTAACCAAATCCAGATTATATTCTCTCTCTAAACGCTCCTGAATAACTTCCAAATGTAAAAGTCCTAAAAATCCACAGCGGAAACCAAATCCAAGAGCAATCGAAGTCTCTGCCTCAAACTGTAACGAAGCATCATTTAACTGCAATTTCTCCAGTGCATCGCGCAAATCCTGATATTTGGCACCATCGGCCGGATAAAGACCACAGTAAACCATCGGCATTACTTTTTTATATCCCGGCAGTGCCTCTTTGCATGGATTTTCAGCATCTGTTACGGTATCACCGACACGTGTTCCCTCTACATTTTTCAAACTGGCAGTAATATAGCCAACCATGCCCGCGGTCAATTCTTCGCAGGGAATAAACTGACCGGCACCAAAAGTACCCACTTCAACCACTTCTTCTTCCAAACCGGTCGCCATCATGTGAATTTTCGTTCCCTTTTTCACGGTACCGTCAAATAAGCGACAGAAAATAATAACCCCTTTATAGGAATCATAAACAGAATCAAAAACTAAAGCCTTAAGCGGTGCTGTATCATCACCCTGCGGTGCCGGTATTTTTTTCACAATCTGCTCCAACACTTCTTCAATGTTCGTTCCTAATTTTGCGGAAATCAATGGGGCATCCTGTGCCTCAATTCCAATGACATCCTCAATTTCATTTTTTACACGGTCCGGGTCAGCACTCGGCAAATCAATTTTATTGATAACCGGCATAATTTCCAAATCATGGTCAATTGCCAGATAACAGTTTGCTAACGTCTGTGCCTCAATTCCCTGTGCCGCATCGACAATCAAAATGGCGCCCTCACACGCCGCCAGACTTCTTGATACCTCATAATTGAAATCCACGTGTCCCGGTGTATCAATCAGGTTAAACAAATATTCTTCACCGTTTTTTGCCGTGTACGCCAGACGAACTGCCTGTGATTTAATCGTAATTCCACGTTCACGTTCCAATTCCATGTTGTCAAGCACCTGTGCCTGCATCTCACGGCTTGTAAGCAGTCCGGTCCGTTCAATAATACGGTCGGCAAGCGTTGATTTTCCATGGTCAATATGTGCTACAATACAAAAATTTCTTATATGATCTTTTCCAATAACTGACATAATTGTAATTCTTTCCTTTCCTACCACAAATCTATCCCTATCTTAGCATAATTACACATATTTTGCCACAAAAAGTTCCTATCCGCCTTGTCTTTTCCACATTTATGGTGTAGAATACAGATAATTAAATCAAGGAGGGACACAAAATGAGAAAACAGATGGCTAAAATACTAACCGCCGTTTTGCTGCTCGGCACATTGACTGATGTCTCGACTGCAAAAGCAGTGGCACCAAAGCTAAATAAATCCAAATTAACACTTTATATTGGAAGTAATTACACATTAAAAGTAAAAAAAGCTTCCGGCAAGGTAAAATGGACTTCCGGTAAAAAATCCGTTGCAACCGTTTCTTCCAAAGGAAAAGTAGTTGCAAAAAAAGCGGGAAAGGCTAAAATCACAGCAAAAATTGGCAGCAAAAAGCTGATTTGCCGGCTGACAGTAAAAAACCGATCACTTGGGAAAGGAACAAAGTCAAGTCCAAAGTCCGCTTATAACAACAATTCCTTTACCTTCTATGAAGAAGGCAAAAAAATCGGAAAAATTTCCATGCAGTTAGAGTCCTTTGCTTCCGGTGCCGAATCCGCTAAATTAGCAAAAAAGAATTCATCTAATTTAGTTCCAAAATCAAATGAGGAATATTTGTATTTCCGCTTTAAGATTACCTATCATTCGGGTACACAGACAATTAAGGCAAAAGATGTTTTTAATTACTACTACAATATCTTCGGATCAAACTCTACAAAACAGATGACAAACTTAGATTGGGGATTCTTCTTTGAAGATGTCGATGATTTAGGTCAGGTGCTGTTATCTCCGGGCAACACGATAACTTGTGGCAAAGCAGTCTTGGTAAATAAAGGATTTGCCCCATATACTTACCGTATTCAGACCGGTAAGAACACTTACACTTGGTTTACAACAGCAAAATAATCAAGATAACAAAAAAGCAAGCCTCATAAGCAGACTTGCTTTTTTAATACTAAATTTCCAAAAGAACGCAGCCATGTGCAGAAATTGCTGTCTTTTGATTTGTTTGGATTTTTTCTCCTGTCCATAAGTCATTTGCAAATTCTTTTTCCTGAATCTCAAGTAATTCACTGATATTTACCATGCAGTCAAAACCTGATACATTGAAAATGGCCGCATAATCTCCTGTTTTCCATACAATCACCGTATCATCTCTAATTATCTCTTTTGCCTGTCCTGCCGGTAGTTCAAACAATGCAAGTACCTTTTGGTTGCATAACAGCGATAATGTTTCTTCATCCAATTTGGTTAATTCTGCCCCGAGCATAAGCGGTGACTGGAATATACACCAAAGTGTCATCATTGTCTTCTGCTCATCATAGGTAAGTGCTGACTTTCTTTCATCGCCAAACCCCTTTCCAATCATTCCAAACGGAAGCATATCGCAGTCCGGATATCCACCTTCTCTGGTCAGCCCCTGCCAGTTGTGACAACGGTCAAACATATCACGAAGCGATTCCCAATTATCCCACAAATCATCGGTAATGCGCCACATATTTGCATTTTCATGATAAAACTCATTTTCCTCTACAAGTGCCGGTCCCGGGGACAAACTTAATACAATATCTCTGCCACATTTTTCAATCGCCCGATGAAGCATTTTAATCTCCTCTTTGGAGGAATCTGCATCCATACGACAGATGTCGTCACATTTAATAAAATCAACTCCCCAGTCCGCATAAAGAGAAACAATGGAATCATAATACTCCTGCGCCCCCTCAACACCCGGTGTTACGCCATACATATCGGGATTCCATCCGCAAATCGAATAAGCGTCTGCAATTTCATTTGCTGTTTTATCGGTGCCAAGAATTTTTGTCCTTTGATATGCTGCCTGACGTGGAATTCCTCTCATAATATGAATTCCAAATTTCAGTCCAAGCCCGTGCACATAATCCGCCAATGGGCCAAAACCTTTGCCATCGGCAGAGGATGGAAAGCGTTTAACACATGGCAGTAAACGACTATATTCATCCATCTCCACATGGCAGAACGGAACATACTGAAAGCGCTCTCTCTGCTCGCCGGTCTCATAGGAATACCAGGCAATATCAACAACTACATATTCCCATCCATATTCCTTTAAGTGAGCCGCCATATAATCAGCGTTTCCCCGAACCTGCTCCTCATTTACGGTTGTGTCATAATAATCATAACTATTCCAGCCCATCGGCGGTTTCTTTAAGTTCATGTATACAATCCTCCTATTTTTTCTCTATCGTACTATTTTTTCTCTATTTTTTCTATATTTTTTTGTGACAATACCATGTTAAAATGTGACATTTACGTTCAAATTCCTATGGTTGTATTTTTTTTCGTTCGTGCTATAATAGATACAGACTTTTGGAGGTATAGATTATTATGAAAATCAGTAATAAGATGCAATCAAAAAATGGCCTGAATATTATTATTGTTGGATGTGGAAAAGTGGGAATGACCCTAATCGAGCAATTAAGCAAAGAAGGCCATGACATTACCATTATTGATAAAAATGCAGCGAAGGTTCAGGAAATGTCCAATCTGTATGATATTATGGGGCTGGTCGGAAATGGTGCCAGTTATAGTGTACAGATGGAGGCCGGAATTGAAAACGCTGATTTAATTATTGCGGTAACAGCTTCTGATGAATTAAACCTGTTATGCTGTACAGTTGCCAAACAAGTCGGAGACTGTGCTGCGATTGCCCGTGTCCGCACACCGGATTACAGCAAAGAAGCCGGATACCTAAGAGAAAAACTTGGTCTCACCATGATTATTAATCCGGAATTAGAAGCTTCCCTTGAGACAGCCCGTATTCTTTATCTGCCAACAGCGTTAGAAGTAAACTCTTTTGCTCATGGTCAGGCAGAAATTGTAAAATTTAAAATTCCGGATGGAAATTTATTAGACGGAATGACAATTGCCACTTTAGGAAAAAGTATTACAAATGATATTCTTATCTGCGCCATCGAACGTGAAGGTGAAGTTTATATCCCAGGCGGTAATTTCCAAATGGCAAAGGACGATATTGTTTCTTTTGTTGCTCCAAGACGCCATATCCGCAGTTTTCTGAAAAAAATCGGCTTTAAAACCAAACAGGTAAAAGATGCTATGATTGTCGGTGGTGGAAAAGCTTCTTACTATTTAGCCAAACAGTTAATTGCCATGGGAATCGATGTAAAAATCATTGAACAGAACAAGGAACGTTGCGAGGAATTAAGTATTTTACTGCCGGAAGCAATTATTATTAATGGAGACGGCACGGATGAGGAAGTTTTACGTGAAGAGGGAATTGAATATGCACAGGCATTTATTCCATTGACCGGTATTGATGAGGAAAATATTATGCTGACACTCCATGCAAAACAAGTTTCCAATGCAAAATTGATAACTAAAATCAATCGAAGCACTTTTAAAAATGTAATTAGTAAGCTGGATTTGGGAAGTGTAATATATCCACGTTACATTACATCCGAAGCAATTATTGCCTATGTACGTGCGAAAAAGAATTCGACAAACAGTAATATTGAAACTTTATATCATATGTTTGATAACCGCGCAGAAGCCATTGAATTTTGTGTTGATGAACCATCTTCTGTTACCGGTATTCCACTAAAAGATTTGATGTTAAAAAATGATTTGCTGGTTTCCTTTATCTATCGAAACGGCAAGGTTCAAATTCCAAGTGGTTTGGACACCATTGAAGTTGGTGACACCGTTATGATTGTTACAACCCATACCGGTTTAGATAATATACAGGATATTATAAGGAGTTAATGAATTATGAATACATCAATTATCCGCTATATTGTCGGATATATTTTAAAGATTGAGGCAGCACTTTTACTGATTCCTTCCATTGTAGCTGCTATTTACCGCGAACCGGAGGGGTTATGTTATCTTTCTGTTTCCGCTCTGTGCATCTTCCTTGGTGTACTCCTCTCTTTCCGGAAACCGAAAAATCATGTTTTTTATTTAAAAGAAGGCTGTGTTGCCACATCCTTAAGCTGGATTGTACTCAGTTTTTTTGGTTCCATTCCATTTTTACTGACCGGTGAAATCACATCCGTACCGGATGCTTTGTTTGAAACCATTTCCGGTTTCACAACAACCGGAGCCAGTGTTTTAAATAATGTGGAAGCACTTTCCCACTGCTCGCTTTTCTGGCGCAGTTTCACACACTGGGTTGGCGGCATGGGTGTTCTGGTCTTTTTGCTTGCTGTCATTCCACTGAGCGGCGGTTCGCATATAAATCTGATGCGCGCAGAAAGCCCGGGACCATCTGTGGAAAAACTGGTACCAAAAGTCCGTTCAACTGCACGGATTCTTTATGTTATTTATTTGACACTCACCATCATTGAGATTGTTTTACTTCTCCTTGGTAACATGCCTTTGTTTGATTCCCTCACCATCAGTTTTGGTACAGCAGGGACCGGTGGTTTTGGAATTAAAAATGACAGTATGGGCAGTTATTCGGCTTATTTACAATGGGTTGTTACTATTTTTATGATTTTGTTTGGTGTGAATTTTAATGCCTTTTACCTGATTTTATACCGTAAATTTAAAAAGGCATTCCGCATGGAAGAAGTCAGATATTACTTTTTAATCATCTTCGCTTCCATCGCAATTATCACTATGCAGATTCTCCATACCTCTGCCGGTATTTTTGATGCACTGCGCCACGCTTCTTTCCAGGTGGCATCCATCATTACAACAACCGGTTATTCAACCATTGATTTTAACCTATGGTCACAGACATGTAAAACGATATTAATTCTCTTGATGTTTGTCGGTGCTTGTGCAGGCAGTACCGGAGGCGGAATCAAGGTGTCACGTTTTGTCATTCTTTGCAAGACTGTAAAAAAAGAATTGAATGCTTATATTCATCCAAAAAGCATCAAAAAAATCAATTTTGAGCACAAAACAGTAGAACATGAGGTAGTACGTGCGACAAATGTGTATTTTATTACCTTTATGATTCTGTTCGCGTTTTCTGTATTTGCAATTTCCTTTGATGGCAATGACTTAATTACGAACTTTACTGCCGTGGCAGCTACAATTAATAATATTGGTCCCGGTCTTGAACTAGTCGGCCCTACCCAGAACTTCGGATTGTTTAGCGGATTTTCCAAATTTGTCCTGATGTTTGATATGCTTGCCGGACGATTGGAGTTATTCCCGCTTCTCCTTCTGTTCCATCCGACTTTGTGGAAGGAAATTGCTTCCGGGAAGATAAGGAAGTTAAAGAAGTAAGTTGTTTTCTAAATTAATATTATGTATTTCCGTAATTTAACAGAATCCGGTTACATTCTCGTGGGCGCTCCCGCTTGTTGAGATGCGTAGCAGCAGGGGTACTGAAACTACCAGTACCTCCTGCTGACGCACTCAAAACCCACGTGAAGATAACCGGATTCTGTTAAATTACTGGAACGCTAATGATATGAATTTTAGAAATAACTTACAAACTTTTGTCTGTAAATTTGTTAAAGTAAATGAGAGGAACTTGTCAAAACAAATTGACAAGTTCCTCTCACTATAATTTATTATCTGTAAATAATATTCCCAGAATTAGAATTTACCAGCTTCTGCTGCTTCCTGGATGGAAACGGCTACGGCTACTGTCATACCAACCATTGGGTTGTTGCCTGCACCGATAAGTCCCATCATTTCTACGTGAGCAGGTACAGAAGAAGAACCGGCGAACTGTGCGTCACTGTGCATACGTCCCAATGTATCCGTCATACCATAAGAAGCAGGACCTGCTGCCATGTTATCTGGGTGAAGTGTACGACCTGTACCACCACCTGAAGCTACTGAAAAGTACTTCTTGCCAGCTTCAAGTCTTTCCTTCTTGTATGTACCTGCAACTGGATGCTGGAATCTTGTAGGGTTTGTTGAGTTACCTGTGATAGAGATATCAACATTCTCCTTCCACATGATTGCAACACCTTCTGTTACGTCATTAGCGCCGTAGCAGTTAACCTTAGAACGAAGT
>OHBV01000848.1_pt1 | contig 13199 bp, 14 predicted proteins | sample 1577451 | NCBI WGS metagenome assembly OHBV01 (sample SAMEA3879605, study PRJEB24766) | human gut metagenome | biome: human-associated habitat; feature: feces | place: USA | collected 1985/1987 | reverse complement strand
TTTCTATTTTGATTCAAGTTTGCGAACGAGCATCGCGAGTTTCGCAATTACCTATAAAACAGAACGATTACATCCCGATACCCGCCGTCCAACTGCATCACCGCATCCCACAACTCATGATGCTCATCGTAGAATTCCGGAGACAGGTTCTCTTCCCATTCCACCGGACTGGTGCGCTTGTTCTGCCTATAGATTTTTTTCGCCTCGTTGGCTGCAATCTGCAGGATCCAGTTACGAAAACTGTCTGCTTTTTTCAATGTGTCTAATTTCTCATAAGCATGCACGATAGCCTCACTGACCGCGTCCTCCGCATCCGCACTGTTTTGCAGAATCGAATACGCCAGTCGGTACATGGGAAGCGTGTCACTCTTCACATGTTGCACAAACTCTTCTTTTGTCATGGCTGCCAAGGTACCACCTCCTTCTTATCGCCGGCTTCACTATATATGAGTCGCAAGTGGATAAAAAGGTTCCAAAAAAATTAAGACACCGGATGAATCCAGTGCCTTTTGACTTCAAGTATGCATTAGAAATAAAAGTTAATTGCCGTTTTCCCTTTTTCCCTTTGCGGTGATTTTGAACTCTTTATTTTTTCCCAAAGCTTCTGTTTTCCTTATTTAATTCGGAAACAGACATCTTTTTGTATTTCTTTGGTATTATCAATACATCATTTTCATACGCAGTCATCCTCTGTTACCTCCTTAAAATAAATGGAAAATTATATCCTGATTTTCATGTCTTTTAATGTATGAAAATCGGGATACCCTAAGTTCCTCAGAATACTACTTTATAACGAAATATCGATTACCGGAGCAGGTGCGACCTGAGCACCGATTCCAGCGGCATCGGCAGAAAAAGATGTCCCGGAGGATCCGGCAGATAAGCTCATGCCGCCTCCGGTGGGAATGACCATGTTGTCTTTCATTTTCTCCAGGTGGTCGAAGACTGCTTTCAGGTACTCCGCATCGGCCTTGACGATGTCTTTCATCTCTTTGTTGCGGTGTTTGATCTTCATCATCTTGAGGTCCGCGGGATCCATCTCCCTGTTCACCGAGACCACGGTATCCGATTCCACGTCTAGTCCCATCTCTTCCATCAGGTCACGCAGGCTGTCAGACATTTCCTGCATCATCTCAGAAGTAAAGTCGCTCATTTCCGACATAAAATCTCCTGCCTGCGCATAAAATGCATCCATGCCGAGATCAATATAATCGGATATATCATAGCTATCCGCCGCATACTCATACGCAGAGAGATCCCCGGACACTTCATCCGCGGAACCTTCCGCAGACATTTCTTCCTCATTCTGCGCGTTTTCCGCCTCTGCGTCCTGCACATCCTTCGTCTCTTCTTCGCAGATTCGGTCTCCCTGCCAGATTCCGCCGGCTGCCTTCACCATTTCCTCTTCTTCGAGATGTTTTGCCTTTTTCTTCGCCACACGTTCCATAGCCTGTGCATGAGCGATTGCTGCTTCGATCTCTTCACTGTCGCTGTCACTGTTCTGCTTCTGCCGTTTCAGGCGCAGGACTTCTCTCCGCGCCTGCCCGGCTGCCTGCTTTGCCGCCTGGGACGTCTTGCTCCGCAGTATCTTGGACGAGATATTTTTGAACTGGTACTTCAATTTCTTCAGCGCCAGCGTCGTGTTCTTCGTCTGCTGCCTCTGATTGCGCAGCGATTCACTGTAACTCAGGGAACTTGTAACGATGGAATCCTGGCTCCAGCTGTTCGCCGCCTGCATCTGGCCGTTCCGGTCATCTCTCGCCAACATCCGCCGGATATCGGTAACAGAACTTTTATTTTTTGCTCCGAAGATACTCTTCTGATTGTTCTGCGTCTTTCTTCCTCCGGAAAATGCCTGCGGCAAACCGGTATTGCCGCTCCCGTAAACACCTCCGGACTTTCCCATAGAAATCATGCAACCTCACCTTACCCTCTGAAGTCAAAGTTCTGGCCGACCTGCCGTTCGCTTGCGGTCTGCACACTGTCACTCCGTGTGTTGAAATTGTAGGTTTCTATCTTAGACAACAGTTCTTCTATGGAACCGGCGCTGATCGTTACCGTATCCTCTGTGCCGGCTTCCTCCTTGCTGTCTGCTACCTTATCCGACTTCTTGTCTTTTAGCCGTTCTTCCTTTTCTTTCTTAGCAGCCTTCTTCTCCGCAGCCTTTTTCTCTGTTTTCTTCTGCTCAGCCTTTTTCTCGATCCGGGCCTTCTGCTCGGCGCTGGATTTCTTCAATACAGCGAAAAATGACAGTGTTCCTCCATCATTTACCTGCATTCCAAAGCCCTTGACATTCGCACCGGAACTCTGCAGGCTAGTCTTTAACTGCTGTATCTGTGCAGCGGCACCACTCAGGATTCCCTCATACTGTTTACGGAATTTCTCATCCGTCGCCATCTGTTCGATCTTGTCTTCATCAATGAGAACAACCGTCTTATAGCCGTTGGCATATTTTGCAGCATTGGCTTTTGCATTCTCCTTCTGATCTCTGCTGACCAGAATAAAATCATAATTTCCGTACTTCTTCTTCAGCTGCTCATAGTATTTCGCAGCCTTCTCCGACAACTCCGGCTGACCGATGGTCCTGCCGTAATTCCCAGTCGTTCCCTTCGTCTGTTTCGCTTCAGAAGTGCCGGCCGTGCCTGCAGCACTCGTCGTATCCTTCATTGTCTTGTTTTTCGTATTCTTGCTGTAATCACTCTGCGCAGCATATGCACCGATGCTGCTTACCCCTATCTCTGTCATACTTATCTCCTCCTTGAAAATAGATGCCAAATCCGTTTGTTTTCACAGTTTCTTACTATGTATATCGTCTTCTTTTCTGAATACATTGATAGTAATAATGCCAAAAGACCACATTTCCGATCCTTGTCGCCGATCAGAAATGCGGTCTTTCTATTATATTTTTTCTTACTGATTCAAATTGTTGATCGTATGAGATAACTGTCCGAGAATCTTCTTGATCGCTTCACTGGAGGCTGCCATATCTCTCGCCAGCTTCTGGACCTCCGTTGCTACCACAGCAAAGCCCTTTCCCTGATCTCCTGCCCTGGCTGCTTCAATGGATGCATTCAGCGCCAGAATCTGCTGTCTCTTGCTATAACCGTCGATTTCCTTCGTTCTGTCTTCCGCTTCTGCGATCTGCTGTGCAGCATCTGCAATACCGCCTTTTAATTCTCCTACCAGATTTGTATTTCTACGATGAGCATAGCTTGATCTCACAAACATGTTGATCACATCTCCCAGCAGATTTGCAGATGCATCTATTTGCTCCTTAGTCTTCACATTTACCTTTTTCAGGGCCTTAATATATTTATCCTCGTCAATACCCAGCTCTCTCGCTGTCTGACGGAACTTCTCCTCATCCGGATTCTCCGGCAGCACCTGTCCTCCGATAATACTGCCCAGCACGGTTCCATCCTCCAGTGTGATCGGAATACCAAAATCCACAAGTCCCGCATGGCAGGGATACACACCATGGCCTTCTCTGTCACACTGCTCGCAGCGCTTTTTCCCCTCTGCGCTTCCTCTCGTCAGATCAATACAGAACTCCGTAAAATTATAACAGTCACTGATGTATTTTCCGTCTGCACCCACAGCCACGGTTGCCAGTCCCGTGCTGTTTGCCCAGTTCTTCATGATCTGCTCGAATTTGTTCATGTCACAAAAATCCTGAATTTTCATATAACTTCCTACTTTCCCGGTTATCTTAACCGCCGAACGCATCAAAGCCGGTAATTTTTGATCCCGGCATCATCTTACATTTACATAAAAATTATACCACAAACCGCAATATTTTTCGCCCTTTTTTCCATTTTTACCGATATTTTAACAACATTTTCTATCTATGCTTCCTTCCCTCCAAACGCTCTAAAATAGATGCAATGCAATGCCATCTATAGTATAATTATCTGGATGCAGATATGAGTGCTGATCGTGGAAAAGGGAGGTGCCGTTAATTGAAGAAAACGAAGATATTCTTAAGAAAAATATATGTTCTCGTTCTGATATTATCTGCCGCCCTGCTCAGTGCCTGCTCCGCTGGTCCTTCCGATGAAGCAGAAAAATACGTTGTCCTGATCGGCGAAGATTCTGAAATCATAGAAAAGCTTTCTGACATTGATCTGCTTGTCATAGATGCGGAATATTTTTCCCAAAATGACATTGCCCGTTTAAGAGAAAATGGTATCCGCGAAATCTACTCCTATATCAATATCGGATCGATCGAGAGCTTCCGGTCCTATGATACAGACTTTGAGAAATATACTCTGGGTGCCTATGAGAATTGGCCGGAGGAAAAATGGATCGATGTCTCAGCTCCGGAATGGCAGGCATGTACAGCTTCCAGAGTAGACGCCCTGGTACAGAAGGGTGTGGACGGCTTTTTTGTCGATAACACGGATGTATACTATAACTATCCGCAGGAATCCATCTATGACGGAATCCTTACGATTCTGGACTATATGAACCATACAGGCAGAAAGATCATACTCAACGGTGGGGACTGTTTTGTAAAAAAATATCTTACAACTGAAAAAAACGTTCTCATCGATGGGGTAAACCAGGAGAACGTTTTTACTGCGTATGATTTTTCAAAGGATATCTATACTAAAAATGATCAAAGCACGCGTGAATACTATACTGAGTATCTGGATCTGGCTATGTCACACGGCTGTACCGCTTACACCCTGGAATACGCAATGGATCCCACCATCCGCAGGCAGGCAGCCGCCTACGCCGGGAAGCATGGGTACATCTGCTATATTTCTGATAATATCGGGTTATGTCTGGGAAGATAACATATTCCTCTCAACCGCCATCACAGAAATGTTGTCGCACAGGTATCCAGATGCTTATTTTTCACACTATCATTATCACTTAGACACTCATCACAATAATAATAGATATTGTATCCCCCCTTCCCTCGTGTGTCCTCTGTCACCGAGAAATATCCGGCCTGCATTTTGGCTGTCGATCCGTTCAGAAAATGAATTTCACGCTGCTTCAGCGAATCCGGTCTATCCGAAGACATGCTATATATCGCCGGGTTATACTTTTCTGTTGATTTTTTCATGACTTTTCTCTCTATTACATTACAATACATCCCGCAGGCATCGGGCCTGCGTATAAGAAAGACCCGCATGGTCTTCCCAAGCAGGTCTTTCTTCCGGTCATATATTCAGTTTTATCAGTGCTTTATTATTCGCAAAGCTTGGAAAATGCATCCGCTACGAACTGAACCTTAGGTCCGATGATTACCTGAACGGAGGTCTTACCGGGTTTCATGACACCGGCTACGCCTGCAGATTTGATCACCTTATCATTCACTGCGGTAATGTCTTTTACTTCCAGTCTCAGTCTTGTGATGCAGTTGTCAATGCTTGCAATGTTGTCCTTGCCGCCGCAGCCTTCCAGAATGGTTGCTGCGATTGCTGCGAAATCATCATTTGCCAGCTCGATCTTCTTCTCTGCTTCTACATCATCATCTTCTCTACCGGGGGTCTTCAGATCCCATTTCTTGATAGCGAAGAGGAATACGAAGTAGAATACAACAAATGCTGCGATACCCAGAGGGATGATCAGCCAGATTCTGGCCGCTGCAGGCAGGCGGGATGAGAACAGCAGATCCATCGCACCTGCGGAGAAGCTGAAGCCTGCACGGAAGCCAAGAGCAACAGTGATCATGGTGAAGATGCCGTACAGTGCTGCGTAGATCACATACAGTCCGGGAGCTAAGAACATGAATGCAAACTCAAAGGGCTCGGTAACGCCGCAGATGAAGGAACAGATTGCTGCGGAAGCTACCAGACCGATCGCTGCCTTTTTCTTGGCGGGCTTTGCACATTTTACCATTGCCAGAGCCGCACCGGGGACACCGAACATCATACAAGGGAAGAAGCCGGACATATACATTCCAAGGCTCCAGGATACATCAGCGCTTGTCTCACCTTTCCAGAAGTGCTGCAGATCTCCCAGTCCGATGGTATCGAACCAGAATACGTTGTTCAGTGCGTGATGTAATCCGGTAGGGATCAGCAGACGGTTCAGGAAAGCATAAATGCCGGCACCGACTACATCCAGACTTACGATAGCTTCACCGAGAGCTACCAGACCGCCGAACAGTAAAGGCCATACGAACAGCAGTACAACAGATGCCAGAATAGATACCACACCTGCTACGATAGCTACGCAGCGCTTACCACTGAAGAAGGACAGCCAGTCAGGAAGCTTGGTATCCTTGAACTTGTTGTAGCACATGGAACCGATAATACCGGCAATAATACCGATAAAGGGATTCGCAATCTTATCGAATGCCAGTGTCTTGGTAGCATCCTCAGCGATAGAGGGCATAATGGTCGTAACAAATCCGGTAGACAGAAGTGTTGTGAGCATCAGCCAGGAAGCCAGAGCTGCAATGGCTCCGGTACCGTCATTTTTCTCTGACATACCGACACCTACACCGATTGCAAACAGGATCGCCATGTTGTCGATCAGAGCACCACCAGCTTTTACGAGGAACAGACCGATCAGATTTCTTACACCCTCGATCGCACCACCCTGCATTGTTGCCGGGCACAACCAGTAACCAATACCCATGAGGATACCGCAGATCGGCAGAACCGCTACGGGAAGCATTAACGCTTTACCCAGTTTTTGAAGAAACTTCATACATTTCTCCTCCTTTACATTATACTAAACCGGAACAGTTCCGGTCAGTTTCATTAGTTGATACGGACGTACCGCTCTTAAGAAATCTGGAGCACGTCCTCGCCGGGAGATACCTCTCCCTCTTTCAGAATACTGATCTTGTTATATTCATCAGTATTGCAGACCAGTACCGGAGTGATGATATGCAGTCCGGCTTCCTGAATCTTCTCCAGATCCGCATCCAGCAGAAGATCGCCCTTTTTGACATGGTCTCCGGCAGCAACATGTGCCGTGAAGGGGGCTCCCTTGAGTGTCACGGTGTCCAGTCCGATGTGGATCAGAAGCTCCGCTCCCTGATCCGTTGTCATGGTGATCGCATGGAGCGTATCAAATACCACGGTCACCTCTCCGTCTGCGGGAGCATATATTTTCCCCTCAGAGGGGATCACTGCAAATCCGTCTCCAAGTATCTTCTCGGAAAATGTAGGATCCGGCACCTCCGTAAGAGCAACTGCCTTCCCCTTACAGGGAGATCCGATACAATTTCCTTTTCGCTTACCTTTCAAAAAATCTAACATGTGAACTCCTTTCCGTCGATATATACCGCTACAATGTTCAGTTCCTGATCCAGGAGTACGAAATCTGCCCTCTTACCAACGGATATACTGCCCACTTCATTGAAAATGCCGATCTCCTTCGCCGGATTCTCCGTGGCACACATCACTGCCGTCTCTAACGGGAGACCGACTGTTTTTACTACAAACCGCATACAATCCATCAGATTCGTCGCAGATCCGGCGATCGTGCCGTCATGCAGGGTAGCCAGATTGCCTCTGACAGTAACCGGCTGTCCTCCCAGCGTATATTCACCATCCTCCAGTCCCGTTGCACGCATACTGTCACTGATCAGGATCATGCGGTCAGCGCCAAACATCGCAAACGTTGCACGGATCACTGACGGATGAATGTGTACACCATCACAGATCAGCTCCGGATGACATTTCTCTGAATCTCTCACTGCTCCAATCACGCCGGGCTCCCTGTGGTTCAGCGGCGGCATTGCATTATACAAATGTGTCGCATGAGATGCTCCACGTTCAATGGCTTCCCTTGCTGTATCATAACCGGAAGCTGTATGCGCCAGTGAAATGACCACTTCTCCTTTGGCTCTGTCGATAAATTCCATCGCTCCCGGCTCCTCCGGTGCGATATCTACCAGCTTGATCAGCCCGTTCGCCGCTTTCTGCAGCTGACTGAAATATTCATAATCGCAGTGCATGATATTTTCTGCAGCCTGAGCACCCTTTTTCGCCGGACTGATAAAAGGTCCTTCCATATTGATGCCCACCAGGTGGGATCCACCGGAATACTCATAGCTGCCGGCATTTTTCATGACCTCCAGCAGTTCATCCTTAGGGATCGTCATGGTAGCCGGGCAGACACTTGTCACACCGACAGATGCTTCATATGATGTGATGACATCCAGTGCTTCCTTCGTGCCGTCACACATATCTGCGCCCTTACAACCATGGAAATGAATATCCACCAGTCCCGGTATCAGATACATGCCTTTGGCATCCACAACAGCTTCCTCACCTGCCGGATCCCCGGTGCAGCTTACGAACCTGCCGTTCTCCACGGCTGCATCCCCTCTGACAAACCGATGCTCTTCTGTATATATATTTGCATTTCTGATTCTCATGACCTATCAGCTTCCCCCTTCTTATTCAGAAAGCTTACTGAGCGCTGCTTCGTCTGCCACCAGTGTCACATCATTATGAAGCTGTAATACCGATGCCGGCACCTGCGGTGTGATGGGTCCGAAGAAAGCTTTCTGTACGATCTCCGCCTTGTCTTCGCCGCTGGCTACGATCAATATTTTCTTCGCCTGCATAATGGTCTTGATCCCCATGGTGTATGCCTGCTTCGGAACATCCTCCGCCGATGCGAAGAATCTCTTGTTGGCTTCGATCGTAGACTCTGTCAGGTTCACGCAATGTACCTGCTTGTCAAAACTCTCTCCCGGTTCGTTGAAGCCGATGTGCCCGTTATGTCCAATTCCCAAAAGCTGCAGGTCCACGCCGCCCAGTGACTGGATCAGTTCCGTATATCTACGGCATTCTTTCTCCGAATCCGGTTCCATTCCGTTTGGCAGATGTGTATTTTCCACCGGGATATTCACATGGTCAAACAGATTCTGGTGCATAAAATAGTAATAACTCTGATCGTTTTCCCGGCTCAGCCCCTTATATTCGTCCAGGTTCACTGTCATAACCTCAGAAAAGTCCAGGTCTCCCTTGCGGAACCATTCCACCAGCTGTTTATACAGGCCGATGGGAGTAGATCCCGTAGCCAGTCCGAGAACACAATTCGGTTTCATAATAACCTGTGCCGATACGATATTTGCAGCCTTTCTGCTCATATCTGCATAATCTTTTGCTTTGTATATTCTCATGAATCTCTCACTCCATTTCGCATATTTTACTACGGACATTCAGCACCATGGACGGTGCCACACTGAGTTCATCAATTCCCATCTGCACAAATCGTGTGGTCAGTGTCGTATCCGCTCCCAGCTCTCCGCAGATGCCGACCCATTTTCCATGCTTATGTGCCCCGTCAACAGTCATCTGTATCATACGCAGGACTGCCTCATGATGTGGATTATAGAATCTGTCCAATCTATTGTTCTGCCTGTCGATCGCCAGCGTATACTGTGTCAGATCATTCGTGCCGATACTGAAGAAATCCACATGCTCCGCCAGCTCCTCACTCATCATGACAGCCGCAGGAGTCTCGATCATAATTCCTTGTTCCGGAATTACATAAGGAAGCTTTTCTTCCTCCAGCTCCTTAGCCACCTCAGCCACGATTTTCTGAATATCCAGCACTTCCTCCACGGAAATGATCATCGGATACATAATAGCCAATGTTCCGTATTTTGCCGCCCTGAGAAGTGCTCTCAGCTGTGTCTTGAAGATCTCCGGCTGCTCCAGACAGATCCGGATCGCACGGTATCCCATGGCAGGATTATCTTCCTTGCCCAGTCCGAGGTAATCTACATTTTTGTCTGCGCCGATATCAAGGGTACGGATGATGACCTTTTTCCCTGCCATCATCTGCAGCACCTGACGGTAAGCATTGAACTGTTCTGTCTCATCCGGAAGAGAGTCCCTTCCGAGATATAAGAATTCACTGCGGAACAGGCCGATACCCTCCGCATCATTCTCCAGTACATATGCCACATCCGATACGCTGCCGATATTTGCATATACATTGACCTTGCGTCCGCTCTTTGTCACGGATTCCCGTCCCTTGTATTCTGCCAGCAGGCTTCTTAGTCTCTGTTCCGTCTGCTGTGCCGCTTCTGCCTGCCGGATCTGCTCTTCCTCAGGATCCAGGTAAAATACCGCTTCCCTGCCGTCCACAATAGCCCTGGTCCCGTTATGGATTTTCTCCAGTTCCAACGGTACCCCTATCAGTGCCGGAATATTCATCATACGTGCAAGGATCGCAGTATGGGAATTCGTTGAGCCATGTACTGTGACAAAGGCCAGGATCTTACTCTTATCCATCTGTACCGTCTCACTGGGAGTCAGATCATCTGCCACAATGATGGATGGCTCCATGGTACTCCAGTCAATCTGCTCCTCCCCGGACAGATTGCGGACGAGCCGGTTGGAGATATCCCTGACATCCGCAGAGCGGGCCTGCATATATTCATCATCCATGTTGGCGAACATCTCTGCAAAATTATCACCGGTCACTGCCACCGCATACTCTGCATTCACTTCTTCGTTCTGAATCATGCTGTGAATGGCATCCTGATAATCGTCATCCTCGAGCATCATCTGATGCACCTCGAAAATGGCTGCATTGACTTCTCCGACCTCCTGCAGAGCCTTCTCGTATAACTGCCCCAGCTGCGTCATCGTACGTTCCTTAGCCGCATCCAGCCGTTTCAGTTCTTCCTCTGTGTTATCGATATGGATCCTCTTAACGAGACTGTCCTTTTTCTTCAAAACACTGACAGGTCCGATCGCTGTTCCCTTATATACGGATTTTCCAATATATTTTTCCATTTTCTACCTTCCAAACTCTGTCGTGCAGGTCTTCTCCTAGAGGTTCTCACGGAAAAACTTCTGAAGCTCTGCGGCGGCGGTATCTTCATCCGCTCCTTCTATCGTGACTTCCACGTTGTCTCCGTGCTTCACGCCCATTCCCATGATCGCCATCAGCTTGCTTGCTGCAGCTGATTTCCCCTTACAGGAAAGTGTCACTGTACTCTGATACTTTTTCGCTTCCTTGGCGAGCAGTCCCGCAGGACGTGCATGCAGACCGATCTCATCCTTAATGATATAGCTGAACTGTTTCATCGGCAACATTCCTCCTTATTTTATATTTCTTGCTTTAAATATGTAGCATGTTGTACATACTTTTCGTTCATCTGGCTGATTACATATACATATTACCCATCTTTTTATTGTTTGTCTACATCACTTTTGATAAATTGTATATTTTTGAACATTATCGTAAAATTTTGTAAACTTTTTATAAAAAACTTTATATAAAAATCTGGCACCCTTTCTTGGATCATTCTTTTGGTTTTGTTATTTGCTGTAGTCAGCATCCGGCTACTGTTCCTCCAACTCCTCATAAAACCGGTAATTGTTCTTGCCGTTCTGTTTGACATAATACAATGCTTTGTCCGCTTTTATATAATATTCTTCAAAGTTGTCTCCCTGTCTGCACATGCACAGACCGCAGGACAGGGATGCCGCTGAAGTCTCCGCCGCAGCATCTTTTGCCGCACGAAAGCTGTCAAACAGCTTTCTCACCCGCATGTTTATCTCTGCTTCCGATACCTCCGGCAGATAGAACAGGAATTCATCTCCTCCCAACCGGCAGACTACTGCGTTCTTCATGCACTCTGTAAGCGTCGCTCCCACCAGTCTGAGGGCATGATCCCCCGCCTTATGTCCATAGACATCATTGATCTTCTTCAGATTATCCATATCCACAAATCCCAGACAGCCACCCTGCTTCTGCATTTTCTCAAGGATCAGTGCCTCACCCTTATGACGCATAGGAAGACCTGTCAGATAATCCAGACTTTCCCTTGCCTCTCTCTGCCTAGCCAGCTCCAGCTCGCGGATGCGGTCCATCGTCTGGATCAGAGTAACGACCAACAGGACCACCAGTCCGGTTGCGATAAAGATTCCGGACAGAGACACCACTCGATACACTGCTGTCACCTCCAGCATGACTGCGATCATGGCAGCCACCAGTCCGATCAACGGAAGCTTGTAATGTTTCGCTGTTCCCTGGATAAGATCCCTGCAAATGGTGATAAATACCGTCAGGAAGGTTCCTGCGATCACCATGTGGGACAAAAACATTGTCGAGATAAAATCTGCGATATTCAGTACCTGTAAGGCCGTGCATAGTACCAAATTCACACAAGTGGTACACTCTGCCACATGATAGACCTTCCGGTATCTTCCCTGCTGCACACTGTCAATATAGAACAGGATCGGAATCGGGCAGATCATCACAACAAAGAAGCACATATTCGACAGAATAGAAGCATTGGAAACAAACAGCTGGCGCAGCTTCGATTCTCCCAGCATCCACACTGCTCCCAGGATCATGCACCATCCCAGGTACTCGAGATCAAATCTCGTCTTGTATACAATATCGAGCACCAGACTGATGATCAGCACGACCAGTCCGGCAAACAACATCGTACAGGCGATCAAAGTTACCATAAAATAGCAGTGGAACATATATGCCCAGATATCTAATTTATCCCCACAATATACCGTATTGACGACACCGGAATACTTGTGGGTAAAGGACTGCAGTTCGATCCGCACTTCCTTTCCCGCATCCTCTCCTGATGTCTCGCAGAACACATACCGGCTGGCAGAATTTTTCCCAAAAGGTCTGGTATTCTCCGTATCATACACCGTCCTCAGTTCCCCTCCGATGTAAATACGCACATTCTCCAGGGAGGACCTGATGGCGATCGTATTTTCCTTATAATCCTGCGGGAGCACTGACCGTTTGACCAGAAGCTCTCCTGCAGGCACATCACATCTGCCCGGAACTGGAATCTCTTCTTCTGTTCCGTCTGCCAGCACCCGGTAAAAGGTTCCCGTAAAAGTAATGCTTTCCTCCGTGACCGTGTCCCTCTCACTGGGGTAAATGCGCTGCCCTAAAAAAAGGCTGCAAGCAGCACAAGGATCACCACATAAAATAAAATTCTTTTATACTTTCGGATCGTATATTTCTCTTCTGTCAACTTTTTTAACCTCATTAAATGATACCGGGGCAGCCCCCGCTTTTATTCCCTTATCGGAGTTCTGTCCATGATCTTTTACCCACTTATCAACAAGTTTATCACACGTAGCTGAAAAAAGTAATTATCTATTTTACCTCGTAAAATGTTTATGGAAAATTCATTCGACAAATCATGCTTTCCGAACTAAAATAGGAATGCGATATGATAATTTCATGATCCTATGAAAGGAGACAACATGATATGAAGA
>OHBV01000845.1_pt1 | contig 13238 bp, 10 predicted proteins | sample 1577451 | NCBI WGS metagenome assembly OHBV01 (sample SAMEA3879605, study PRJEB24766) | human gut metagenome | biome: human-associated habitat; feature: feces | place: USA | collected 1985/1987 | reverse complement strand
ATACTCCGCGGAAATAACCCATCGCAGCTATCGCCGGATGACAACCTCCCGCATCAACGCATATCGCTGGCCTGCACGACTTGTATCGCACAAGCCTTTTGCAGCCGAGAGATATTTTATCACATCTTCGTCTATTTGGCAAGTGTTTTTTGCAGAAAATTACGATTTTTCTTTTTTATTTTCTCTGTTTTGTCAACAGCCGCATTTTCTGTGCAAGATGCACAATCTTAGCGCTTTTTGCCGGTGGAAAACTCCCCCGCGTCCCTTTGCAGCATCAGTATGGGCAGGAAGAGCGGGGGTTATACCTATTATATAAGGATACTCCCTCCGTCAAAGCCTGTCGGCTTTGACAGCTCCCTCTGGGAGGGAGCCTTTGGCATGGCGAGAAAGTTTCCAGCTGAAGTGTAAAGCTTCTGGGCGTGCCAGCTCCCCCTCGGGGGAGCTGTCGCGCAGCGACTGAGGGGCTTTTAATGGAGAAGCGAAAAAAGCGTTAAAGCGATAGCGCCGACTGGCGCAGCGCTAGCTTTTTTGTGCTTCGACTTCTTCTTTAGGATTGTCAAGGGCGAGCAGCCCTTGGCCCGTTGCGGGGTGGGTGGAGTCCAGAGGTAGGGAGGGGGGAGTCGGAACACCCCTCCCTGCCTCTGGCCCAGCGGAGCGTCCCTGCACGCTTGCGGCAAGCAGAAGCTTTCCCCGCAGCGCCGCCGCTTCCGCAGGAAGCAGGCGCTGCAAATGCCGTTTTCCTCCACGACCCCTCCCGTGAAAATGGACTACCGGAGCGTCCGCAGACGCTCCGGTAGTCCGAAATTATAAAGTTTTCTTCCGCTGAAGGTGCGCAGAGCAGCGCGGCGCGCAGTTCAAATCATTTCTTCTTCAGCTGCTCTTCCAGCCCATCCCGCGGGGTGATGTAGACGGTGGTGTACACCTCGTACAGCACCATGCCGGGCTTGGCGCCGTTTGCTTTCCAGATGTTCTTCACCTCGGTGGTATCCACTGCCACCTTGGCACCGGTGCCCGCCTTGTAGGCGCTGGAATGGATGACCGCCAGCTCCGCCGCTTCCTGCTTGGTGGTGTCCGGGATGTCCTCGCCGCGGCTCATGACCACAACATGGCTGCCGGGTGCTTTCTGCACATGGAACCATAAATCCTTGCCCCGGGCGGTGTGCAGGGTGAGCTTGTCGTTCTGGGCGTTGTTGCGGCCTACCAGGATTTCAAAGCCATCGCTGGAGGTATAGCGCAGAAAATCCGCAGGCTTCTGCTTTTTGTCCCGCTGCTTGTAGTATTTCAGGTAGCCCTGATTTTTCAGCTCCATGCGGATCTCGTTCAGTGCAGCTTCACCGGAGGCGCTTTCCACCTCGTAGAGCACCGTTTCCAGATAGGCGATCTCCTTTTCGCCTTCTGCCAGCAGGTCCACCAGCATCCGGGCAGCGGTCTGCTTCTTTTTGTAGTTCTTAAAGAAGTTCTGGGCATTCTGGCTGGGGCTGAACCGCAGATCTAGCGGGATAGTCACCTCTTTGCCTTCGTCGTACCAGTTGGGCACGGTCAGGCTCTTCATGCCCTTTTGCGCCAGATAGAGGTTTGCGGACAGCAGCTCGCCGTACAGGCGCAGCTTTTCGCTTTTGCCGCTGGCAGCAAGCTCCTCCTGCCGGGCTGCCTGCTTGCGCAGGGCGCGGTCGTACATATTGTGCACCGCCTTGTGCAGTTCCTTGCTCTTGGTGCGCAGCCGCTCGGCGCGGTCTTTCTCGGCGTAGTAGCCCTCCAGCATCGCGTTGAAGGACGGCCACTCCCGGATGGTGTACTGCTCGCCGTACTGCTGCGGACGGAAGAAGGTATACTCCACCGGCTTGCCGTCCGGCGCGGTGACGCTGCACGGACAGCCGCCCTGTGCGTGCAGCTCCTTCAGCTCGTCGATTGCCGCCATCAGGCTGCGCTTCTGGGCATCGGTCAGCTCGTTGGCGGGCAGATGTTCTCCGTCAAAGGCGCGCCATGCGGCTTCGCGGCAGACCACCGACCCTACGCCGGCCACCGTCTTGTTCAACGCGTCCGCCACCGGCAGCTCCCGCTGACAGGCCGCTGCCACAATGGACGCACTGCTCACCAGCAGAAAATCCGGCCGTGCGGGCTTGGGGGGTGTGGTGTAGGGCAGACCCGGCAGCAGCTGCCGGACGTCGCTGTCCTCAAAATCCACCCGCTTGAGGGCGTCGATGATCTTGCCGCTCTGCACCAGCACAAGGTTGGAGTAGCGTCCCATCAGCTCGGCGCACAGGGTGTTGCGCACAAGGTCGCCCATCTCGTTGGTGCACTGAAAATCAAAGTAGACGATGCGGTCACCCGGCTCCATGTGCACATCCAGCAGTCTGCCGCCGGTCAGGTGCTTGCGCATGAGCATACAGAAGGAGGGCGGCGTCTCGGGGTTTTCAAAGGTCTCCTCGGTCAGGCACACCCGGGCAGAGCCGCTGCGGGCAGACAGCAGCAGGGCGTAGGTATCGGTGCGGGTGCGCAGGGTGATGACCAGCTCATCCCGGGTCGGTTCAAAAATTTTTGCGATCTTGGCATCGGTCAGGGTGGCTTTCAGCTCCGCTGCCGTCAGCGCCAGTGTCGCGGCATCCAGTGCCATAAATGTTACCTCGCTATTACGAAAAATTGCAGATGTATATTTTAGCGGGCTCGCCCTCTCCGTCATTGCTTACGCAATGCCACACTCCCCCTTTTGTCACCTATGGTGACATCTTCCCCCGGCGCGGGGGAAGTCTTTCCTCAAAGAGAGAGGCTTTGGCAGTACGGCAAAGTTTCCGGTCTTGCCAAGGGCTCCCACTTTGGGGGAGCTGTCGAGCGTATGCGAGACTGAGAGGGCGAGGGCGTTCATCTTATTTATGTAGCTTCTTTTATAAATAAGTATACGGGTCGCGGTTCTCAGTGCTCACCAGCACCTCTACCTCCGGCAGGGCGGCGCGCAGGGCAGCTGCCACAGCAGCAGTCACCGGGAACTCGGTGGCGTAATGTCCCGCCGCAATGAGGGACAGCCCCAGCCGTTTGGCATCCAGTGCATGGTGGTGGTTGGCTTCGCCGGTCAGCAGACAGTCCGCGCCCTCGGCGATGGCTTCGGCAAACAGACTGCCGCCCGCGCCGCTGATGACTGCCAGCCGGTGCACCGGCTTTCCGGTATCGGCAAACTTCACCTGCACCGCTGCGCCGGTGTCCGGCGCGTTGCACAGCGCAGCCAGTTTGTGCTGCGCCAATGCGGCCAGTTCCGGCACGGTGATGGGGTCGATGTCCCCTACCCGGCCGCAGCCGTCTGCAAAGGCGGTGCGCTGCCGGATGCCGAAAAGATCCGCCAGTACATCGTTCACCCCGCCCTCGGCGGCATCCAGATTGGTGTGCATACAGATGGCGGAAATGCCCGCCCGCACCAGCTGATAGGGCACATCGGCGGGGCACAGCCGCTTGAGCGGGTCAAAGATGACCGGGTGGTGCGCCACAATGACCGTGCACTGCTTTGCCGCAGCTTCTGCCACCACCTCCGGGGTGATGTCCAGCGTCACCAGCACCCGACGCACCTCGCCGCCGCAGTCCACCAGCAGGCCAGGGTTATCCCAGTGCTCTGCCAGTTCCGGCGGGGCAAGCCGCTGCATTACTTCGTATACCTGCTGTACCGTGGTCATTTCAGTTTCCCTCTTTCAGAATGGCATCCATCTCTGCGGCAAGCGGACTGCCGTCCGGCACGCCCAGCCGCATCCGGGGCAGCTTTGCCCGCTGCCATGCGGCGTAGCCCGCGCCCTCCGGCCAGCGGCCGGTATCCCCCAGCAGACACTGGGTAAAGGTGGGTTCTATCACCTCGCCGGTGTACTCCGCCGCCATCACCGCATACCAGCGGCCCGCGGCCTGCACCGGGCGGTCTGCCACAAGAGCAAAGCCATGCTGCCACAGCCAGCGGCGCAGCTCGCTGTGCCGGGTGGCAGGCACCATGACAAGGCGCGGCCCGCCCACAGCGGACACCCACGGCGCTTTTTCGATGATCTCCCAAGTGGTCTGCGCCGACACGCCCGCCAGCACGATGCTGCCCACCTCCCCGGCAGACAACACAGAAAGACCGTCGCCAAGCCGAAGCTCAGCGCGGTCCAGACAACCTGCATTTTCCAGCGTCTGTTTTGCCTTTGCCAGCGGGCCGGGGCGCAGGTCTGCCCCGATGACCTTCGGGTATCTGCCCGAAGCCGCCAGCACCGCCGTCAGCTTGCCGTGGTCGCAGCCGATGTCCGCCACCGGCTGTCCCGGGCGCACCAGCTGGGCCGCTGCGGTCAGACGCGCATCCAGTGTGGGCAGCACTCAGGCCTTCTTGGCTGCCAGATGGGTGTTCAGCTTCTCCAGCAGCTCATCGCAGTTCACGCCGTGCACTTCGCAGGCTTCTTCGATGGTCTCGCCACGGGAAGCCGGGCAGCCCAGACAGTGCATCCCGATCTCCATAAAGTAGGGTGCGGTGCTCTGGTCCATATCCAGAATGTCGCCGATGATGGTATCGCGGGTCACCTGCTTGGGTGCGGAGTGTTCCTCTTTTTTGAGCATATTGAAAATATCAAACATGATAGCTTTTCCTTTCTGTTTTGGGTGAGATACAGTATAACCTACTGTTCCTCTATACTATACCCCAAACCGGGGCAGTTTTGCAAGAGCCTTGGGGAAATCCGCTTACCCCTCCGCCTGATAGTCCTTTTCCAGCGAGAAGCCGCGCCCGCTCACCTCGGTAACGTGGCTCACGATCATAAAACAGGTGGGGTCGATGGCGTGGGCCAGCTTTTCCAGCCTTGGCAGCTGCCGGTTGGAAACGACGCTCAGCAGCACCGACTCCGGCTCCCGCAGGTAGCCGCCCTCGCCGTGCAGGATGGTCACGCCGCGGTCCAGCTGCGCAAAGATGGCAGCGCAGATCTCGTCGGACTTGGCGCTGATGATCTTTACCTCGGTGCGGGTGGTGCCCAGCATGAGCACCTTGTCCAGCACGACCGTGTAGATAATGGCCATCACCACGCCGTACAGGGACTGCCGCACCGGGCTGAACGCCGCCTGCGCCGCCAGAATGATAAAGTCGAAAACCATCATGGTGCTGGACACCGGCAGGTGGAACCACTTGTTCAGCACCAGCGGGGGGATGTCCATGCCGCCGGTGGAAGCACCGGCGCGGATGGTGATGCCCAGCGAGATGCCGATGCCAAAGCCCGCGAATACGGTGTTCAGCACCAGATCATCGGTCAGTACAAGATTGCCCAGCAGCCGCTCCCACAGGGCCATAAAAAAGGGGCTGAGCACGGTGCTTGCCATAGTATTCAGGGCAAAGCGGCGTCCCAGCACCCACCAGCCCAGCAGCAGCATGGCCACGTTGACCACGAACAGCACCGCGGACACCGGCAGTCCGGTGACCTTGTTGAAAGCCAGTGCAATACCGGTGGCACCGCCGGTGATGAGGCCGGAGGGCATCAAAAATAATACCACAGTCAGCGCATACATCGCATTGCCCACCACGATGGACAGTGCGTTGAAGAGCTGCTGTTGCTTGTGTGTTAATTGCGTCATCTTCATCTTCCTTTGTTTATAGTTGAAGTTCCTTCTACTATGATAACGAAAATATCCGCATTTATCAAGCCTTCGGCGATAAATGCGGATATCGGGATCGATTTTTAAGGGGTCACAGGGCGGCTTCCGGCTGGGCTTCGTCCTCTTCCATCAGCCGCAGACCGGCGGTATCGGTCACCGGCAGCGAGAACACGATGGCGCCCGCCTTGGGGTTTGCCCCCTCCATGATGGCTTTCATGATGGTGTTTTTCTGGCTGGTGCGGCTGACGATGAGCACCAGCTCCTTTTCGTTCACCAGTTCCACGCCCAGAAAGGCGGCTGCACCCTCCATGCCGGTGCCCTTTGCGTGGATCACCGTGCCGCCGCCTGCACCGGCAGTGCGGGCAGCATCCATAATGGAGCCGGTGTAGCCCTGATTTGCCACCACCAGCAGCAGTTCGTAGCGGGTATCCTTCAAGGTGCTCTCCTCCTTCCATGTAAGGGGCTGGTGCTCGGTGAGGAACATCAGCGCCCGTTTGCCGCCAATGCTGCTCAGCGGCACAATAAACGCAATGCCGGTGCCCGGCACATCGATCTGCATTTTGCGGCGCAGATCCTTCTGGATCTTCTGCCAGCTTTCTGCGGTTACCACAGCCAGCAGCACCGCCTTTTCGGTCTTTTCCAGCCCAAGGGTGGAAAGCGTCTCCTGCACCGCCGTGCCGGAGCCTACGGTGCGCATACTTACCGTTACGCCGTGGCTTTTGTACAGCTGCAAAAAGCCGTCGGTAGAGCGGCGGTCGGTGATGGTGATCATCAAAAACAAACTGCTCACGTTCTGCCTCCTTTACAGCTCGATAATGGCGTCATCCGGCAGGTCTGCAAACACGGTGGCAAGCACCGCAGCGGGCTGCGCCGTCCGTGCCTTGCGGGTGCGCAGCTGCGCCACCAGACCCATCATCTGCACGGTGATGAGCGGGGTCATGGCGACCATCGCCACCACGCCGAAGGCATCGGTGACGATGTTGCCGCCCACCGCCACGCAGGCACCCTGCGCCAGCGGCAGCAGGAAGGTTGCGGTCATGGGGCCGGAAGCCACGCCGCCCGCGTCAAATGCGATGGCGGTAAACAGCTTGGGCACCACAAAGGAGATGCTGATGGCGAACACATAGCCCGGCACAAGGAACCACAGGATGGAGATGCCGGTCAGTACCCGCACCATGGCAAGACCCACCGAGATGGACACACCCGCGGAAAGCGCCAGACCCATAGCCTGCGCCGAGATGGCACCGTCGGTCACCTCTTCCACCTGCTTGTTCAGCACATAGACCGCAGGCTCGGCCTTGACGATGAAGTAGCCGATGAGCATCCCGATGGGAATGATCACCCAGCGCATCCCACTGCCTGCCAGCACCTGACCCAGATAGTTACCGGCGGGCATAAAGCCCACGTTTGCGCCGGTCAGAAAGAGCACAAGGCCGATATAGGTATACACAAGACCCACGCCGATGCGCCCCAGCGTGCGGCGGTCCAGCCGCAGGGCAATGAGCTGAAATGCCTCAAACATCAGCACAATGGGCAGCAGCGAGCGGGCGATCTCGGCAAGATAGGTGGGCAGACCCTCCCGGAACAGCTGCCACAGCTCCACCGAGTCTGCCACCTCCGGCAGAACGGGCGGGATGTAGGTGCTGTCCGCTGCGCGGAACGCGATGCCCAGCGTCAGCACCGCCAGAATGGGGCCGATGGAACACATCGCCACCAGACCAAAGCTGTCGTCTGCCGCATGGCGGTCGCTTCGGATCGCAGAAACACCCACGCCCAGCGCCATGATAAAGGGCACGGTCATGGGGCCGGTAGTCACGCCGCCGGAGTCAAACGCCACGGCAAGGAACTCCTTGGGCACAAAGGCCGCCAGCAAAAAGATGAGCCCATAGAACAGCACCAGCAGCTTTGGCAGCGCAACGCCGATGAGCATACGCAGGAAGGCAAAGACCAGAAACAGGCCCACGCCCGCCGCCACCGAAAGGATCAGCGTACCGCTGGGGATGGAGGGCACCTGATCTGCCAGCACCTGCAAGTCCGGCTCCGAGATGGTAATAAGGAAGCCCAGCAAAAAGCCGAGCACAAGGATGAGGGGCAGCTTGCGGCTGCGGGTGATGACTGCACCCACCCGCTCGCCCATGGGGGTCATGCTCATCTCTGCACCCAGAGTAAAGAACATGATGCCCACCACGATCATGGCAGCGCCCAGCAAAAAGCACAGCAGGATGCTGGGCGACACCGGTGCTACCGTAAAGCAGAGCACCAGCACAATGGCCACAATGGGCAGCACCGCCTGCAGCGCCTCCAAAAGCTTTTCCCGCAGCTTGGGGAGCGATCGTCTGAGAATGATGTCCACCGCCTTTCGTCTGTATCCTGTTTGTACACTTTTGTACAAGATATATTTATAGTATACAGATTCAGGGGGATACCGTCAACCGCCAGAAGGAAAAAACTTGAGCAAGTTCCATAAATTGTAAAAAACATTGCTTGGAAGCAAACCCTCTCAGTCACGCCGCTGAACTCCCCCAGTCGCCTACGGCGACAGCCCCCTCTGAGATGGGGCCTTTGGCATGGCGGGAAAGTTTCCGTCTAAAGTGCAAAGTGTCCGGGCGCGCCAGAGGCTCCCTCCTAGAGGGAGCTGGCAAAGCCGTCAGGCTTTGACTGAGGGAGTTCGTTCCAAACCCCTCCCGTGAAAATGGAATACCGGAGCGTCCGCAGACGCTCCGGTATTCCGAAACTATAAAATAATTTTTCCGCTGAATATGCGCAGAGCAGCGCGGAGCGCATTCCAAATCGTCCCGCTTTACGCCTTTTTCGGCTTCAGCCAGCCGTCCACGGCGGCTACCAGCGCCTTGCCCCGGCGGCCCAGCAGGCGGGGCAGCAGCACACGCGCCATGGCCCATACGCCCGCAAAGTTGTACAGGATGATAACCAGCGTGATCAGCCCCGTCCACAGCCCGTACAGCGGCGGCTCTGCCAGCAGCACAAAGGCTTCAAATACCAGCGCGGCGGCATTTACCAGCACCCGCGCCGGGTGGACGTGCATCCCGATCATGCGGCGGGCGTCCACCGCACGCAGGGTGAACACCAGCGCAAGGCCAAGGAAGGACGCATAGGTCGCGCCCACAGGCCCCCACCACTTGATAAAGAAGTAGTTCATGATGCAGTTGCTGATGGCACCCGCCATCATGGTGACCATGCTGCGCTGCGACTTTTTGGTCACCACATAGACGCTGTTCATGAACTGGTTGAAGCAACTGCAGGTGGAAGCCAGCACGAGGAAGGGCACAAAGTGCCATGCGTAATAGTAGTTGGACTTCATGACGTGCATCACCGGGCGGCACAGCCAGATAATGCCCGCTGCGCAGCAGAACAGCACGCTGGAATAGGTGCGGAAGATCTGGGTAAAGAACCGCGCACGCCCTTCCTCCTCGGTGACGGCGGAAAGCTGCCACGCATCGTAGAAGATCAGACCCAGCGTGGTCAGGATGGTGGGCAGGAAGTAGCCGGTGGAAAGCAGACCGCTCCATGCGTTGCCGGTGCGCCCGTCCAGCCCTTCGCACATCTCGCGCACAAAGAACAGGTCGGACGCGTTGATGATCCAGAAACTGATCTGCGCCGGGATCATGGGCAGCGAGAAGTTGAGCATCTGCCGCCACAGCTTTTTGTTGACGCCCTTCAGCTCCACATAGTTCCACAGCTTGCCGGTGAACAGCAAAAACAGCACGCTGGTCAGATCGCCGCTGATGATGGCCAGCAGGTAGCCGTTGGCACCCCACTTGAAGCCCACCAGATACAGCACATAAAACGCCATGGTAGCCACGGTGCACAGCACGCCGTCCACCGCTACCAGCTTGTTCCACTGGCGGCTGCGCACAAACTGGGTGCACAGGGTGCGCAGGCAGCTCATGAGCACATAAATGTAGATCAGCAGGCCGTACTGCGCCATATCCGGCAAAAACTGGGTGACCGGCCAGCACAGCACCAGTATGCCAAAGCCGCCCAGAATGGTGAGCAGGCCGTTGGTGAACACCTGTTTTTCGCTGTTGCCCTTGTCCAGACCAAAGCGGATGATGGCGTTGGACATTCCCATAGACACAAAGGGGATGAGCAGATTGGCGTACTGGCTCAGGATCTTGGACAGACCCAGATCCGAGATCTCCGCCATGGCGTAGGTCAGAAAGGGCTGTACGATCAGGGTGAGCAGCTTGGACGAAAAGCTGGAGATTGCAAAGATCAGGGTATTGCCGGCCAGTTTGGAATATTTATCGCCGGTCTTTTTTTCGTTTTCCAAGGGAATTTCCCTCCGTTTTTACGATAGATTATTTTTTCAGCAGTTCCCGCCGGGCTTTCCAGTCCGGCAGCAGCTTTTCCACCTCTGCCCAGAAGGCCGGGCTGTGGTTCAACTGCAAAAAGTGGCAGTACTCGTGTACTACCACATAGATCTGCGCCGCAGGGGGCTGGTTATACAGCTGCAAAGCAAGGGTGATCTGCCGCTTGCCCGGGCAGCACACGCCCCAGCGGCTGGTCATGCTGCGCACTTTCAGGATGGGCTTCTGCCCGCCCAGCACCCCGGCAAAGGCCGGGTAGACCTTATCGCTCATGGCGGTAAAGTAGGCCAGCGCCGTGGCCTTGTCCGGCAGGTCAGCGTTGTCCTTGTTGAGCTTCGTGATGTTCTTCACCCGGGTGTCCCGGATCCACTGGGCGTTTTGCAGCACAAAACGGTCAGCCTGTTCCAGACTGGCCGTCAAAGGGATGCTTACCATCACGGTGCCGTTGCTGCGCACCCGCAGATGCAGCTGCTTTACCTTTTTGCGCACCAGTTCGTACTGGATGCCCTCCACGCTGCGCAGCTGGGCGCACGGCTTTGCCGCCACCTCAGGCCTTGCTCCGCATCAGGCGGCCAAGGGGCAGCTGTGCCAGCACCACGGCGGCAAACAGCAGCACGCAGCCGGTAGATTCCCGGAAGGAAAGGTTCTGGTGCAGCAGCAGCCAGCCGCCCAAGGCGCTGAATACGCTTTCCAGACACATGATCAGGCTGGCCACCGCGGGGTTCAGGTCGCGCTGACCTAAGATCTGCAAGGTATAGGCCACGCCGCTGGACATGATGCCGCAGTACAGGATGGGCCCGGCGAAGGTAATAAACTCCGCCATGGCAGGCTGCTCGAACAAAAACGCCGCCACGGTGCTTTCCACCGACACCACAAAAAACTCCACAAGGCTCAGGCGCACGCCGTCCATCTGCGGGGAGAAATGATCCACCGCCATGATCTGGAAGCTGAACAGCACCGCGCACAAAAGCAGCAGCCAATCGCTGCTCTGGATGCTGCCAAAGCCGTCCTTCATGCACAGCAGATACAGGCCCACCACGGCAATGGCCATGCTCACCCACAGCTGCGCGCTGCCCTTGCGGCCCAGAAACAGGCCGAACACCGGCACCAGCACCACATACATGGCGGTCAGAAAGCCCGCCTTTGCAGTGGAGGGGTCCAGCGTGATGCCCAGCTGCTGCGCCGCGCTTGCCAGAAACAGCAGCGTGCCGCACATAAGCCCCGCTTTCAGCAGCAGCTTGCGCTCGGCCGCCGTTTTGGGCTTGCCGTCCGGTTTGCCCTGCCGGTGGTGCAAGGCGTCAAACGCCTTGACCGTGGGCAGCAGCACCAGAACCGCCATCCAGCTGCGCCCCGCCAGAAAGGAGAACGCACCCATGCCGGAGCCGGCGCTCTGCGCCACAAAGGCTGTGCCCCAGATCAGGGCGCACAGCATCAGCAGCATTGAATTTTTCGTCTGGTTCGTCATCCGGCAATGCCCTCCACCTTCATCAGGCCGTACAGGTAGTACCGGCTGGAATCATAGGAGATGGTCACGCGGTACTGCGCCGCCGGGTCCAGCCCGGAAATGGTGCAGCGGTAGTCGGTGCCATCGGTTTTGACGTAGTAGGTGCTGTCCGGCACATACGCTGCGCCGCCGTCCACCTTTTTCCACAGTGCCACCTTGAACTTCTGGGTACCCTCGGCGGTGCCGCAGGCCATGATGTTCAAACTGCCGCCCGGCACGGTAAAGTAGCCGGTGTTGCGGCTCCAGATGCCGTTGAACACCGCGTACAGACAGCCGTCTGCGGTGGCGGTGGCATACTTTGCCGAGGCATCCGCAATGCCCTGAATGATCAGCGGGTCGGCGGTGGCTTCCGCCCAGCGGGTGGTGTCCTCCTCCTGCACTTCCTCGGAGTGGCCTGTCACCTTCTGCGCCACCTTTTTCAGGGTCTCCTTGCAGCCGGTCAGGCTAAGCACCATCACCGCCGCCAGCAGCAGTGCCAAAAGCTGTTTTTTCATCTTCATAGCTTTCCTCATAGAAACAAAGAAACTTTTCTTTTTCGTGCGTCTCTGCCAACGGGCAGATACAGGGTAAGTATACCGCATTTTGCCGCTCTGCACAAGATACCTGTATTTATTTTGTGCGGTTTGCCGCCTGTTTCTGCACAAATTTTCACCCATTCAGTGCCCGCAGCGCCGCGCACTCGGCCTCGGCCAGCGCGGGAGCCTCCGCCCCGAACAGACTGCCGTAGCGGTACAATGCCCAGCCGCCCGCCGCCTGCTGCCGTAAGTCCTTTACCTGCGCCGCCAGCGCGCTGCCGGTGCTCCAGCCAGACACGCTGTCCGGGTTCGCGCCGCCATCCCCGGTGCCCACCCGGTACGCGCCCAGCCCGAAGTACAGCGCCACATCTCCCGCCCGGGGGTAGCTAAGCCACGCCGGGACGATGTTTTCAAAGGCAAAGCGGGTGCTGCCGGAATGCAGCGTAAAGCCGTAGCCCCAGTACACCTGCGGGCAGAGGTAGTCGATGACCTTCTCCTCCCCGCCTGCCGCCAGCCATGCGGTCACATCGCTGTACTGCTGGTCGAGGTCGTTGTCCGGGTTGCCCTGCGGGCTGATGCCGAACCGCAGGGTGGGGTCTGCCGCCTTCACGGTGCGGTACACTTTCGCCACCAGCGCGGTGACGTTCTGCCGCCGCCACGCGGCAAGGTCGGCTGCGCCGCTCGCCGCAAACTGCGCCGCGTCCACAGCGGCATCGGTGGTGGGGTAAAAGTAATCGTCAAAGTGGATGCCGTCCACCGGGTAGTTCTGCAAAAGCTCCGCCACCCCCTGCACCACATAGTCTGCGGCGGCAGGCACGGCGGGGTTCAGGTACAGCCCCTCCCCAGCGGTGCACAGCCAGTCCGGGTGGGTGTTTGCCAGATTATTCTCTGCCAGATTCGGCGGCATCGCCGCCGAGGAGCGCAGACGGTAGGGGTTGACCCACGCTTCCACCCCGATGCCCCGGCGGTGCGCCTCGGTCAGAAAGACATCCAGCGGGTCAAAGCCGGGGTCTTTGCCCTGCACCCCGGTGCACAGATGGCTCCACGGGAACAGGCTGCTGCGGTACAGCGCGTCCCCGAAGGGGCGCACCTGCGCCAGCACGGTGTTCAGTCCCAGCCCGGCGCAGTTGTCCAGCAGCTGCGCTGCCCCGGCGCGGAAGGTGTCCTCGGTGGAGAAATCCAGCAGCGCCCAGTCCAGATAGCTCACCCACACCGCCCGCCACTCTCCGGCGGGCAGGGCGGGGTTGGGTGCCGGGGGCGTATCCTGTCCTGAGACAGCAGTGCGGTCTGCATCGCTTTTCTGCCGCAGAT
>OHBV01000830.1_pt1 | contig 13401 bp, 6 predicted proteins | sample 1577451 | NCBI WGS metagenome assembly OHBV01 (sample SAMEA3879605, study PRJEB24766) | human gut metagenome | biome: human-associated habitat; feature: feces | place: USA | collected 1985/1987 | reverse complement strand
TCTATGACAAAATCGACATAGCACACTCTCACACCTCCACTTTTCCCATGGTGTTTAAATGCAAATCTTGCCTTTCTGAGCCCACCTGTACCCTGCATAACTGGATATTTGTGTGGGTTCATCATAATATCAAATTCCAATCTTCTCAAATCATCATCTGTAAATCCAAATTCATCCCAATTTCGAGAAAATTCATCTGTTTGTATAAATGTTCTAGTCATTTTCCTCCTTTATATTACCCTATATAATAGGGTGTGTCAATAACTTGTCCTATTAACATTGTAAAAAGTGAATTTCACGGCGATATGCCTCGAACTGCACACAGGGTGCAATAAAATGATGCCCCTATATGATGCTATCCTAATATATGGTATCTTCGAAATCTTATCTATACAGACTTTCTGTAGATGTGATTACTATATCACAGAGGTATCCATTCTGCAAGGGAATCCGGCAAAACAAGTGCTGAAAAAACTACACAAAAACAGAGCTGTGGAAATTGGTTATTTCTCACAGCTCTGCCTTTTGTGCAATATTACTTTTTTAAAGTTTAATTCAGTTCGAACAGCTCTTCTGCGCTGATGGATAACTCAGCTATTCCGCAAGGAGTTACTTTTGATCCACTATCATACACGGTATAGACTCTTGCGTAGATAGTAGATGCCTGCGCTTTTTCGTTCAAAATCGTCCCGGAAGGGTCGGTACTAAACAGTCCCATCTCATCCGAAGAATATTTCAGTGTATAGGTCGCACCGTTTGTAATCGGGTAACAATTCTGAACTCCATTGCGTTCTGTCGGTAAAATTACATTTCCATTGCTATCCGTGATCTTTAGACCATCCTCTCCATCCGTCTTTAACCGCAATACCTTTCCTGTAATTCCGTCCACACTGATGGCTCCGGATGTATCATCTGCACAGGATTTGTAAAATTCAACGCATAACTGCTGTCCACCTGCCAGAATATTGTAGTCATCTGCCTGGAAGTTGACACTGATGGTTCCGTTATTCTTATCATCCAATACAATATGGTTGACCGGATCATACAGCATATACACGGATTGGATCTTGCTACCGCTTTTATCCTTAAATCTTACGGAAGGTGCAGTCACACCGGCATTATACGCTGCAATCATCGTATTAATAAACAGTTTGATCTCCGATTCCTTGCTGGGCTTGGAATGTCCCGCTCCAGAATATGTCACATTTCCCATGGTATAGATATAATAATTATTTACCACATCATTGGGTGTGATGTTATAAATATTAGTATCTTTATAGTTACCGCCAGCCACACCGGAAATACAGTACCACACCACAATATCGTTTTTACCGTCTCCGTTACGATCCAGCTCCATATTCGGCTGTAACCACTGGTAATGCGTATTACTGATCTCCAGCTGTTCATCTGCAGATATCTGATAAGGATACTGCGTGATCTGCCCTTCATTTACCTGTGTTGCGATCAGAGATTGCCCTGCGTAATCACCCATCAGCAAATTACTGGGGTGGTTCCATTCAGGACCGTTTCCATTGTCGTATCCAGCCTGTTTCAGCAATGAATTCTTAACAGGGAACAATACTTCCGAACTGTTTTTTGTCCGCAGATCTTCCAGATAACTTCTCAGGAAACGGACTACCGTATATTTAGTCACACCTTCCTTTTGCCAGAGCTCATTATCCGAATTCGGTTCCTTGATTTCGTCAAATGTATAGGACTCTAATGTTTTAAGATATTCCTGGTCCCTCTTTTGTTCCTCTCCCGTGGAGTTTGCAACTCTCTGCTTATAATACTCTTTCAATGCTCCATAGCGATCCAGACCTACGGATGCACGAATGGTCTTATTAAATTCATATCCCCAATACCAGTAGTTTGAATGATAGGTTTCCGCAGTTCCATTATCGTTATACGGGATCACACTTTGAATATTATTGACATAAGAAGTAGTATCATGGGTGAACAAAATGCTCTTGCCGGATTCTATGTAGTCTCTGACAGCCCAGCCAACAGCCAGATTCCTCTTAACATTCGCCATAATTTCTGGAGGAATTTCTTTGCTAGGATCATATGCGCCATAGGTATACCCAAACTTATAGGCGTCACCAAAGCCGAGTATCAACATATCATATTGCTGGAACAGATTGTAGGATTCCTGGTATATCTTCTGTATATCAGTATCCGAAGTCCCGCCAATTTTCAGCTTATCATTTATAAGGTAGGTTACAGTCATACTGTCAATGCTCGTGGACGGAATTACCGTTCCATCCCAGTTGACTTGATCCAAGCCTACTACATTCCAGTCAGTTAATCCTTTAATGTACTTGGAAAAATTAGTATCCCCATTCTGTTCGTCATGAAGATTCCAGTTATTATTTTTATCAGACAACAACTGCAATACACGGATTGTCTTTTTACCACTTTGCTGCGGCACAGATGTATAGCCTGACTTGGCAGTTCTCACCAGTCTGTCCGCATTATCATAAAATACCAGCTTCCATGGGATAACCCCTACATATTCCTCCGGCAGAGCCCGGATCACACGATAGGTCTCCCCGGTACGCAATTCATATCTGTTTCCGTTTGCCGTTGCAATCGGCTCAACCTTATTCCACTCATCTCCCTTTCTTATATACACAGTAAGACCGCTGACTTCTTCCGATGACGTGTATGTCTTACCTTCTACATAATCAGAGCCGGAGAAGCGACCGTCTGCATTTTTATCTACGAACAGTTTACAATCATAAGTAGTACCTGTCTGTGATATTGCAGCATCATTCTGCAGATTAAAAATATATTGCAGCTGATATTTTCCGTCTATCTTCTCCAGAGAGCCACCGTTGCTGGCACCGTTCGAATTATATTTCAGTTCCTGCGGATAGGCTGCTGCTCCGTCAGTAGTTACCCAGTTGACGGAAAGCTTTGACAGATTCAGATAATTACAAAATAAAGATCTACGTGCAGATAATGTGGTTCCTAATTTAGCATCTTCTGTATCTTTTGTCAGCTGACTCTCTGTAAAAATATTTTTCTGCCAATATAAATACTGACCATTTTCTTCTTTCAGAGCGAACTGAATCAGCTTATAAAAATATGAATTTTTGTCCAGCGTATCTTTTGATGCCTCAAGTATTTGATTGTTCCCCACTTTAATAAACTTATCCGCAATGACCACCGGGTATCCCGCCTCAATGAACTGACAGAATTCCTCATATCGGGTAGAGTTCATATCATTGCCGGGACCGCGATAGACATCTGCACTCTTATTCGTTGAATCATCATCGTTAGTCTTATTGTGATCCAGCGAAGAATCCTGCAGTCTGTGCCTTGCATTATACGTCTCCCTAGCCTGCGTAACATTCGTCGTAGTCGTATCGGTGGCGTAGTCATAGTAGTCTCCTACATGAGAATAGATCAACCCCTTCATCTGTGGATCATTATACACAGTCACACCATTTTCTGTGTTCATCTTGCCGACACGGGCTCCGAGATAGATCATGTCGTACTTTTCATTCAAGTCCTCGATCTTACCTATAAATTCCGCAGATGACATTTGTGTAATATTGATCTTGGTTACAGATTCCTCATATTTTCCGGTCATCCCCGTCATTTCAAATACTTTTTGGGGGGTTAGCACTGTATTCTCATCATCAAAATCATAGCAGGGTTCCAGATCCAGTACACGGATGGAGGATTTCACCGTGACTCTGTGCATATACCAGTTCAGAATATATCTGGTAATAGACGCCTTACTGATCTCTTCATCCATCTGTGCTGCATTGCTGTTGTTTTTCTTAGCCAGGAAATTCTCGTACTGAATCTCTTTTAATACTGCTTCGAAGGTTGCCGCTTTCGCCGCATTCCCTTTCCAGTCAGCCATGAAGTCAGAGGCAACATAAGGCGTCGCACTGTCATCATTCAGATAAACATTGTCATATAAAGCCTCTTTCACGGAATCGTCCAGGCTAAGCGAAGCTGCCGTCTGACCGTTCCAGTAAGCATCTCCCTGTGAAGCAACTTCTTTGGCAATATTATCATCGGAAACCTTCAAGATCGTCAGTGCCATCTGTGTCAGTATCTTATTATTCTGATTATTATTCGGTTCCTCAGCCAGCGTTTTATTTTTTCTGTAAAATCCGTAATCCATGACCACCGGTACTCTGTCTGCATTATTCCGCTCACCGGTAGTATCCTTAATACCGAATATCATCTTCGTCAGAGCGGTTGCTGCAGAAGTCATATTCACAGATTCCGCTGCATAACTTCCCCTGCCGGAGAGATAGATCAGATCCACATCATCCAAATTAATTCCATAATATGCCTGTGAATCTGTGGCAGTCAGCTCTGCCAGCTGTGCCAGGGTCAAAGTCGTCACTTCGATATTAAAATCATTGACTTCTCCACTGTAATCGGTATCCTTCTCATAGCGGCTGCTTCCGGACAGATTTAAAACTTCCTTCTTAAACCATTCCTTATTATAAAAGCCACCACTGTAAGTCACCGTTTCAAAAACATTCTTACTGTTATCACCGATAAAGTCATAGGTATCCTGTGCGCTAAAATCCGCATCAATATCCTTAACCTTTACCGTTGTCGTACCGTTTCCTACTTTTACATACCGGCCGGCGGAATTCTCTGTATAGACATCACTAAGGCGGAAATCCGCATCGGACACACAACTCACCTTAGAAACATAATAGTCACCATTCGCATCCTTATCAAAATGCAAAAATTTTCCATCTTTAATCGGTTCAAAGGTATAGGTCTCCCCTACTTTTTTCGCCCATAAAACAGATGATGCTGTTGAACGGTTATAGACATACAAATTGGCTGAAGTGCCACTCCCGGGATCATTGCCCGAGGCCGTTGCCGCTGCCGGGTCATTATCAGATAATGATCTGGTAACGCCGGAAGCATTTTCAGAGTTCTCTACGGATGCGGAAGACTCATCCCCCTTTACAATCGTTCCCAAATACGTATAGTTTGTGATACTACCACTTACCTGTGCTGCATACACCGCACGCCCAATATATTTGTCAGGTACAAACTCACCCGGGTTGGTAATATTCATACTACCATCTTCGCCGTTATAATATTGCAGACTGTAGCGGTCAGCTGCATACGCCTCTGTTACTTCCTTGCCATTCTCCACACGCATGACCATCGTGGCCGAAGTCCATTTAGTAAACGTAGGGATTACTCCCTGCATTACTGCATTCGTATCATTTGTAGCCTCCACTGTACTCTTCCGGTCATAACGGGTCTGTCCCTTAGGGTCTTCAGTATCCTGCAGCATTCTATAAGCGGAGCCGCCGGTCACATAATTATATCTTCCCTGTGTGCCGCGGGCGACAAAACTGCCCCGAATATCTTCTGTCCGGGAGCCACTTCCTTCCTGATAGTGATCCAGACGGCTGACAGGACCATTTCCGATCAGATCCTTGAAATTCTCAGTTCCCACCTGGCTCTGCAGCTCCTGCATGGTCTTATTACGTTCCGATGCCGCCGGCAATTCCGATAATTTTCTCCCCTCGCTTACCGGTTCTTCTCCACCGATCAGATAACCGATGGATGCATTGCTTTTATCCGCAACAATTTCCAGAATATGAAATGTCTCACCCTGCGTCTGTTTCTCCTGTACCAGCTGCTGAATCCCCGGCAGTGTCATCTCCTGTGCACTGGCTTCTATAGAGCCATAGCTCTGGCAGACTCCGGCTGCTAAAGCTATGGTGAGAACTCCTGCTATGTATTTTTTCAAATAACTACTTTTATGCTTCATTATTTCTTTCTCCAGAAAAGCGTGGTCACTCGGTTGTTAATCGTCTCACCTGTACGCAAATCCACAAATTTTATATATATCTCATCGTTTTTCTCTTGTTGGTCAATCCTAATATGAACCATATATGTATCTTTTCCGGTCTTCGGATCCACTGCAGGCTCAGTAATCTTCTTATGTCTCTCCGTGCCTGCCTCATTAGTCGTTGTAGGACTGCCCTGCTCATAGAAATTGGTACTACTGGAAAGCTTGTTCTCTGCAAAAAGTACTGCCCCAATAGGTACTGTCTTATGATCATGTCCAAATGCTCCCTTGCCATGTGAGAAGCCGTAGATACTAATATAAACATATTGATCATAACTACTCCAGGAACCTTCATTCACATCAAAGGATCTGTTACCCTGAGAGAAATAGAATTCACAGGCCGGAATCAAAACGTAAGTTTCGGCAATCAATCCATCCTTATCCCAGGCCTGAAGTTTCAGTTCATATTTTGCGAAGTCTATATACCACTTTGCGTAGACCGAAGTATTTAATCCCGATGAAGTAGCATATAAATTACTTGTATTTGCTTTTTCTTCGTATCCAAAAATACTGGCAGGTACGGTTGTCTGGTCATAATCACCCAGCCTTCCGTTTCTGGAGAATCCAACTCTGCGACTCATACCACTACCAGCTCCGAGATTATCCAATGTCGGATTTGCATCAGCCAAGCCAAGCTCTACATCATTTGCAATCTTCCAGGTCACACCCTGCGGATCACCGAAATAATTCTTCAGAGCAACATCAATTTTGTCATTTCGTGACAAAACAAACTGAGAACTTGCAATATAAGGATCTTTCGTAGCATCTTCTATATTCAATTTCGGAATTACAATATCTACTTCAGGATATATAAAGTCTGTAGGTGATAACTGAACCGTTGCAATAACTCGAATCGTTTTTCCTGTGTTATAGGAACATTTTAAACATTTTCTGTAAATCGATGCATTTTTTTCAGTCTCTTCAAAGGTATATCCATCAGGATTTCCTGCCACTTCCCAGGTAATGATCGGATAGGTCTTTCCATCGGATCCTTTTCCCAGAACTGCACCGGTCAGACACTCCAGATCTGCACACCATCCTACTTTTTCTTTTCCGGTAACCGGATCATTATAGGTATATGTCTTCAACGCATCACGGATCAACGTTGCGTCATACAGTCCCCTGGCTTTAGTCACCGTTACATATCCATAGGCTTTCCAACTATTGTCTGCATTGGCAGTGCAGGTGACTTTTAAGGCTCTGACGCCTGCCCGTTCGTCCGCTGCGATAGTCAAAAGTCCGGTAACCGGATCAATACTGGTGCCGGAGGATTTCGCATATCCATCCACTCTTTCCACATTACTCCAGGTCACGCCTAAAGCCTCTGCCGCCGGAGAACCGACTAACGTATAGGTATACTGTTGCGTCTCTCCTCTTAATAGCTCTACATATTCCGGTGACAGTGTCAGTGACTTGATCTCCAACTGCTTGACATTGATGGTGGTAGTTGCTGTGAAGGTAGGATCTGCATTCAGCACACAGGTGACCCTTAAAATATCATTTCCAATAGTTTCTTCTGCACCAACGGATACCGTACCCTTATTATTAATAGAGCTCTTATCACAGGCTGTACCATCTACACGGCTCAGGCTCCAGCTTACCCCCTGTTTCTTAGCCAGTGCAACTGCTTCCGGTTCGCCTTTCAACTCATAGTCGAATCGTTTGGTAGCTCCCTGGTCCACCGTAGGATTGGTAGGAATGATCGTCATTGCCTCCAGCCAGATATGCTCCGCGGTATCCTCCGGCAGTGCATTTCTCAGCTTAATTGTTTCGGAAATCTGATAAGTTTTATCCTGATACGCAAACAGCATGTTCAGAATAACTTTTCTCTTAGATCTGGCCTCACTTAAATCCACCTGGAAAGAGCTGACGTGCTCGGCCATCAAAGCAGGTGCCGCTGTGGCGAGATCTGCTTCTGTCGCTGCTTCATAGAGATATACCTGATTAGCATTTTCATACTCTGTTCCGGCATTACTGTTCCCCTGCCAGCGGATCATATATGCATTATCATTGTTGACCAGGTGGAGTTCACCGACCTGCGCCTGCACCTCATTGCCGGCATCATCCTTCGCCGGATTACCATCCAGATCCACAGCAGTTCCGGTAGTGTTTGTGAACTTGATATCCTTCTCCACATCAATGATCAGATCGATCATCTGATTGGCTGCCAGCTGCGCTTCTTCCTGTAACGTGAGTTCTTTGTTGCCACGCAGATACGAATTATTGCCGGCCACGATAAACGCGCCTACCGATCCTGCAACAATGGTCATGATTGCCAGACACACGATGATCTCTACCAGTGTAAATCCCTTGTTTTCCATTTTCTTTCGTATGTTCTTCATGGTCAACCTCCTTACACAAATCCGCTTATTTTGTCACAATCTTACCGGTTCTTCCCACTGTTGTAATTTCTATCCTTCTCGTTCCGTTGCTGACTACTATCCGCTTACAGAAGTTCTTCTTGGTACCTCCCGCCTCACAGGTTCCCGCTTCGAAAGCTCCCGATGCACGGTTAAACACCAGATGCAGTCCTTGTGTTGAAGAAGCATAGGGCAAGATTCCCTTTAATTCCGTCAGGGAGTAAGCATGTGTGTCATCATCATCGAAATACACCTGAACCTGAATGGGATCTCTGCCCACCACACGGTCAGAAACCTGAGTCAGGGTTCCGTTTATCACCTGATATACCATTGCATGATATTCCTTATCTGTACTGTCATAGGAAATCACACATTCCACATTATTCTGTTCTTTTCCCAGCGTCAGCACCCTGGCTCTCTCTATCGTAGATACGATCTCATCCGCACACTTTCTTACCCTTCGGCCGGTCAGTGTACCCACGGATAATCCCGCCACTGTCACCACGATTGCCATAATAGCAATGACAATGATCAGCTCCACCAGGGAAAAACCGCTGTTTTTATTGTTTCTGCCAATTCTCATATACGATCAGGTCTCCCAGATTGATTTCTGTATTTGCATAGGTCTGATGATCCGGCTGCAGGTAGCCTTCGCCGCCTTTCAGGAAATCCACCACATGATATTCCACCGTATTGCCGCCGGCTGCGGTAATCTCTTTGGAATAGGTCAGTGCCTGTAACACCGCGTCTTTATCTGCATTCACCTTTACATTCTGTCCCAGACGGATATTGCCACCAGCGATAATAATTCCCTGAAAATTCTCCTCCACAGTCACATCACCGCTGACCAGGATCAGTCCCTTGGTAAATTTCGCATGTTCCGTTGCGGAATAGGTATAATCCCCATCTACGATCACTGCCTTACATTTCGGGTCCACAGAACCCTCGAAATATTTGGAAGCATCAATATCGGAGCTTCCACCGTGTAATACGCCGCCAAAGGTAAGCAATGTGCTGTGATCCACCAGGTTCGTGTATGCATTGGCACTGTCCGCTCTCTCAGCCAGTGTCACTTTCTCATATACATCCAACATTTTCTTGGTCAGTGCCTTGAATTTATTCTGATCCGCTTCCAGGATCGCCTGATATCCACTGTTGGAAGCATCTGCTGTCAGCGAATCCTGACGCACATTTTCGCGGCTGCCGGTGGTCTTCGTATCATCATACATGACCACATTGCCTGCCAGGTGCATGATATACGCTCCGGAGCCCTCCTCCCGCAGTTTGATTGCCTTTGTATAAATGCCGGTATAGGCTTCCATGGTACTCTGATTCACACTGTAATAATCCCGGAAATAACGATTAGCATTACTTCTGGAGCTGTCAGAACCCGCGTCAAAATTTACATAATAATAAACCAATGTGATCTTACTGTTCAACCGTTTAAAATACTTCTCTATATTTCCGGATGTGATTCCGTAGGAAGCCAGTGTATTTCCTTTCAACGCCTCACAGGGTACATCCAGTGCCACATCGATTACATCATCACGAAGCCTGTTATTATTAACATCCCAGATTTTATCATTGTACTCTTCTAAAGTGATAGGATTGCTCTTCTGTGACAGCACAGACCCACCGGAATTACTTCTGCCAATGCACTCCGCGGGTACCAGATAAGCCAGCTGATCGCTCTTCACTGCAATAGACTGTCCCATCATAATGTCTCTGACATTCTCTCCTGCGGTATTCGTAGCTGCCCCGGAGGTACCTCCGGCCGTTTTCAGGGATATGTAAGAATTTCCTGCAAGTGTCAGGTTGCGCAGCTGATTCAGATAAATCTCAGTATTGGTACCGTTGACAATGATCGCGCTGCTGTCACCATTACTGCCATCTCCGAATCCCACATATTCCCCGGTATATTCTTCATTCAATAACGCTCCCGCGGAAAAAACATTATCTTTACCGCTCATGATCAGATCATTCGCTACATATACACCATTTCCGTTAAAACAAATCGTTCCCTTACTGCCGGCTTTGATCGGACTGCCGCCATGCATGGTGATTGATCCCGCCCACAGTTCGCCATACTGATCGGCATTCAGGGTTGCTCCCTGCCCTAGATACAGTTCTGACGCAGCGATCATGCGCTTGTCCGGATTCGCCTTGCCAAACGGTTCCTTCGGTTCCTTCAAATCTACAATAACCTTACTGTCTTCGCCCTCTTTGGTACTGCCTACGATGAAACGATCTGCATAAAAGCTTCCGCCGATCTCATTTTGGCTTAGCAGATTCGGATCTGTAGGTAATGCCTGGATGGAATCCTGCGCGATCATAGAGATTCCTGTAATGGAAGGTACCGTCACTGCCTGGGAGAAATCAATCTCAGGTACTTTGATCCGCAGATCCGTCTGAATAACAGAGACATAACCGCTATCATCGGTATATGTCACCCGCAGAGCACAGATTCCCAGACCATCCTTATACAGTTTCATTCTACCTTTGGGATTTTCTGCAGCGGTTATTTCCAGTCCTTTGCGATCCGTCACTTTTACCGTGCCACTCTCATCCAGATAGATTCTCCGCCAGCCACTTTCATCCGACAGATCGTCCAGTGAGGTCGTCTCCAATATGGTACGGCTGCGTACCTCAGGAGTCAGACAATCTGTTCCGAAAAATTTCGTCAGATCATAATAATTTGTATCCGTAGATCCGGCCAGCATATATTTTGACTGCATATCCGTCAGAAAATAATAACGCAGCTTGCTTGTCTTTTCCTCTGCACTGGTACTGCTGTAATTCTGTAATACATTTTCGTACGCATTTCCCACTGATTCCGAAATCTGTGTTCCCATATAAGACCGTATCTCATCCAATACAGTCTCAGCAGAATAAAAGTTGTCCTTTGCCTTCAGATTGTTGACCTTCATCTGATAGTTTAACAGCGACATATACATTAAAACACTGGCTAAAATGCCAATAAAGGCCATAGCTATGATCACAACGACCAAAGCCGAGCCTTTATTATCTGTTTTTCTTCTGCCACGTATTTCCATGGTTCTACTTCCTTCCGGTTCCTAATCTAACGTCCTCTTACTCGATCGCAGTACCTGTCATGGTTACAATCGGTCTTCCGGTACTACTGTCTCCCTCTGCATATACCTCAACCCGCATATCATATATGCGGTTCTTCTTCTCCTTTGGTGTCAGACTATCTACATCCATAATACTTTTGGCAGTATTTCCATCCACCTTGTTATTCGTTCCGGTCATACTCAGATTTCGGAAAGTATATACGGTATTTCCGTTTGTGATCAGATTTGTCCGTAATCTGCATGCAGAACGGAAATCAGATCCTCCTAATTTGTCGCCATCTGCCGGATTCCAGGCAGGATATGTTTCCCGCAGTTCAAACGAAGCTTTATAAGACATCAGCAACGTATCATAATAAGTCCTACTCCCGAAACTATTGACCCATTCATCGGACGGTTCCTGAATTGCCAGGAACACATTCACCGGCACATTCCCCGGATTATTTACAATAACACGGTCTACCGGTTCTGCCGGAATTCCGCTTTGGGCACATTCCACGCGAGGCTGCAGACATACAATGATATTCGCCAGTCCATTCTGTATCTTGTCTTCTGTCGTATATGTCCCGTCCGCCTTCTTCGCACGGATCCGGTCTGCCTGTTCCCGCAATGAATTCTCATTGGAAAAAATCACATAATCCTGTCCGTTCTGCGGATAATCTCCGGATTTTCCACCCAGATCCACAATGCCGGTATTGCAATGATATACCGTAGATGCTGTCACCAGATACGTATCTGCCTCGGTTATCTCGCCTAGTCCAAGATCCAGGCTGATCTTCCCTGTCATGATATTGATCTGAATTGTCTTGGTCGTATATTTGGCAATCGTCGGAATATCTTTATCCGTACCCGTTTTATAATACAAATAGGCATCTGTAGCAGAATCCTCCGCTTCAGCATAGACAGCATTTCTTCCTCCCGACAGATTCTCCAGCTCCACAATATCCTTATCGTTGAACATATCATATTCCGTACGCGTAGGATCCATGGTGATCACCACATCATACGTTGATGACCTGTCATCCCTCACGGTATATTTCCATATGCCGGTTCCGTCGCCATTCACATCTCTGTTTACCGTGTTGGTAAACCCTTCCGGTGTTTCCCCCTCATAGATTTCTGCCATTTCCTCCAGCGAATGTGCTTCAAACATTTCCATCACATCTTCCGCGATCGCTGTGGCATGCATAGTGCTGCGGGATTTGGCATTCGTTCTGGCACTGGTGACAAAGCTATGCAATAGCGGCACCACGATGATCGCCAAAACTACCATTGCGATCAAAAGCTCCACAAGGGAAAAACCTGCATTATTCAATTGTCCTTCCTTTGTATGCTTCTGCATTGTGACAACTCCCAATTAAAAAATCTATTAGTTCATGTTTCCGAAAATAGTATCCACACCCATCTCCATGGCAGGGATATACGGTTCGCTGTATTCCTTATCCGTTCCCATCAGATAATACGTATTCAGCGTCATGTTGCCGGACAACATCCCTTCTTCTGAATTGTAACTGATGCTGACACTCTGAATACTCTGTCTCTCCTGCTGATTATAGATATATCTTACCAGTCCCTTGAAATCATTATAAGTGCAGGAAATACTGATACCGAGAGGTAATTCATACATATGTGTATCCGCATAAGCCGTTCCCTCGGTGGAAACGGGACTATTGGTTGCAATTGTGGTCGTATCCGTACCGGACACTGCGGCATCCGCTTCCGCTGCGGCGGTGTCTGCCGGTGCATCTGCTGTTGCATTATCCAAAGCAGAGCTACTTTCCGCCTGCGGAGTATATGGAACCTCTGCCTCCGTTCCAAAGGAGATATTCGCCACCTTGGTTCTGGTAGCATCCTCCATGTTCTTTACCATCATAATACTGTCTTCCGGTAATATATCTACCGGAAAACGGCTCTCAAAATTAGTGATGTATGACTGCATTTTCTCAGTAGCTGCCAGATAATCCGCCTTGCGCTGATCCAATACCTCCAGTGTAGACACCTGGGATCTTAAGGACATATTCTGGCTTTCCATAGAATCTGCCAGATCATTAAATTTTGCATATACCAAAAAATAAGTAACCACAGCAAGGAGGAT
>OHBV01000822.1_pt1 | contig 13496 bp, 10 predicted proteins | sample 1577451 | NCBI WGS metagenome assembly OHBV01 (sample SAMEA3879605, study PRJEB24766) | human gut metagenome | biome: human-associated habitat; feature: feces | place: USA | collected 1985/1987 | reverse complement strand
AAATCAAGAAGAAATCTTTCTTTTTTCGTATTTTTGTCCCAATATGCACGTTTAATCCAAATAGGTAACGAACATTTGCGAAGAGAATGAAAGTAATTGATTTAATAAATAACAGCAAAAAAACAGCCTTTTCTTTCGAAATCCTCCCTCCACTGAAGGGTACGGGGATTGAAAAGTTATATCAAACAGTCGATACGCTCCGGGAATTTGACCCGAAATATATCAATATCACCACGCATCGCAGCGAATACGTATATAAAGACCTCGGCAACGGCCTGTTTCAACGGAACCGTTTGAGAAGACGTCCGGGAACTGTCGCTGTGGCTGCTGCCATTCAGAACAAATATAATATCACCGTAGTTCCGCATATTCTGTGCAGTGGTTTCACACGCGAAGAAACTGAATATGTACTGCTTGATCTCCAGTTTCTGAATATCACCGACTTGTTGGTGCTGCGCGGAGACAAGGCGAAGCATGAGTCTGTATTTACTCCGGAAGGCGACGGATACCACCACGCCATTGAATTGCAGGAGCAAATCAACAACTTCAATAAGGGAATCTTTGTAGACGGTTCGGAGATGAAAGTCACCGCCAGTCCGTTCTCTTATGGCGTAGCTTGTTATCCGGAGAAGCATGAAGAAGCTCCCAATATAGAATCCGACCTCTATTGGCTGAAAAAGAAAGTGGAAGCAGGTGCAGAATATGCCGTGACGCAACTATTTTATGATAATAAGAAATATTTCGAATTTGTGGAACAGGCAAAGGCGGCGGGTATCAACATCCCTATCATTCCGGGAATCAAACCTTTCAAAAAACTATCCCAATTAAGCATGATTCCTAAGACATTTAAAGTGGACTTGCCGGAAGATTTAGTAAAGGAGGCCTTAAAATGCAAAAACGATGCTGAAGCCGAACGGGTCGGTATCGAATGGTGCGTGACACAATGCAAGGAATTGATGTCCCACGGAGTCCCAAGTATTCATTTCTACTCTATCGGAGCAGTAGACAGTATCAAAGAAGTAGCCAAAATCATTTATTGATATGTTTTTTAGAGACGTAATCGGACAAGAAGAAATCAAGCGACGGCTCATTCAGGAAGTGAGAGAGGGACGGATTCCGCACGCCCAGCTCATCTGCGGCCCGGAAGGAGTCGGAAAAATGCCGTTAGCTATTGCTTACGCACGTTATATCAGCTGCACCAACCGGGGCGAGACTGATGCTTGCGGCGTCTGTCCGTCCTGCGTAAAATTCAATAAGCTGGTACATCCGGACGTACATTTTGTTTTCCCTATCGTCAAAAGTGCGAAGGGGAAAAAGGAGGTATGCGATGATTATATCGCCGACTGGCGGCCGTTTGTTATCAACAATCCCTATTTCAATCTCAATCACTGGCTGAACGAAATGGACGCCGAAAACTCGCAAGCATTGATTTATGCCAAAGAGAGTGACGAGATATTGAAGAAGCTCAGTCTGAAATCCAGTGAAGGCGGATTTAAGATTACGATTGTATGGCTACCGGAAAAAATGCACCCGGTATGTGCCAATAAATTGCTGAAATTACTGGAAGAACCACCCGAGAAGACGGTTTTCCTGCTTGTATCGGAAGCGCCGGATATGATTCTGCCGACTATTCTGAGCCGTACACAGCGTATGAATGTTCGGAAGATTGACGAAGCCAGTATCGACCGGATATTACAGTCAAAATATAGCATTCAGCCTGCCGACAGTCTTTCCATTGCCCACCTGGCAAACGGTAATTTTATAAAAGCGCTTGAAACAATTCATCTGAACGAGGAGAACCAACAGTTCTTTGATTTATTCGTCAGCCTGATGCGGTTGTCTTATCAACGGAAAATCAGGGAGATGAAGATGTGGAGCGAGCAAGTGGCAGGTATGGGACGCGAACGGCAGAAGAACTTTCTGGAATATTGCCAGCGCATGATCCGGGAGAACTTTATCTTCAACCTGCATCAACGCGACCTTACTTATATGACTATCAACGAACAGAATTTTGCAATCCGCTTTGCTCCTTTCGTCAACGAACGTAACGTCATGGGTATCATGGACGAGCTAAGCGAAGCACAACTGCATATTGAACAGAATGTAAATGCTAAAATGGTATTTTTCGACTTCTCATTGAAGATGATCGTACTGTTGAAGCAATAATAAATATATAAACTATGGAATATAAACTTCATAATGGGAGCGGCAGCCTTTGTTGCAAAGGATGCTCCCGCCAAGATAAAAAGCTGAACACCTACGATTGGCTGGCAGACATACCGGGCAATGCGGAAGAAAGTGATATGGTAGAGGTACAATTCAAAAATACCCGCAAAGGGTATTATCGCAACAGCAATAAAATCAAACTGGAAAAGGGAGACATTGTTGCCGTTGAAGCTGCCCCCGGACATGACATTGGCGTAGTAACCCTTACCGGCAGACTTGTCCCCCTGCAAATGAAGAAAGCCAACTTCAAAGCGGATGCGGAAATCAAACGAATCTACCGGAAAGCCAAACCGGTGGACATGGAGAAGTTCAACGAAGCAAAAGATAAAGAACACGCTACCATGATCCGTGCACGCCAGATTGCATTGAACTTGAATCTGAACATGAAAATCGGAGATGTGGAATATCAAGGAGACGGTAACAAGGCTATCTTCTATTACATCGCCGACGAACGGGTAGACTTCCGCCAACTGATTAAGGTATTAGCCGAAGCTTTCCGAGTACGTATCGAGATGAAGCAGATCGGTGCCCGTCAGGAAGCCGGACGTATCGGTGGAATCGGTCCTTGCGGACGTGAACTTTGTTGTGCTACCTGGATGACGAGTTTTGTTTCCGTATCTACCAGCGCCGCACGTTTCCAGGATATCTCACTCAACCCCCAGAAACTTGCCGGACAGTGTGCAAAACTGAAATGCTGCCTGAACTACGAAGTAGACTGTTACGTAGAAGCACAGAAACGTCTGCCTTCTAAAGAGATTGAGCTGGAAACCAAGGATGGTACTTTCTATTTCTTCAAGGCCGACATCCTCAGCAACCAAGTTTCTTATTCTACAGATAAGAACTTCCCTGCCAACTTAGTCACTATTAGCGGGAAACGTGCTTTTGAAGTGATCGGCATGAATAAGAAGGGTATGAAACCGGACAGCCCGCTTGAAGAAGAAAGGAAAGCGGAGCCGAAGAAACCGATAGACTTGTTGGAACAGGAAAGTGTAACCCGTTTCGACCGTAGCCGTAATAACAGTAAGGAAGGAAATAACGCCAACCGAAACAAGAAAAAGAAAAAAGGAACTCCCAACAACAACCGACCGCAACAACAAGTAGAAGGGACTAATCGTCCGCAGCAACCGCAACGGGAAAACGAGGGTCGTCCACAACCTGCGGAAAACGGAAACAGAGGAGATCGGGAAAACAGACCAAGAAATAATAATAACAACCGGAATAGAGGACAAAACCAGGGACGGAATAATGAGAACAGACGTCCGGAGAGAAGACAGGAACGGCCACAAAACCAGGAACGCCCGCAAGGTCAGGAACGTGAACGCCCTGCAAGACCAGAACCCAGACCGGAAAGATACCCAAATCAAGCGAAACCGCAAAATAATGAAAAGCCTTCTCAGGAATAGTTTATTCTGTCTGCTCGGTATTTGCCTAATGGCTGCCTGCAATGAGAATACCGTGTATCACTCCTATCAGTCCCTTCCCGACGAAGGGTGGGGAAAGAGTGATACACTCTCTTTTCTGATTCCTGTCACCGACAGTATTCCGCCTACACTCAGATTATTCGCGGAGGTTCGCAACAGAACAGATTACCCTTATCATAACCTGCATCTATTTATCAGTCAAAACCTGCAAGACTCTACGGTATGGCGGACGGATACTATTACTATAAACCTGGCTGATTCCACGGGAAGGTGGATCGGAAATGGTTGGGGAAGTATCTATCAATCAGCGGTCTTTATCAAATCCGTACGTCCTTTGTATCCTGCTAATTACACCTTCAAAATTATGAACGGGATGAAAGATGAGAAGTTGTCCGGAATCAATGACATTGGTATCCGAATTGAAAGACAGGAGAATTAGAAAATAAACGAACTAGAGTCTCCTGCCGCGCCCTGCATCTATCCGCAGGAAAATAAACAGCAATATCGTAAATCCCCATAAAGAAGAACCTCCGTAACTAAAGAAGGGTAATGGGATACCAATTACAGGAGTCAGCCCTAACACCATCCCTATATTGATAAATAGGTGAAAGAGGAAAATACTCACGACCGAATACCCATATACGCGACCGAAAGCAGACGGTTGCCTTTCGGAAAGGAATATCAATCTCAATATCAAAATAAGAAAAGCCAGCAAGACCGCGGCCGAACCTACAAACCCTTGTTCCTCTCCCACCGTACAGAAAATGAAGTCGGTATCCTGCTCAGGGACGTATTTCAATTTGGTTTGCGTTCCGTTCAAAAAGCCTTTCCCTGTCAATCCGCCGGAACCGATAGCAATCTTGGACTGGTTTACATTGTAGCCGGCACCGGTTAAATCTTCTTCCAAACCCAATACTACTTTAATACGGATTTGCTGATGCGACTCTAATATATTATCGAAGACATAGTTACTGGAATATAAGAATCCAATGGAGCCGATTGAGAATAAAGCAATCAGGAAATAAGAGCGCTGACGCTCGCTCAATGCCAAGTAAATCAAATAACCTACCACAACGACACAAAGCCCCCACTGCACCCAGACCAGACTGAAATGGATCCAATATTCGGATATCAGATAAGCGATAAGCAAGACAATCAAACTTCCTCCGATAATATTCCGGGCAGGTTCCCACCGCTTGCGGTATACCCACACCATACCACCGGCAAATAATAAGATCAGCAGCAACACAATAAACTCTCCCAACGGAGTCGGTGTATCGGCTATGAATACTTCATCGAAGCGGATGCCTACCACAAAATAGATGACCGCACATACCCCCGAAAAAAGTACCACACCCGGCATTCCCTCCCGGTAAAGCACCAAGAAGAAAGCAAGATAGACCAAGGCAGAACCTGTCTCCCGCTGACCGATAATCAACAACATCGGAAGGAGGATAATAAAACCCAGTACCAGAGCACATTTCTCTTTCTTTATGCTGAATGAATAGGAGTTTATATATTTGGCCAATGCCAATGCGGTAGCAAACTTGGCAAATTCGGCTGGCTGCAGGCTGACAGGCCCCATTACCAACCAAGAACGGGAGCCTTTGGTATCCGGCGCGATAAAAATAGTAACGATAAGCAAAATTATCATTCCTATATATATAATGTACGCGAACATATCATACATCCGGTCTTCCAACATCAACAACACGAAACCGAGACCGAAGGAACAGATAATCCAGACAAATTGCTTGCCGGCACGGGTAGAGAAGTCGAGGAAGTCACGATCACCATAGTCATAGCTGGCTCCACAGACACTGAACCACCCGCCGACAATCAGAAGCAGGTAAATGCAAATCGTTACCCAATCCAGTGATTTCCACAAACTATCGTTCCTCGTTACCATACAATATCACTCTGTTACTAAATTCTTCTGCTCTCAATTCATTCTCGGGAGATAGTTTGCCTTTCAAGTACTGCTCCATAAGCAATGCCCCGAAAGGTACTCCATATGTAGCTCCCCAACCTCCATTCTCCACATACACGGCAATGGCTATCTTCGGCTTGTTCATCGGCGCAAAGCCCATAAATACAGAATGGTCATGTCCGCGGTTCTGCGCCGTACCTGTCTTTCCACAAGCTTCCAAGTCCGGAACCATTACCGACAACATACGGCAAGTTCCGCCTGTAGCAGCTCCGCGCATCCCTTCCACCACCGATTCATAATGCCGTTTCTCAATTGTAGTATAACGTGGCGTACGATAAATACTATCCAACTGATTATCTTGAATCTCCTTCACAATATGCGGTGTGATAAAATATCCGCGATTGGCAATCGTTGCACCCAGATTGGCTATCTGGAGAGGAGTAGCCAGAATTTCTCCCTGCCCGATCGAAATACTGATTACCGTCAGTCCATTCCAATGGCCGCGATAAGCCTTATCATAGAACTGTGCATTCGGAATCAAACCACGTTTCTCTCCGGGCAAATCAACACCTAACTTATAACCGAAGCCTTGGGAAACCATGTGATCTTTCCAGACTGTAATTGCGTTTTGCGGTGAACCGTATTTACGGTCGCCGAACATACGGAACAGTCCCCAACAAAAATAAGAGTTGCACGATGTAGCAATAGCAGGAATAAGTGGTATCGGTGCTCCGTGGGCATGACATCCCACCGTCAGCCTGCCGTAATGGAAACCGCGCGAACAAGGGAAAGAAGGAGCCTGCTCAGTCACAATGCCTTCCTGCAAAAAAGTTAATCCCTGTGCCGTCTTAAAAGTAGAACCCGGAGGATATACTCCCATCAATGCACGATTCAGAAGCGGTTTCATCTTATCACGCTGCAACATCAGATGGTTCTTTCCACGCTGACGGCCAATCATCAAATGCGGGTCGTAATTCGGCGAAGATACCAGACAAAGAATCTCTCCTGTCTCCGGCTCAATAGCAACAATACTTCCGATCTTATTTTTCAGTAACCGTTCACCCAACATCTGCAAGTCAATATCCAAACTGAGTGTCAAGTTCTTTCCGGGTACGGAAGGACGGTCATATTCTCCGTCCATATAATGCCCCTGAATACGTCCGTGCGCATCACGAAGCAGAATTTCAATGCCTTTCTCTCCACGCAGATACTTCTCATACGATTTCTCTACACCCAACTTGCCGACATAATCGCCACGAATGTAGTAGCCTTCTTCATCGGCTTCCATTTCTTTTGCCGAGACTTCTCCAATATCACCCAAGGCGTGCGCGGCAGCATCATAAGAGTATTGGCGAATCGTACGCCGCTGGATATAGAAGCCACGGAATTTAAACAACTTCTCCTGAAAGACGCCACATTCTTCCGCCGAAAGTTGCGACATAAACAATTGATTAGTGTATCTGGAATATCCCGGATTCCGGCGACGGTCTTTCATGTCGCTCATGATTTTCAGGAATTGAGCACGAGTAATATTCAACGACTGGCACAGGTCGAGTGTATCCAAGTTCTCTACTTCTTTCGGGACAATCGTTATATCATAAGCAGGCTGGTTAAAAACCAGCAACTTACCTGTACGGTCATAGATAGCTCCGCGCGAAGGATATTGAATTTTATTCAGGAACGCATTGCTATCGGCGTTCTTCTTATAATCATCGGTAGTAATCTGCAATACAAAAAGACGGATCAGATAAATCAGCACAATAGACAGTGCAATTCCCCCGATAACAAATTTCCGTTTCTCCAGTCTATAATCTTTTGCCATCGCTATCTCCTTATGCCTTCCACAGCTACAATACAAGTTACAGTCAGAACGGTACACAATGCCACCCGCAGCAGCAACAGCCAAATACCGGAAAACGAGAAGAACTCAATAGAGAGTAAAGCCAGACTATGTATAAAAACACTTGCAGTAGTATATTTCAGAAAAGGAGTGATTCCCATACTCTTGAAAGAAGGTACGAGATTGTCCTGATTATCGCGGGGAGTGAACAAACGCAATAAAGAAGGACGAAGAAAAGCAAGCAACACGGTTGCTGCTGCATTCATTCCCGGAGTATCGGAAAACACGTCAATGGTAAGCCCGAAAAAGAAGGCCCACAACATCAGTTCATTCCGGGAAGTGCCGGAATTGAACTTCAAAATAAAATAAATATAGAGAAAAGGCGTAGCATATCCGGCTATATGCACATTATTCAGAATTAGCACCTGAAGAAGCACCAACCCGATAAACCAACCGATTCTATGTATATAGGTAATAATCATTGTTTCGTTGTCTTGTTTTCGAGTTCTTTCTGCTCCTGCTGACCGTTCCGCGCTATCACCCGCACATCACTAAGCTTGCCGAAATCGGTAGCCAACTTGATCTTCAGCAGATAGGATAATCCATCATGAGAGTCGGACATATCATCCACCGTCCCCACCATAATTCCTTCGGGAAATACAGTCGAGAAACCGCTTGTCACTACGGTATCTCCCAGATTAAACTCGGCATGACGAGGCAAATCTTTCAGATAAGCGTATCGCGAATCTCCGTGTTCCCACTTCAGATAACCAAAATAATCGCTTCCTACAATCTTGCAACTGATGTTTGATTTGCTATTCAGTACAGAAATCACCACCGAATAGGAAGGAGATGTTTCGTAAACAATTCCCACAATCCCGTTTCCGTCTACCACGCCCATTTCGGAATGAATGCCGGAAGAAGAACCTTTATCAAGCGTTATATAATTATCGGCCAGGTTCAGGCTATTCTTAATCACACGTGCCTTAAACAGCTGATAATCTTTCTGAGGCATCTTCCGGATACTGTTCACCGCGATAGAATCGAGTTGACGTTCTTTCAACGCTTTTTCCAAATTATTGATCTGCTCTTCCAATAACATATTCCGGTCCAGCAGGTCTTCATTGACCGATTTCAGGTGGAAATAGGAAGATATACCTCCCGAAACTTCATAAACCGCCCCCACAACTGTATTGGCAGAAGTGAAATAAGCACTCTGCTGGTAATTGTTGAACCGAAATAACAAAACAAAACTGGCTACCTCCAATATGACAAAGAGGAACCAGTAATTGTATTTCAAAAGGAAGTTTATTAAATTCCGCATGAATCAGAGTCCGTGATTTTATCTCATTAGGAAAGAGAAACGATCTACATTCTTTAATGCTACCCCTGTCCCCTTGGCAACAGCGTGTAAAGGATCTTCCGCAATATGGAACGGGATATTTATCTTATCAGTCAGTCGCTTATCCAAACCACGGAGTAACGCACCACCACCGGCCAGATAGATACCATTATGAACGATATCCGCATAAAGTTCGGGAGGAGTATTCTCCAATGCACTCAAGATAGCCGTTTCAATCTTGGAAATCGATTTCTCCAGACAGTGAGCCACTTCCTGATAACATACCGGCACTTCCATAGGAAGGGCAGTAATACGGTTCGGACCGTGAACGATATAATCTTCCGGAGCGTCTTCACCCAGTTCGGTCAAAGCCGCACCTACATTAATTTTGATACGTTCCGCCATACGCTCGCTGACCTTCACATTATGCTGACGGCTCATATATTCTTGAATATCCGCAGTCAAGTCATCACCGGCAATACGGATAGAGTTGTTGGAAACGATACCTCCCAAAGAGATAACGGCAATCTCCGTAGAGCCACCACCTATATCAACAATCATGTTTCCTTCCGGAGCTTCCACGTCAATACCGATACCGATAGCTGCAGCCATCGGTTCGAAAATCAGATAGACATCACGTCCGCCAGCATGCTCGGCAGAGTCGCGAACAGCACGGAGTTCAACTTCCGTACTTCCCGACGGTACGCCGATCACCATACGGAGAGAGGGTGAGAAAAGATGATTGCGGGTGTTTACCTGCTTAATCAGACCACGCATCATCTGCTCGCAAGCATAGAAGTCAGCGATTACCCCGTCTCTCAACGGACGAATTGTACGTATATTTTCGTGGGTCTTTTCATGCATCAACTTCGCCTTTTCTCCTACGGCGATCATCTTATCCGTACGGCGGTCCAAGGCTACAACCGAAGGCTCATCCACCACGATTTTCCCGTTCGTGATGATAATGGTATTGGCTGTACCCAAGTCCATTGCTATTTCTTGTGTAAAAGAGAATAATCCCATTCTTGATTCTTGTTTTTAATGTTTAAAATGACGGATACCGGTAGTCACCATTGCCATGCCATGTTCATTGCAGTAAGCAAAAGACAAATCATCTTTCACTGAACCACCCGGCTGAATTACAGCTGTAATTCCTTCTTTATCGGCAATTTCCACACAGTCAGGGAACGGGAAGAAAGCATCCGAAGCCATTACTGCACCATTCAGGTCGAAACCGAATGATTTAGCTTTTTCAATCGCTTGCTTCAATGCATCCACACGTGAAGTCTGTCCCACACCGCTTGCCAACAGTTGTTTACCCTTCGCCAGTACAATAGCGTTTGATTTACTATTCTTGACAATCTTGTTAGCAAACAGCATATCCTCTACTTCTTCCGGAGTAGGAGCCTTGTCGGTCACTGTTTTCAAGTCGGCTACCGTTTCAATATTAGTATCTTTATCCTGCACCAATACGCCGTTCAACAAAGCACGGAACTGCTTCTTCGGCAGTTTGGCCTCCTTACGTACAAGAATGATGCGGTTCTTTTTCTGTCCCAGGATTTCGAGTGCATCCACATCATAATCCGGTGCGATAATCACTTCGAAGAAAATCTTGTTAATTTCTTCTGCTGCTACCTTGTCAATGACACCGTTAGTAATCAGTACACCACCGAAAGCAGATACAGGATCACCTGCCAATGCATCTTTCCAAGCCTCCAACACAGTAGGACGGGAAGCCAGGCCGCAAGCGTTATTATGTTTCAGGATAGCGAAAGTAAGATCCTCGAACTCGTCGATCAAGTCAACGGCAGCGTTGATATCAAGAAGATTGTTATAAGAAATTTCTTTTCCGTGAATCTGATCGAACATTGCCTCCAGGTTTCCGTAGAAATAACCTTTCTGATGTGGATTTTCACCGTAACGAAGTTGTTTCTGGCTGTTCACCGAACAACGGAAGGCAGAACCTTCGCCGGCATCGAAATAATTGAAGATAGCCGAATCATAGTGAGAAGAAACGGCAAACGCTTCTTTTGCCATCCAACGGCGTTCTTCGAGTGAAGAAGTGGCTCCGTGCTCCATTAACATATCCAGCAATGGCTTATACTGAGCCTGAGAAGCTACGATAATTACATCGTTGTAATTCTTGGCTGCGGCACGAATCAAAGAGATTCCGCCTATATCTATTTTTTCAATAATATCCGCTTCAGATGCACCGGAAGCAACAGTTGCTTCAAACGGATACAAATCAACAATTACCAGATCTATTTCAGGGATCTCATATTTCTCAATCTGCTGCATATCTTGTTCCAGACCGCGACGACAAAGGATACCTCCGAAGATCTTCGGATGCAATGTCTTCACTCTACCACCCAAAATAGAAGGATAAGTGGTCAAATCTTCCACCGCCTTACAGGGATATCCCAACGATTCAATAAACTGACGAGTTCCCCCCGTTGACAGAAACTCTACTCCCTCTTCATGAAGTTTGGTAATAATTTCGTCCAAACCTTCCTTGTGGTATACAGATACCAGTGCAGTTTTTATTCTTTTAGACTCTGACATTGAATTGCTTATTAAGTATTTGACGCGCAAAGTTACGAAATATTGTTTATCGTACGTAATAATAAGGTGTGAATTAATAAAAAAAAGCGTTGACTCTTCCGGAGGAAAAGCCAACGCTTCTTTGCGCATACAGTTTATATTCAGAATTTATTACCAGATAGATACTCGTTTTTCTTTTGGTACAAACATGGAATCTTGTTCGGTGATATTGAATGCTTCGTACCAGTTGGCAATATGAGGTAATGCACCGTCCACGCGCCATTTTCCTAATGAGTGAGGATCGAGTTTCGTCAAACGGAGAATTTCTTCCGGACGAATATTTCCCGCCCACACATTTGCATAAGCAAGGAAAAAGCGTTGTTCCGGTGTAAATCCGTCAACAACTTCCAACGGTGCGGTTTCCATTGCTTTCTTGAAAGCATGATAAGAAACTTGCAGTCCACCATGGTCTGCTATGTTTTCTCCCAGCGTTAGGCTACCGTTTGCATGTACTCCTGGAGCGACCTCAATACTGTCAAAGAAGTTCACCATTACCTGAGCACGTTCCTCGAATTTCTTGGCATCTTCTTCCGTCCACCAGTCTTTCAGATTTCCGTCTTTGTCATACTGACGTCCCTGGTCATCAAATCCATGTGTCATTTCATGACCGATAACAACTCCGATAGCACCGTAATTCATTGCATCATCAGCATTCATATCAAAGAATGGAGGTTGCAGGATAGCTGCCGGGAAGCAGATTTCATTGGTTGTCGGGTTGTAATAAGCATTAACGGTCTGAGGAGTCATCAACCATTCATCCTTATCTACCGGTTTGCCGGCTTTGGAAATCATCTCGGCATACCCCCATTCATTGGCACGTTCGATATTTGCCCAATAAGAATCGTTTTTAATATCCAAGGCTGAGTAATCTTTCCAGGTATCGGGATAACCGATCTTGACATGGAAGGTAGCCAGCTTCTCCTGTGCCTTTGCTTTGGTCGGTTCGCTCATCCATTCAAGAGCATTGATGCGTTCGCCCAAAGAAGTCTGTAAGTTCTTCACCAACGTTACCATACGTTCTTTGGCAGCAGCCGGGAAGTATTTCTCGACATACATCTGCCCTACTACTTCACCGAGAGCACCGTCTACCGTACTTACAGCACGTTTCCAACGAGGTTGCATCTCTTTTTTGCCGGACATTGTCTTGCCGTAGAAATCAAAATCCTGCGCTACGAAGTCATCACTCAAGTAAGAAGCTGCCGAGTTAATCAGATTCCATTGAAGATATAGCTTTTGCTCATCGAGGGATACTGTATTAATAACGTCCGCCACTTCTTTCATAGCTGCCGGCTGACCAACATTCACTTCTTTCAGATCATTTAAGCCTGATGTAGTGAAGTAAACATCCCAGGCAAATGTAGGGAAGTTCTTTTTCAGCGTCTCCATATCCATTTTATTGTAATTAGCATGAGGGTCGCGCAACTCTACCTGCGAACGGGCTGACTTGGCCAAACGAGTTTCGATATTCATCACCGCTTTTACAGCTTTTTGTGCAGCAGCCTCATCATAACCAGCCAACTGAAACATCTTGGCAATATGTTCCTGATATTTATCACGGATATTCCTTGTTTGCTCGTCATTCTCCAGATAATAATCGCGTTGTCCCATTCCAATACCTCCCTGATAAGTCTGAACCAGATTCATCGAACTGTTCATATCATCAGCACCGATATAGAGGCTAAAATAAGGATTAATTCCTTTCTTCTGAATTTCGGCGATGTACGTATAAATTTCACCTTTATCTTGGAGGGCGTCGATCGCTTCCAGTTCAGCTTTAATTGGAGCAACCCCTTCCTGATTCAGTTTCACGCTATCCATGGCGATATTGTAAAGATCACCCACTTTCTGAGCGGCACTGCCCGGTGCGTTGTCTTTCTTTGCAGCCAGTTCGGCGATTAATGTTTTCAACTGCTCACGGCTGTTTTCACGCAACATATCAAATGTTCCGAAACGTGAATACTCGTCAGTCAGCGGATGAGCTGCAACCCAACCGCCACAAGCGTATTGATAAAAACTTGTACCCGGCATAGCCATGGTATCCAGATTAGCAAGGTCGATACCGGATGTTAGCACGGCCTCTTTCTTACTGTTACATCCTGTTGTCATAAGGCATACGGCAAGAATTGGTAAATACTT
>OHBV01000809.1_pt1 | contig 13657 bp, 10 predicted proteins | sample 1577451 | NCBI WGS metagenome assembly OHBV01 (sample SAMEA3879605, study PRJEB24766) | human gut metagenome | biome: human-associated habitat; feature: feces | place: USA | collected 1985/1987 | reverse complement strand
TATAAATTTGTTGTTCCTGTTCACTATCCGGCATTTTCTCTATCGTATCTGGCACTTCATTGCCACTATCTGGCATTTTTTTCATAGTATCTGGCACTGTTTCTGTTTTATCCGGCATTTCATCAATAGTATCCGGCACTTTAATGGCGTTATTGAGGTCAACAGTGCCGTCAACCTGACCTCGATAAATATTGATACGCAAATCAACTTCGCCACCAATAAACTCCGGCTCCTGCAGACCGGCAGCTTTTACTTTGTCTATAATTCTCGGAATACCACTTCCCCAATGCTCAATCAGATTCATGTAAGCAAACGCATGAGCAAGAGCTTCATTTCTGATTTTAGAATAACCTTCTTTCATACGCTCCATCGTTTGTCCCATTGGCAGCTTTCCTGGGGAAGTAATCTCTAATCGGTTATCATATACTGCCACCTGTATCGTACCATGATCCAGATAACTACGGTGTACCATAGCATTGATGATCAACTCACGAATGGCATCCGGTGGAATCTCATAAACATCCTGGCGATAAATTCCCACAATAGTAGCACCCAGATGAATATTTCTCAGGACAAACTGAAATGCTTCATCTATCTGTTCCCAAAGCGGACCAGTATATTCTCTACGATCAACAAATACTGCTTTCGTTGTACCTTTGAACACACCACATTGCGTTGCAACATGAAGTCCTCCGTTACCAGTCAAAATAGCAAACGCATTGGACGGATAATCTTTTCCTTCACGCTTAATCAAAATGCCCCAGGAACGCAACTGCTGTCTTCCCACATCTTTAATCGATGCTTTCTGTTCCTCTGTACAGGCATTTCTGACAGCCTGCTCTTTCATAGCTTTGCAAAGGGCATCAATATCTTTATCTGTAATATTTAACCCAGTACATAAAGCCTGATCGTAGTAACGATTACTGCCCTCAAACAACAATTCTTTTATCATATACTCGTCGGCAAGGCGGGTAGTTCCGGCAACACGGACATATACACCGCCTTCTCTGCCAAGAGCCTTGATATAATACGGTCGCTGTCTGCCCTCAGAAATTTCCGCTACAATGACTGTTTTATCGTCAACTGTCTGTAATGTAATATCTGGGATAATCGCCGGTTCGCAGCTGTCCGATACGGCATTGGCAATGGCATCCATTTTTTTGAACACATCTTCCTTGTCAAAACCAATGACTTCTCTGGTTTTATCAGCAATTCCGAAAATGATCTTACCTCCGGTTCCATTGGCAAAGGCAACCACAGACTTCATATATTTGATGCTTTTCTCCGACAGGTTCTCTTTGAACTCCACATTCTTGGATTCTCCAGCAAGAATTTCTTCTATGGTCATTGTAACACCTCGCTCTCTTTGGCAACCTTTACTGCCATATTTTTACTTGATTGATGAAGAAATTGAACTCAGTGCTTTGTTTAAAGCATCTTCATCAGCCTGTCTTTTTCTCTCACTTTCCCACATACCAAGTATCTGATAAATACATTCTTTTACAACTGGAAAATACTTTCGGCATTCTTCCTCGCTCAACTCATGAATACCTTTGCTCAAAATCCCGTAAATAGTTGTATTTTGGATGAGCATCTCCGGCACATATCCCTGCAACATCTTAATTCGTTCAGCCACTCTTGCCTTTTCAAATTCCTCATCATTAACCGCATCTCCCGCAGTTGTTTTTGCTTGATAAATAATCCTTTCAAGAATTCGCCTCAAATAAACATATGAACCTGCACCAACACCACTTGCAAAAAGTCCTATTGCTGTTCCAAGTTCTTTACGGTCTTCCTTAGAAATCACATGCTTATAGGCATCTAATTCTGGAAATGTCATGTCTGCAACAGATGGATACTGTCCAATTTTTGTCATTGAATTATCTGTTGTCAAAACAATATAGTCGAGGTGATGCTCATCATTCATACTACAGACGAATCGGAATACCAAGACCCTTGATACTTCTTCAATTTGCCAGTTTTTCCACTTCCATGCTGTGTTTTGTTTTTTTACACTATCATTAGGTGACGGTGTGTTTTCAAGAATATAAGACTTCTGAAGTCTGAAAACCTCCTCAGAAAGTTTCTGTGAATAACATCCCGTATCATCCTCTTCAAAGTGAATATAAGGCTTCATTGAAAAAACACGTTTCTCTTTACACTCCTTACAATAAGCATTTATTCGAACTTTTCCATCAAGCAACAGAATTAAATCTTGAATATTGTCTTTGCTTATTTTCATGGAAGCATACAGTCCAGCTGTCTGCAAAAAATTTGCAAATACATTATCTTTTCCAGAAACTACATTGGATGGCATTGAATCAAAAATATTATGTCTCACTCCATTTTCTCCTTTACTACCGCATTTTCAAGCACTTTCTCAGCATATTCCTGTTCCAGTTCCTCTGCCAGATACGCATCGCTCATACAGTGCATATCAGAAACACCATCACGGATCAGCTGATAGACCTGGGAATGATAAAAGAAATCCAATGCCGCATCCAGTGAAATCCCCTGCTGTTTAGCAAAGCATTCGATAACACGGCTATATTTTTTCTGAAGCAAAATCGGATTTGCTGTCATAGTGTTTCACTCCCTTCAAAATGCAACAGAGACAGTGCTTGCTCTGTGCGGAAACATATTTGCAGATTCGGCTTTTCATAACGCAGGCGGTTGATGGCTTCTGTTTTATCAATCAGACCGTCAAAGAACAGCTCCACGGTGTTGAACACTTTATCATTGGCAACACCGCCTACAACAAGGTCGTAATCTGTCGAATCTTTTCCACTGCGGCAATTCAGAATGAAATCCAGCCATTCTTCGGAATAGGAATCGAATTTCAACGTTTTCAATTCAGATTCTCGGCTTTCATCATATTCATATAGGGAGATAATACCGTCTTTCCCACGGCGTTTGAACTTGCCGCACCACTTCGCTGCCTGTTCATACAGCGGCGTGACATAGAAGCCACGCCCGAAGTCTACATTGAGGCGGGAATGAACCAAATCCGGCTTCGCAATCTCTAAGAAAGAGCCATGATAGATAATCATACTTCCACACCCCTTTCTTTCATCACATCAAGGAGGTCATCAACGATATATTCCCGGCTCTGGGTATGCAGCACTTCATATTCTGGCACAATGTAACTGTTCAGAATATCGCTTTGTTCGGTAAATGCCTGATAAACACGTTCTGCATCCACGCCCAGCTTTGCCGCCACATTTTCAATACAAAATACAGCAAACTCCAGTTCGCTGGAATTTTTAATTTTTACATCCGTCATCATACGCAAGACCTCCTTTTACGATAATTTTGAAGAATTATCTGTTAAAAGCAAATAAAAAGCCGATGGATAAATCCCCTCTCTTAAAGCAATTCTGCTAATCATTCTGAACTGTTTAATAAGTTCTTCTTCACTTTGGGATGTTTCCTGAATTTTCATCAAGTTCATAGCTTCTTTGCATAATGGAATCGCCATGTATTCAGGAATTGAATTTGCTTCTTCCTCGATTTCTTCTTTTGTAATCGGATCAAGGGATAATGCATTAAAAAGTTCAAAAAACTTATCAGCTTCAGCAGAATTAGGATACTTTTTACCACAATTATATTGTGGTGGATTCGCATCTAATGCCTTCCACAGTTGCTTAATATCCACAAATTCATACGGTTTTGTCAATGGCAATTTTTTTGGCGGCTCACCATACGAATAGAAAATAACCTTATCCAACGAACTTTTTTCTATACAAGCAAATATATGACTATCATTCTGTGGCGAAAGTCCTATAATATGCAACTCACCTGAAAGAGTTTCAAGTTCCCCAAAATGATAATCCGTGGCAATTTTCAGTTCTGGATGTTTGATATAAGTATCTATAATTTGAGCTTTTTCTGCTTTTTCTAATTCTACACACTCTCTCACTATCTCAAATTCAGCAAAGTCTGTGTCATATAATTGCTTTAATCTTTGAAGCATTTCAATTGCTTTCACCTTATCCTGTGCTTCTTTATATTTATTCTGTCCACTAAAATTAAGTAATGCATTACAATAACATTGTGGATAATCAGAATTCATAACGATTCTTCCTTTTTGCTTATTCAAAAATCCCTGGACTGTTTCAGGATTTTCGGAATCTGCAAGAACGGAATAATCACCATGTAGATGATAAATTGTTTTATTAATCAGCCTTTCAATATTATTGTCATAATTCAATGTAAATATTGAATCAAACGATTTAAAAAAACGTTTAACGGGTTTCTTCATTTTTTGATAAATCTCCTGAATTTTACCATCATTATAGATAGCATCCAAGATCATCCATTCAAATCCTTGTTTTGACGCTTTCCACATATCGTTCAAATCTGAATTATCCCAGAAGAACAAGCGAAGTAACAAAAACCAATCTTCCAAAGGAATCTCATAGTAATGCTCAAATTCTCTGCGTTCTGCATTTTGTACTTTAAACTCCATCACAGCTTTTTTCACTTCGTGGTCAGTATGAACTTTATCATATTTTCCATTAAGCACAGCATTTGCCGTAGGAAGAAGTCCTCGAAATATTTGTTCGATTTCACTTCCTGATAGCGTGCCATCAAAAAGACTATTATACTTATCACACTGTGCATTGAATATAATTCTTGACATGATAAATCTATTTGAATAGGCCTTTCCTCCAAATTGAATATTTATTCCATTCCCTAGGAGAACTGATTTCATTTTCTCTCGTTTGATAATTATCACTCCCTTACTTTATTTTAGCCAAAACATCCTGGAAAATTGCATAATTCTTCTTCACGCCATCATCCAGATCAATCGAAATCATCTGGTCGGCAAGGTGATGAATCTTTTCCTCATATTTTCTAAGCTCAGTGTCTTGCACCTGCAATTTGACCAGCTTTTTATTCAGCTTCACACGTTCGCCGGTGGAAGCATTGGCAATACGCTGTTCCAGATTGGCAATGGCAGTGCGATAACGAGCCTGCTGTTCATGCACATAATCGGTACGGATACGAGCAATAGTGTCTGGCTTGTAGCGGTGCATATAAATCAGAGCCTTGAAGCCGTTCTTCTTGCCGCTATCAAACAGCCAGTAAATCGGGCGTTTTTGATAAATCTTGCAGTGGTCAGAATAGAAATCACTCAAGAAATAATTCCGAATCACATTCTTCGGCTGACCTTTGCCCCCCAGAGCGTCGGCAATGAATTTCAGGTTTTCATCCAGCGTATCTGCACCATAAACGGTTTTCACAAACTCCACGAACAAACCGACAATATCATCCTCAAAGTATTCATCGTCACAAATCGGGATAATGTTATCCTTATCAGCCGCAAAAGAAGCATACTTGCTGGCACCCCATTCGCCACCTGCATAAGCAAGCCCATCCACATCCAGAGAGTAGCGACCGAACATACAGCCAACCGCATAGGAAATAAAAGAGCGAATATCTCTGCCAAGGTCAGCCTTGCGGACAGTGACGTCCTTATCCTCAACCTCCGGGGTCAACTCATCCTGTAAGCCATAAATGTCGATGAAGATGCGGTTCAGTTCTTCCTCGTTGGCTTTCAACTGGTTGAAACGGTCAGCGCATTCAGCCTGCCACTGGATAAAGGCTTCGGCAATGGTAGGAACATTTCGAAGCAGTGGATGATGCTGGAAATCCCATGAAGTTTCAAAGGAATCCCAATCCTTTTTGACTATATCAATACTTGTGACGACCTTCGCTACAACAAGATCAACATTTTCAAATATAATAGGCAATTTAGCTATATCACCTTGATTATAATTCAAACTCTCGTTCAGCAAACTTAAATACAGCTGACACAGCTTTGAATTAAGAAAGCCAATAATATATTTCAGTTTCCTCGGTTCTGCATAAATAGCCATCCCTGCATTTGAAAAAAGATAGCCCTCTGGAAAATATCTGACAGAGAATAGCGAACTTGAAATTGCCGTCCATGTTCCCCCTTCATGAAAATAATATTGTTGATTTTGCGGACGAGAACGTGGTTTCCCCTTGTCGTCCACAAAGTTTTTTATTTCAAAGCCATCATCTTGCCAATTTACAACATCATCATTGTTTCCATACCACTTCCTAAATTCGCCACCGTTACAATATGGAAACCATTTTCCCACACGATTGACATTTTGGGGTGAAGAGGAAGTACTCAAATCCGCTCGTACACATTCATACCATTTTCTTACAAACCTATTTACATCTCCAGTAATTAGCCCTTGTTTTGGATTAGCTAATTCCGAAAGCGGTAAGCTACATTCAAATGTAGATAATACATTTACACTCACCCAATATGACACAGGAGAACCAGGAATTTTGGAGAAATTGAACTGGTTAGTGCTGTACCGGTTCTCACCTGCCAGGAACATATCTTCCTTTCCTTGCTGCGTGGTCGGCTCAATTAGGCGGCAATACTCGCCTTTATAGTCCGCAGCATAGCTTTTGCGAATAACAAACGATGTGGTCTGTACCACTTCGCCGCCAATTTCTTCGAATGCTCTCGCACCCAAATGTGTCATATTGACAATATCGGTATGCAACAATTTTCCACGCAGTTTTTCAAAGCTGGACAGGAACATCCATGCGTGCTGGGTAATCATTGCCTGATAGCCATTCTTTTTCGGCATCTGTCCGCATTTTTCAATAAACACAGCAAACAGGTCAGCCTTACTGTCAGGGTAATTCTTTTTCACATAATCCGATAGCTTTGCACTCATGCCAGAGCTACCCATATACGGCGGATTCGTCACAACCGTATCATACTTCTGTGCCAGTGCCTGAGCTGTCTGTACCAACGGCAGTAATTCTCTCAGTGCCGCTTTACGAGAGACATGAATATCTTCCTTGATTTCCGCAAAGCGAGCATACAGCGCAAACCAATCTTGTAATGTTACGGTCAGAATAGAGCCATATTCCTTTGCATCATACAATTCGCTGATGATGGTGTCCATAGCCTTTTTCAACTTGGCATCGCCATTGCAGAAATACTCAAGTGTATATTCATCATAATTTTTATGCTTTTTCCCATCTTTATCAGTATGTCCGCTCTCCGTAATGGCGTACACATGGGGCTGTGGAATCTTAGGATTTCCATCTCCATCTTTTCTCTTAAGAAAACGTTTGTCATACTCAACTGTTTTCATCATCACCACAAAGTAAGCCAGCTGTGCCGCACGGTCATCAATATCTAGACCGTACAGATTGTTCTCTACAATACTTGCCACTGCTTCACGGGTGGTATAGCCGTAGGATTCATAAATCTTCATCAACACATCAAACATATATGCAAGAATATGACCGGAGCCGGAGCATGGGTCAATGACTTTCAACTGATCCGGTGTCAGTGTAGCGTATTCCTTACGGATTTCAGCCAGCTGTGCCTGTACTTCCGACTCCTGCTCGGCTTCTTCCAGATAGTAATGCCATTTTGTATCTTCTTGGTCACGGTTTCCGGCAGCATAAGCAGACTGCTCTTCCTCTGTCGGAAGAAATTGCTCTTTGATATCTGGGTGTCCCTCCAGCCATAAACGACCAAGGCTGTTCTCTACCATGTAGCGAACAATCCAGTCTGGTGTAAAAAGCTGGGTTGCTGCAGGGATGTTTTCTTTTGTAATTTTCACATTCTTTTTCAATGCTGCAAAAACATCGTCCTTTTTCTCGTTGTTGTAATACTGATACAGCCAGCCGATGATCTGGACAGCATCCTTCCAGTCATCCTCCGGTATCAGCTCAATCATCTGCTGAATGACACTGCCTTCACGGAGCAGATTGTCTGGCAGAAGAAGCTCAGTGTAATCTGCAATCTTCTGGAACATTCCCGGCAGAATCTTATTCAGAGCGTTACACTGCACGATCAGCAAATATTTATACAGTTCTTCGGTTTTTTCGGCATCTTTCAGCTCATAGACCTTTTCCATATCCAATCCATCCAAATCCAAATGAATGGCTTCAGCTATAATCTGTGGCTTAAAGTTGTTTTCCTCGTCCGTAAACACACGCACATGGGAAGGAAGATAGCCGTTGACTTCCATAAATCGTAGAGCAGAAAAGCGGTTGAACCAAGTATAGGCAACCTCCTCCATGACCTGCTTATATCCTTTATCGTTAATCTCAGCAATGAGAGCCTGACGCTGTTTCTTTTCATCAGCAGTGAGAACTTTGCCACCAACGCTATCCGCATTGGGGGCCTCGATATTGTCCTCTGCGATACCGTATTCCACACCTTTCAAGGAAACACGGGCAATCAGCTCTGTTCTTGCCCAAACAGCAAATTTTTTTATCGCATTCTTATCCATACATATACTCCTTTACAGTTTCAGAATCCGCCAATCGTTGTATCTCATTCTACAATTTGAGCAAAAAAAATCTCTTCTTAAGCTTCCCGCTGTAATAGGATATAATTTCCCTGTATTATTGTAGCAAGCAGCACAATATCTTAGCTTTTTTCCTGCCTTCACCTCGGACACCTTATAATAAAATCCTTCTTCTGACAACTCCAAATCTTCATTATTATTGCTCGCTTCCAAGGCTTCAATTTTTTTCTTTAGTTCCTCATTTTCTTTCTTTACTTCCAATATGGATGAATAAATTTCAATGAGTTTTTCTGCGGTATCTTTATCCTGATGTTTTTTAGCTAAATCCATTGCTGTGTTTACAGCTGTAAGAATTTCATCTATTACAATCATGCTCTTCCTCCTTTAATTCAGCTTGATTTCGTCGCAATTCTTCAAAAGCTCCTTAAGTTGAGAACGAATCTTCTCTACATAATTATCAATATCCTCATCCGACTGTAAGTTTTTCGCTGGAAATACAACCTGACGATTATAGGCACGAATCACCTTCTTCTTTGCCGTGGTCTGCTCTTTACCGGATTGTAACGATGGCTTTGATACCGACGGAGCAAGAATCGCTTCGATATTGCCAACTGTTTCATCCTTATACTGGCACATTGGCAGGAACATAGCATCCAAAAGGGCAAGGCTCTTTAATTCTGCGATTTTCTCCTTGCACTGGCTGAAATATCGGTCTGATTTTTCAATCAGATGGGATGCCTTGGAATCGCCGTTTGCGGCAGTGTGGGTTGCTTCCATACACTGACGAACCGTTTCCAGAACCTCGGCACGTTTTTCTTCCAGCATCTTGTCATGGGCGGTACGAACCGTATCCATCAACGGATTCAGTTCACGAATCCGATTATAGTTGAACTTGTTACCGGTTTGAACCAGAGTAATCAGACGAATGGTATTCAAAGCCTTGTGTGCTTCCTCATTTTCCGCAATACGATCAAGGTCATCATGCAGAAATTTTTCAAACTGCACTGCCTGGTCGAATACTGTCACCTGGGTCTTGAAGAAGTTCTCAATGCCATTGCTCATAGCTTCTTTATTATCAAACAACTCATCTTCTTTTTTCAGCACACGCTCAATCAAGGCAATGTTATCCTTCTTCTGTGAAAGTACATCGTCCATCAGATGAATAGCTTTCTGAACCAATACACGATCCGGATATTTGTGTCCATCATAGCGATCATCTAGAGAAGCATAATAATCTCGCTGTTCTGTGAACTTCTCAGTCACAAAACGAATCAGACCATCTTCATCGTCCGGCACATCCATGATATCGAAATATTCACGAAGCATGGCTTTTACATCGCGCATCATCGTAGCTGAAATAGTTTTTCGCTTACTGATAGAAGTCTTTCCGATCTCACTCTTTTTTCGAAGCATATCCGGCAGTTTCGGGTCATCAGGCTGAATGGTATTGCCTGCATACTTAATCGTTACTTTCTGAGAATAAATTAACTGTGCCGTAACAGCAGCAATGTCAATTTCTTTCCAGCCATACGGAATTGCACTATATTTACTCTGAACATCTGCCATAGAAGTCGGCAGTTTCTTTGCATCCTGCATTTCCAGATATTCTTCCATAGCAGAAACTGCATCACGATTTAGTTCCACACCCGGAAGCAATGATACTGCCCCAGTCAAAATGGCAATAATGTCTGCATCACTGTCTGCATTTTCTGTGATCAGGTCGAGTTTGCTATAAACGTGCGCAACCAGATATTCAAGAGACTGTTCAATCCTGCTCTTGGCATTTCCCGTTTTAATTTCCAAATGTTCACCATCTACATAGAACTGTGCTCCTTCGATAGCATTTTGCAATTCAGCCATAGCACTCAACTCATATTTTCCAGCCTCATCTTGCTGGTCACCGATGATTTTCTGCACACTCTTAGGAAGCTGGCTTACATTCCGTTGCTTTACATACTTGCGAATTTTCATGGCGGATTCCAAAGATTCATAGTAAGGAGTATCAGCCAGAACAACAATTGCTTCTTTTCCTTTAGATTTTGCCATCAAACGAAAATCTGTTTTCTCGATAGCATCTGCTGCAACCGTCAAAAAGCGTAAACACATGCCACCTGTAACTGCTCCAACTGTAATACCATCTACCATCTGGTCAAATGCAAAATCATATTTTCCATAACGAAACTTTTTAGTTGTGAAAATATCACCATAAATCATTTGAGCAATACGCTCTACAATAGAAGCCGTATCCACATTAGTATCTCTGATTTCACGCTGAATGTCCTGTTCTTCATCAGTCAAGAAATTATAAGTGTCGCCTGTTCTGCCAATATAGTTCTGGCTCATCAAACGGTCAAGGCAGCCCCGGACAGCTTCACGCATGATAATCTTATCGACTCGAATATCGTCCGCCATAAGGATAACGATATTGTCCAGATTTGATGGAATATCATCAATATACCGAATCAGATACAAAAGTTTCAGCACATCCACATCCTGCTGTTCAATACCATCGCCGTTATCGGCAGCTTTCTGGCAACGCTCGATCACTCGTCGGATCGAACCATCAAGGAAAGTATGTACAGTATCATAAAAACGGAAAAACGGAACAAGTGCATACTCGTCTTTCTCCTGAATTTTCTGTACAGCTTCCTGAAAACCGGAGAGCATAGAACGCTCACCACCGGACAGGTGCTTACCAGAATTTCCATGTTTACGGATTTCGGCAAATACTTTCTGCATAATGATGAACTGGTACGGCACGAACGGGAAATTCTCAGTAAACTCTCTCGGACCGGAATAACCTTTAATATCCAGAATCGAACCACTGAAGCTAAACAGGTTACGCAGAACAGAGTCATTCTGAACATAAACACCTTCCAGTTCTTTAGCTGCTTCCGATTTCTTTTTCAAGATACGTTTCTGAATAACTTCATCCACGGAGGAAGAAGATAAACTCAATCTTGTCTTAAAACGAGCCTGGATACGGGAAAACTCATCAGCACGAACTTTGATAATTTCATCAATGGCTTCCTGTCCCGTACAAATCACCCAAATCTTTCCTTCACACTCACTTCCGATCTTCTCGGTCAACGACTGGAGATTCAAAAGCATATCGGTATCAGTGCCGACATACTGACCAACCTCGTCAATCATAAACAACAGACGGAAGTTCGATGGCTTTGTATCCACATAGGCTTTCATGTCTTCCACAAGTTGCGCGATAGAAATTTCTGTTGTAGTTTTATCATTAAACCATGCCTTGGCATCATCCTCGCTCATATCCAAAACTTCCATCAGTGTCGGGATAATAAACTTTCCATTAAAGGCAAAGGCACGGCGCATTTCCAGCCATGACTTGCCTTTCTTTTCTTCAAATACTCTGCGGAATTCCTCGGTCTTGCCCTGTTGGTCAATATAACGCTCCATCATAGCAACTTTCAGATTTTCACCATAAAATCCCAGATGACTATAGAACATTTTGGCAAAAACACGAAGAACAGCCGTCTTGTCTTTATTGCTGAATCCCTCAATATCAATATTGAACAGAATCGTCTCTGTCGGTCCCTTTGTGGCACGGTCAATCAACATAAAGGTTGCCGGATCGTCCTCAAACTTTTTACGGAAGCGCTCTACACTACGGATACACTTTACCTCTTTATTTTCCAGAAGGTAAGAAAGCATTTTCAGAAAGTGAGATTTACCACTTCCAAAGAAACCGGAAATCCAAACACCCATATCGGCGGTCGGCTGGTCAAAGGCATCTCCATAATAGTTGAAGAAAGTAATGAAGTGTTTCTTCAATTCTCTGGTGATGACATATTCATTTAATTCCTGCTCGATTACATCATCAGCAGCCTGGTCAACTTTAATAACACCATTGATTTTGCGGTTGATGTCATCCGCAAACATATCTCGAATCATCATGGCTTTATCCCCCTTAATCTACGACATTGAATGCCCGGTAATAATCATTTGGTGTCAGACGATTGAACAGTTTTACATGACGACCATCAAACTCACCCGGATACATAACCAAAATCGGAACATCCGAAAAATATGGTTGCAAGGCTTCCAGTAAAGTATGAACTCTCATAAACGGGAACACCTCGCCTACACCTGTCAGCATCAGCACATCCCCCGGTTCGTGCGGCTCATACTGGATTTTATCAATGAACTCCCCATTGCCAATTGCGGAGTTAAGCTGCTCCAGAAGATAAGCACTTCCGTCAGCTTTCTCCATATCGGGAATCGCATCTGTGATGTCCATATCATCGCAGATAGAGAGAAATGTTTTATATAAATTACAAACAATCAAATGGCAATCTAAGGACTGATCGGTTTCCAGCTGATTCACAAAATGCCGGACAACCATTTCATACTCTGGTTCATAACAAAAGATTCTTATATTTACCTCATTGCTAAGTCCCTTTCCTTCCAAAAACTCCGGTTTCTGGATTAATGCCCGAACTTTATCCAGACGTTCTTTTATATCACTCATCAGACCACCTCCTATGAAAAGCAATTAAACGCCGGCAATATCGCCGCGTCGCCATTGCCTCTGATGGCATTTTCCAAAACAGGATGCAGCCATACTGGATTCAAATGATCTGCCCTGAGATTGTCGAGATATTCTGTTTCGACAAGAACTCTGGCAATGATCTGTTTCAACTTTGTTATTGTAGTATCGCTCCATGAAGCTACGGTATCATTCTGCTCCTGTAAACGCATAAAAAACGCATTCAACTCTATCTTACCAAAAGACATATCCCTTAATCGGTACTTTTCTCCAATAACTGTCAGCATAAATTCCCAAACCAGTCGACTCTGCTTCATCAATGCATACAAACAAATCTGCTTTGAGACATCTGTCGGCTGTGTGGCAATTGCAGAAATCAGTGAATCATCTTCCAGCGCATGAAGCCGTTTAATACAGGCTTTTGCCATACGTGTGATGGATTTCTCCGTTGGATACTGGAAAAGATTCTTCTCTACAATTTCCTTTATAACCGTTTCGTCTGACTTCTTTTCCTCCATTAACCTTGCCGTAGCGCGCATTTCAAAAAAAAGAAATGCTTCCCGAGTTAAAGATGCAACATACGGATATGAATTATCCATTTTCTACACCTCCTGCTTGTCTTTCCTGTCAGGAACAAACTCCATAATGTCGCCAACGTCACAGTTTAAAGCAGCACATATCTTTGACAAGATTTCTGTACTTACATTTTCATCCTTTGACAGTCTTGACATTGTAGTAGTACTAACACCTGTCATTGTTCGCAAATCTTTCTTCAACATATCTTTATCAATTAATAATTTCCACAGTTTTTTATAAC
>OHBV01000759.1_pt1 | contig 14431 bp, 10 predicted proteins | sample 1577451 | NCBI WGS metagenome assembly OHBV01 (sample SAMEA3879605, study PRJEB24766) | human gut metagenome | biome: human-associated habitat; feature: feces | place: USA | collected 1985/1987 | reverse complement strand
CCTGCAGGCAAAGCCGCTGGACGAGGAGGACGAGCCTGCCGGGCTGCATCTGGGTGTGCCGGACTGGATGTCCGGCGTGCTGCGCTGGGGGCATAAGGTAACGCAGGAGATGGAAGCAGACGCTGCGGACGCCGAATCTGCGCCCGCCGCCCCTGCCCAGCCGGAGCCCGCTGCACCGCCCATCACCCCGGTACGGGTCAGCGTTGCCCATCCCCGCGCCGCCTTTGACGTAGACCTTGGCCCCGACCACACCGCCCTTTCCGAGGGCGGCAGCGAGCCCATTGAGCCGCTGATCGTCGGGCCGGGCGGCACCTTCGGGCAGGACCCGCTGCGCCCTGCACCCAAGCCCACGCCGCCGCCCATCGTGGCAGACCCGGTGGTCACCGCTGCGGCAGATTTCTTTGCCAAAGATGCCCCCCAGCCGGAAGAGCCTGCCCCCGCTTTTGATACCCCCATCGTCCAGCCGGCAGCGCCGGTAGTGCAGCCGCAGATGCCGCCGCAGCCGGAAGCTGCGCCCATCCAGCCCGCTGTGCCCCGGGTGAGCGCCGAGAACGCCGTGGCGTTCCGCTCTGCGCCGGATGAGGACGGCTGGATCAGTATCACCGCCGAACCGGTGGAGGAAAAGGACATCAACTCGCTGGTGGCAGCGGCCATGGAAAAGCCCGCCGTCTCCGAGCAGGCAGCCGCTACCGCCCCCACCGAGGAAGCCGAGCCGGTGGACAGCTACGAGTACCAGTACCCGCCCATCGAGCTGTTTGAAAAAACGCAGGAGGAAAGCGACCCCGGCGCACAGGAGGAGCTGAAAGCCAACGCCCAGAAGCTGGTGGACACGCTGGAAAGCTTCGGCGTGCGCACCCGGGTGCTGGATATCTCCCGCGGGCCCTCCGTTACCCGGTACGAGCTGCAGCCCATGGCAGGCGTGAAGATCAGCCGCATCACCTCGCTGGCAGACGATATCGCCCTGAACCTCGCGGTGGCGGACGTGCGTATGGAAGCCCCCATCCCCGGCAAGCCTGCCGTGGGCATCGAGGTGCCCAACCACAAAAAGACCGCCGTTTCCATCCGCAGCATCTTTGAGAGCCAGAGTTTTCTGCGCATGACCTCGCCGCTGGGCATCGCCCTTGGCAAGGACATTGCCGGTGTGGCGCAGGTGACCGACCTGTGCAAGATGCCCCACCTGCTCATCGCGGGCAGCACCGGCAGCGGTAAATCCGTGTGCGTGAACAGCATCATCATGAGCCTGCTGTTCCGCTCCAGCCCGGAGGACGTGAAGCTGCTGCTCATCGACCCCAAGGTGGTGGAGCTGGCCGAGTATAACGGCATCCCCCATCTGCTGATGCCCGTTGTCACCGAGCCCCGCAAGGCCGCCGGTGCACTGGGCAGCGCGGTGCAGGAGATGGAGCGCCGCTACCGCTTGTTTGCGGAGAACAATGTGCGTGATATCAAGTCCTTCAACAAGCTGGCTGCCGAGCAGCCGGAACTGGAAAAGATGCCCTACATCGCCATTATCATCGATGAGCTGGCCGATCTGATGATGGTGGTGGGCAAGGATGTGGAAGATTCCATCTGCCGCATCGCCCAGAAAGCCCGTGCCGCCGGTATGCACCTGATCGTTGCCACCCAGCGCCCCAGCGTGGACGTGATCACCGGCCTGATCAAGGCCAACATCCCCAGCCGCATCGCCTTTGCGGTGTCCAGTCAGGTGGACAGCCGCACCATTCTGGACGGTGCCGGTGCAGAAAAGCTGCTGGGTCAGGGCGATATGCTCTTTATGCCCGTGGGCGCACCCAAGCCCACCCGTATCCAGGGCACCTTTGTGCGGGATGAAGAGATCAGCCGTGTGCTGGACTTTATCAAATCCAGCGCCACCGTGCAATACGATGAAGCCATGATCGAAGCCATGGAAAAGCACGCCATTCAGGACGGCAAAAAGGGCGGCGGCGGTGCCGACGCCGAGGAGGACGCAGGCTCCGACCCCATGTTCAAGCAGGCCGTGGATGTGGTCATCGACGCCGGTCAGGCTTCCACCAGCCTGTTGCAGCGCCGCTGCAAGTTGGGCTACGCCCGCGCCGCCCGCATCATGGACGAGATGGAGCAAAAGAGCATCATCGGCCCCTACGAGGGCGCAAAGCCCCGCGCCGTGCTCATCAGCCGCCAGCAGTGGCTGGAAATGCAGATGAACCAACCGGAGGAATAATAAAGGAGCATTATGGAACATTCTACTCCCCAGATCTACACCGAATTTCTTCCCATCAGCCGGGCAGACATGGAAGCCCGGGGCTGGGAGCAGCTGGACTTTGTGGTGGTGGGCGGTGACGCCTATGTGGACCACCCCAGCTTTGGCACTGCCATCATCAGCCGCCTGCTGGAAGCCGAGGGCTACAAGGTGGGCGTGCTGGCGCAGCCCCGCTATACCGACTGCGAGGACTTCAAGCGGTTCGGCAAGCCGAAGTACGGCTTTTTCATCGGCGGCGGCAATGTGGACAGCATGGTCAGCCACTATTCCGTGGCAAAAATTCCCCGCGCCGAGGACGAATACTCCCCCGGCGGCAAGGCCGGTGCCCGCCCGGACCGCAGCGCCACCGTGTACACAAAGCTTGCCAAGCAGGCTTACCCCGACCTGCCGGTGATCTTAGGTGGTTTGGAAGCCAGCCTGCGCCGGTTTGCCCACTACGATTACTGGCTGGACACCGTGCTGCCCAGCATCGCGGAGGACTCCGGCGCGGATCTCATCAGCTTTGGCATGGGCGAGCACCAGACCGTGGAGATCGCCCGGCGGCTGGCGGCAGGGGAGCCGGTGGAGTCCATCACCGATGTGGACGGCACCTGCTACCTGACCGACTTCGACCACCTGCCCGAAAAGTATGTGGAGTGCGCCGGTTTTAAAAAGGTGGCCAGCGATAAGACCGCCTACGCCAAGGCCTGCCGCATCCAGATGGACAATCAGGACGTGGTCAGCGGCCAGATCATTGTACAGAAGCAGAGCGAAAAATATCTGGTGCAGAACATCCCCGCAAAGCCGCTGGTGCGCGGAGAGCTGGACAAGGTGTACGCCCTGCCCTACACCCGCCGCTACCACCCCATCTACGAGAGCATGGGCGGTGTGCCCGCCATCCGCGAGGTGCAGTTCTCCATCATCCAGAACCGCGGCTGCTTCGGCGGCTGCAATTTCTGCGCCATCCAGCTGCATCAGGGCCGACGCGTCACCAGCCGCAGCGCCGACAGCATCGTGGCCGAAGCAGAGCGGATGACCCACGAGCCGGATTTCAAGGGCTACATCCACGATGTGGGCGGCCCCACCGCAAACTTCCGCTTTCCCTCCTGCCGCGAGCAGATGCTGCGCGGGATGTGCACCGGCGGCAAGCACTGCCTTGCCCCCACCACCTGCTCCCACATGATCGTGGATCACAGCGACTACCTTAAAATTCTGCGCCGGGTGCGGGAGCTGCCGGGCGTAAAAAAAGTGTTCATCCGCAGCGGCATCCGGTTCGACTACCTGATGGCTGATCCGGACGATACCTTCTTTAAGGAACTGGTGGAGTACCATGTGTCCGGCCAGCTGAAGGTCGCCCCGGAGCACTGCGCCCCCAACACCCTTGCCTACATGGGCAAGCCCCCCATCGAGACCTTCAACAAGTTCAAGGATAAGTTCTACGAGCTGAGCAAGAAGGCGGGCAAAAAGCAGTATCTGGTGCCCTACCTCATGTCCAGCCACCCGGGCAGCACTCTGAAGGATGCGGTCTATCTGGCCGAGTACCTCTATAAGAACCATATGCGCCCGGAGCAGGTGCAGGACTTCTACCCCACCCCCGGCACGGTGAGCACCTGTATGTTCTATACCGGCCTTGACCCCTACACCCTCAAGCCGGTGTTTGTGGAAAAAACTCCCGAGGGCAAGGCTTTGCAGCGCGCACTGCTGCAATACTACGAGCCCCGCAACGCCGAAAAGGTGGTCAAGGCTTTGCAGCTGACCCACCGGGAGGACCTCATCCCCCTGCTGGTGCCCGCCGCAGGCCGCCGCGCCGTGCAGCGCACCGCACGCCGGGCAGAAAGCGCCGAGGTGACCATCCACAATGACGGCACTTATACCGTACATTCCAGCCAGAAGGGGCGCAGCACCGGCAAAAATGCCCGCGCCGCCGCCCCGGCAGGCCGTCAGCCCAGCCCGGGCGCACGCTTTGCGCCCAACTCTGCGCCCGGCCATAAACCTAAGAATAATCAACAGAAAGAGAACGCAACGTGGAAAACTGGAAAGAAGAAAAAGTAACCCTGTTCCCCCGCCGCCTGTTCCTGCGGCTGGCTGCGCTGGCGCTGGCCGCTGTGCTGGCGCTGGGACTTACCGCCTGTGACAGTCTGCCCGGCGACGGCGGACATATCGTCAAACCCTCCACCGGGGCAAGCCAGCCCTTTGAGATGCACTTCATTGATGTAGGGCAGGCGCTGAGCGTGCTGGTAGAGTGTGACGGACAGTTCATGCTCTACGACGGCGGCAACGTGGACGACAGCAGTCTGGTAGTCTCCTACCTGCAAAAGCAGGGGGTGCAGCAGCTGCAATATGTGTTCTGCTCCCACGCCCACGAGGACCATGTGGGCGGGCTTGCCGCCGTGATGGCAAAGTTCCCGGCGCAGCACGCTTACAGCCCGGTGACCGAGAGCAGCACCAAATGCTTCAACGATTTTGTCAAGTATACGCAGCAGCAGGGTCTGCAATTGGAAGTGCCCTCCGTGGGCACCGTCTGGCCGCTGGGCAGCGCCACCGTTACCCTGCTGGGCCCGGTAACGCAGTACAGCGAGACCAACAACACCTCGCTGGTGCTGCGCATCGACTACGGCGTCACCAGCTTTCTGCTGACCGGCGACATGGAAAAGACCGCCGAGACCGACCTTGTGAACAGCGGTGCCAACCTGAAAGCCGATGTTTTGCAGGTAGGGCACCACGGCTCCAGCACCAGCACCGGCTACCTGTTTCTGAACGCCGTTCTGCCGGAAATGGGCGTCATCTCCTGCGGCACAGGCAATAAGTACGGCCACCCCCACGAGGAGACGTTAAGCATCCTGCGGGACGCAAAGGTGGACGTCTACCGCACCGACCTGCAAGGCACCATCACCATTGGCAGCGACGGTCAGAACTTCACTGTGGGCACCGAGCACTTTGTGCCGGACAGCCAGCTGAACCCCACCGACCCGTCGGCTTCCAGCACTGCGCAGCAGGCTTACATCGGCAACGTGAACAGCAAAAAGTTCCACCTGCCCACCTGCGCCAACCTGCCTGCGGAAAAGAACCGGATCCTCTTTTCCAGCTATGACGAAGCCATTGCCGCAGGCTATACCCCCTGCGCAAGCTGCATCAAATAAAAAGCGCACTCCCCCGGTCATGACCGAGGGAGTTTTTATTTCTCCCTTTTTGCGGGATTGATAAAAGCCCACAAGTGCGGTATACTGAATAGTACTTTATTTAAGAAAAGTAAGGAGGTGCGGCTCATGGCGATCGGTGTGCCCCGCCCGCTGGCGTTGGAAAAGCCGCAGGCAGTAGATCTGGCGCAGGCGGCGCGGTATTTCGGCGCGCACGGCGAGCCGGACGCTGCCACGCTGGCACTGCTGCAAAAGTGCGCCGTGCCGCTGCTGGCGGCGGCGATGCCCCGGGCGGTGTGGCTGCTGGCAGATACCCCCGCCCTGACCGATGCCGGACTTCTGCCCGGTGAGGACGTGCACAAGCACCTGAAAGGCTGCGGGCAGGCCATTCTGCTGGCGGTGACGCTGGGCCCCGGGGTGGATGCCCAGATCCGCCGGGCGGGCGTGGGCGACATCGCCGCCGGGGTGGCCTCCGATGCCTTGGGCAGCGCACTGGCCGAGCAGACCGCCGATGCCGCCGAGGCACAGCTGCGCCAGTGGGCGGCCACGGAGGGAAAGTATCTGACCGGGCGCTTTTCGCCCGGCTACGGCGATTGGGACATCGCGGTGCAGCCGCTGGTGGCAGCAGCACTGGACACGGTGCGCAAGGCGGGGCTGTGCGTCACCGACACCAACCTGATGACCCCGCGCAAGAGCGTGACTGCCCTGCTGGGGGTCAGCGACCACCCGGTAAAGGGACAACTGGCCGGGTGCGGCCATTGTGTGCTGCGCACCCGCTGCGAATACAGAAAGAGGGGAAAGACCTGTGCAAGTGAATGAACTTTTCAAGCAGAGCAATACTATCCTGCTGGACGGCGGCATGGGCACCATGCTGCAAGCCGCCGGGCTCAAGCTGGGCGCACGCCCGGAGGAGCTGAACATCACCGACCCTGCGCTCATTGAGGGCATCCATGCGCAGTACGCTGCGGCGGGCAGCCGCATCGTCAACGCCAACACCTTCGGCGCTTCTGCCCACAAGCTGGCGGGCAGCGCCTATACGCTGGAACAGATCATCACAGCAGGTATCGAAAACTGCAAGCGCGCCTGTGCGCCCTACGGCGCACTGACCGCGCTGGACGTAGGCCCGCTGGGCGAGCTGCTGGAGCCCAGCGGAACGCTGGCCTTTGAGGATGCTGTGGCCGAGTATGCCCGCATCGTAAAGGCGGGCGAAGCCGCCGGGGCAGACCTGATCTTTTTTGAGACCTACACCGACCTGTACGAACTGAAAGCCGCCCTGCTGGCTGCCAAAGAGAATACCCGCCTGCCCATTCTGGCAAGCATGAGCTTTGAAGCGGGCGGGCGCACCTTTACCGGCTGTACGGTGGAAAGCTTTGCCGCCACCGCCCGGGGCTTGGGGGCAGACGCCGTGGGCATCAACTGCTCACTGGGTCCCAAGGAGATCTTCCCCATGGCAAAGCGGCTGGCAGAAGCCGTGCCCGGCAACTTCCCGGTGTTCGTCAAGCCCAACGCCGGTCTGCCCCGGGCAGACGGCAGCGGCTACGACATCACCCCGCAGCTGTTCGCCTTGCAAATGAAGCCCTACCGGGAGCTGCACCTGTTTGCTGCCGGCGGCTGCTGCGGCACCACCCCGGAGTTCATCAAGCTGCTCAACGGCACCTTTGCAGGCTGCACCCCGGGGCGTCCCGCGCACCGGATGCCCTCAGTGCTGTGCACCCCGGTGGACACCGTTACGGTGGACGGCATCACGGTGGTGGGCGAGCGCATCAACCCCACCGGCAAAAAGCGCTTCCAGCAGGCACTGCGGGAGGGCGACATGAACTATGTGCTGGAACAGGCCGTCAGTCAGGCAGAAGCCGGAGCACAGGTTCTGGACGTGAATGTGGGCGCACCCGGCGTGGATGAGCCGGTGCTGATGGAGCAGGTGGTCAAGGCACTGCAAAGTGTGACCAGCCTGCCCCTGCAGCTGGATTCCTCCAACGTGGAAGCGCTGGCGCGGGGTCTGCGGGTGTACAACGGCAAGCCCATCGTCAACTCCACCAACGGCGAGCCGGAAAAGCTTGCCGCCATCCTGCCGCTGTGCAAAAAGTACGGAGCCGCCATCGTGGGGCTTGCCATCGACGAAAAAGGCATCCAGCCCAAGGCCGCAGACCGCGTGGCCATTGCCCGCCGCATCACCGAAGCGGCACTGGCAGCGGGCATCCCCCGGGAGGATATCTACATCGACTGCCTTACCCTGACCGCCAGCGCCCAGCAGGAGGATGTGCTTGCCACGGTGCAGGCGCTGGAAGCCTGCAAAAAGGAGCTGGGAGTGCGCACCGTGCTGGGCGTGTCCAACATCAGCTTTGGTCTGCCCTGCCGCACCTACCTGAACACCACCTTCCTGACCATGGCGATGTACGCCGGGCTGGACCTTGCCATCATGAACCCTTCCAGCGAGGAGATGATGGCGGCGGTGTACGCCTACAACGTGCTGACCAACCGGGACAAGCAGAGCACAAAGTACATTGAGCGCTTTGCCGACCGTGTGCCCGCCAGCACCGCGCTGGCGCAGGCTGCAAAGGCCGCGCCTGCCGCCAGTGCTGCCGAAACAGAGCTTACCGGCCCCTACGCTGCCCTGATGAAAGCGGTGGAAAAGGGCTTGAAGGGTGACGCCGCCGCCCATACCCGCGCCCTGCTGGCGGAAAAGCAGCCGCTGGAGGTGGTGGACGAAGCCTTGATCCCCGCCTTGGACATCGTAGGTGCTAAGTACGAAAAAGGCACCCTGTTCCTGCCGCAACTGCTGCAGGCCGCCAGCGCCGCCCAGAGCGCCTTTGAGGAGATCAAGACCGCCATTGCCCAAAAGGGCGAAGGAAGCGCCAGCAAGGGACGCATCGTCCTTGCCACCGTCAAGGGCGATGTGCACGACATCGGCAAGAACATCGTCCGGGTCATTCTGGAAAACTACGGCTTTGAGGTGCTGGACCTTGGCCGGGACGTGCCGGTGGAGACGGTGGTGGACACCGTGCGGGAAAAGGACGTGCATCTGGTAGGGCTTTCCGCCCTGATGACCACCACCCTGAAAAGCATGGAGGAGACCATCGCCGCCCTGCACGCGGCGCAGTTGGACTGCAAGATCATGGTGGGCGGTGCCGTGCTGACCCCGGAATACGCCGAGAAGATCGGCGCGGACTGGTACGCCAAGGACGCCAAGCGCAGCGCCGACATTGCCAAAGAGTTCTTTGGGGTGTAACGCGAAATAGTAGGAGCACAAAAATCCCCCTGCAGGCACTTAAAGGCTTGCAGGGGGATCTTTATTCTATGATTCGCAGCCTGTCCGCTGCTTTCCCGCTTACAGGATGCGTACCCGGATCACGGCGGGGATGCTGCTCAGTTTCTCGCTCAGGCGGGCATCCACGGCACCGGTGGCGTCCAGCATGGTGTAGGCCATGTTCTTTTTGCTCTTGTTCACCATGTTTTCGATGTTCAGGCCGGCTTCGGTGGTCAGGGCGGTGATCTGGCTGATCATGCCCGGCTCGTTTTTGTGGATGATGCAGATGCGCTTGCCGCCGGCGCGGGGCTGGTGCACCTCCGGCAGGTTGACCGAGTGGGCAATGTTGCCGTTGCGCAGGTAGTCGCTCAGCTCCTGCGCCGCCATGACGGCGCAGTTGTCCTCGGCTTCCGGGGTGGAAGCGCCAAGATGCGGGGTGCACACGATGCCGGGACGGCCGAGAATGGCTTCGGAGGGGAAGTCGGTCATGTAGCCGGACACTTTGCCGCTATCCATGGCTTCCAGCAGGGCGGCGGTGTTCACCAGCTCGCCGCGGGCGTAGTTCAGGATCTTGACGCCGTCCTTGCACAGGGCAAGGGTCTGGGCGTTGATGGTGTCCTTGGTGGTGGGCAGGTAGGGCACATGGATGGTGATGTAGTCGCACAGGGGCAGCATATCGTTCAGGTTTACGCAGTGGTGCACCTGACTGCTCAGGTTCCATGCGGCTTCAATGGAGATGTAGGGGTCGTAGCCGTAGACCTCCATGCCCAGCTCGATGGCGCAGTTTGCCACCCGGGAGCCGATGGCACCCAGACCGATGACGCCAAGGGTCTTGCCCTTGATCTCGTTGCCCACAAACTGCTTTTTGCCCTTTTCCACGCTCTTGGCCATGGCGGGGTCACCAGCCAATCCCTGACACCACTGGGCGGCGGCTGCCACGTTGCGGCTGCCCGCAATAAGCATCCCGACGACCAGCTCTGCCACGGCGTTGGCGTTGGCACCCGGGGTGTTGAACACCACGATGCCCTGCTCGCTGCAGCGCTCCAGCGGGATGTTGTTCACACCCGCACCGGCGCGGGCGATAGCCAGCAGATTATCGTTGAAGGTGGTGTTCAAAAGGTCGGCGCTGCGCACCAGAATACCGTCCGGGGCATCGGCATCCACCGTGACATCGAACTGGTTCTTGGGCAGCTTTGCCAGCCCCACCGGGCTGATGGCGTTGAGCGTTTTGATGGTGTACATATCTGAAACCCCTCTTTATGCATTCTCTTTGCGGAACTTCTCCATGAAGTCCACCAGCTTGTCCACGCCCTCGGTAGGCATAGCGTTATAGATGGAAGCGCGCATACCGCCTACCAGACGGTGGCCCTTCAGGTTCACAAAGCCCGCCTCGGCGGCTTCGGCGCAGAACTTTTTGTCCATGTCCGGGTTAGGGCTGGTGAAGGTGACGTTCATGGTGCTGCGGTAGCGGTGCTCCACAGGGTTCGTGAAGAACTCCTGCCCGTCCAGATAGTCATACAGTACCTTGGCCTTGGCTTCGTTGATCTTCTGCATATTGGCAAGACCGCCGATGTCATTTTCCAGATACTTCAGCACCAGACCGGTCATGTAGATGCACCAGCACGGCGGGGTGTTGTACATACTGTCCTTCGCCAGCAGGGTGGTGTAGTTCATCATGGTGGGTACGTTGTCTGCGGCGTGACCCAGCAGGTCGTCCCGGATGATGGCAATGGCCATGCCGGCGGGGGCTACGTTCTTCTGCACGCCAAAGTAGATGCAGCCGTACTTGCTGACATCCACGGGCTTGGAAAGGATCATGGAGCTCATATCTGCCACCAGCGGCACGCCCTCCACCTGCGGCAGCTCCACATACTGGGTGCCGAAGATGGTGTTGTTCTGGCAGATGTGGATGTAGCTGGCGTCCTTGTCGTAGTCAATGGCGTTTACATCCGGGATATAAGTGAAATTTTTATCCTTACTGGATGCTACGATCTTGGCTTCACCGAACTTGGCGGCTTCCTTGGCAGCCAGACCCGAGAAGTTGCCGGACACGATGTAGTCTGCCTTGCCGGTGGTCATAAAGTTCAGCGGCACCATGGCAAACTGCTGGGTAGCGCCGCCCTGAAAGAAGCCCACCTTGTAGTTATCGGGGATGTTCATTACCCGGCGCAGCGTGGCTTCAGTGTCCTTGATGATGGCGTCGAACCACTTGCTGCGGTGGCTCATCTCCATGACGCTCTGGCCGCTGTCGCCGTATTCCAGCAGCTCGGCCTGTGCCTGCCGCAGCACCTTTTCGGGCAGCATACTGGGGCCTGCGCTGAAGTTATATACTCGTGCCATAATCAACCTCTCCTTTTCCTGTGATGCACCTATCACGCAGCACCGCCGTTTTTGCGGTGTGTCTGTTACTTTCCGTAGCCGTAGTATACCGGTTTTTCCATGCCGAAAACAAGAGCATCTTTGCACAAAGATATTGCCCCTGCACCCCGCCTGATGGCACAAAGCACACAAATGTACGCCGTGCAGGGACAAAATATGAGACAATTGTAAAAGATATGCACTATCCCTTGGTTTCATGCGGATTTTCCACCCTTGCACCTTTGGCAGAAATGCGGTATACTGGAAATACTAAGACAAATGTAAAAGAAAATTTCCTCGGTCAAAACCTGACGGTTTTGCCAGCTCCCTCGGGGAGGGAGGCTCTGGCGCAACCGGATACTTTGCGCTTCAGCTGGAAACTTTACCGCTATGCCAAAGGCCCCATCTCCGAGGGGGCTGTCACGGCGTAGCCGTGACTGAGGGAGTTCGTAAAATTTACGGAGGCACAACAGATGTACGGCTTACCGGATACCCTGCGGCCGCTTTCGGCGGCGGAAGAACAGGTGATGCTTGCGGTGTGGGCGTGCCCGGGCGCGGCGGCGCGGCGGGACATCAGCCAGAAACTCAAGGCTACCGGCTGGGCAGCAGCTACGGTGCTGAATTTTCTTTACCGGTTGGAGGAAAAAGGCTGGGTCAGGTCGGCAAAGCAGGGCAACTGCAATGTGTATGTGCCGCTGGTCACCCGGCGGGCGTACGGCGTGTACTGTATGCGGCAGCGGCTGGACACCCTGTTTGACGGCGACCTTGCCGCCGCCGTCCATGCGCTGGTAAGCGAGAGCGGCTGCTCTCAGAGCGCCTTGGAACAGGCCATCCGGGTGCTGGAAGAAAAGCATCAGGAGACCGAGGAGTACGACCTGTACGACCCCTACGGCTGAATTGTTTTATTTTTGTTTACAAATGGTTGGTTGACACTGAAATATCCGTTCTGTAATATAAAAGTTATTATAAAATGAGAAACTGATACGAACGAACAGGAAAGGAGCAGCCAGACACATGGATCATTTGCAGAATGTATTAAGCTACTTCGACCAGCAGCAGCCCCTTTGTGCAGAGCACGACCGCATCCCCAAGGATCTCTACCGGGAGTTCGGGGTCAAGGCGGGCTTGCGCGATGAGACCGGCAAGGGCGTGCTGGCAGGTCTGACCAACATCTCGGATATCCGGGCGTTCCAGTATGTGGATGGGGTCAAGCACCCGGCGGACGGTCAGCTGCTGTACCGCGGCTATGACGTAAAAGACCTGATCAACGGCAGCCGCGGCAGCCGCTTTGCCTTTGAGGAGGCGGGATATCTGCTGCTGTTTGGCCAGCTGCCCACCCCGGAGCAGCTGGAACAGTTCTGCGCGGTGCTGGGCGAGTGCCGCACCATGCCCACCAACTTTACCCGCGATGTCATTATGAAAGCGCCCAGCCATGATATCATGAACAGCATGGCGCGCAGCGTGCTGACGCTGGCGTCCTACGACCCCAAGGCGGCGGACTTGGACACCTCCAACGTGCTGCGCCAGAGCATCCAGCTGGCGGGCATCTTCCCCATGCTGGCGGTGTACAGCTACCACGCCTATAACCACTACGAAAAAGACGCCAGTATGTATATCCACCGCCCGGACCCCAACCTTTCCACTGCAGAGAACTTTTTGCGGATGCTGCGCCCGGATATGCAGTACACCCCGCTGGAGGCCCGCGTGCTGGACGTGGCGCTGCTGCTGCACGCCGAGCACGGCGGCGGCAACAACTCCACCTTTACCACCCGCGTGGTCACCTCCTCCGGCACCGACACCTACTCGGCCATGGCGGCGGCGCTGTGCTCCCTCAAGGGTCCGCGCCACGGTGGTGCCAACCTGATGGTCATGCATATGATGCAGAACATCCGGGACAACCTCCACGACATCGAGGACGACGAGGAGCTGGAAGCCTACCTGAAAAAGCTGCTCCATGGCGAAGCCTTTGACCGCAAGGGGCTGATCTACGGCATGGGTCACGCCGTCTACTCCCTCAGCGACCCGCGCGAGGTGGTGTTCAAGGGCTATGTGGAGCAGCTGGCCCACGAAAAAGGCCGAGATAAGGAGCTTTCCCTCTACACCCGCATCGAGCGCATGGCACCCCAGCTTATCGCGCAGGAGCGCAAGATCTTCAAGGGCGTCAGCCCCAACGTGGACTTTTACAGCGGTTTTGTATACGAGATGCTGGGCATCCCCATGGAACTGTACACTCCGCTGTTTGCCGTCGCGCGCGTCATGGGCTGGAGCGCCCACCGCATCGAGGAGCTGCTCAGCGCCAACAAGATCATCCGCCCGGCCTACAAGAGCCTTGGCGGCACCCACGATTATATCCCGCGCAGCCAGCGGGCATAAAGGGAGGGCATCGGCATGGAAGAAATGCAGCAGCATCAGGGGGAATGGTTCTTCCTCCACGAGCTCAACGTGGATAAGGTGTTCAGCACCATCCAGCGGGCAGATTATCTCATCCTGTATTATATCAAGGTGGAGCAGGAGACACGCCCCGGCGAAAAACTCTATCTTGCCGACCTTGCCGCCGCCATGGGAGTGCGGGTGACCGAACTTTCCAAGGGCATCGAGAAGCTGCAGGACAACGGCTTTGTGGCATGGAAGACCGACCGCGAGGCCGGGCGCACCTATGTGGAACTTTCCAGCAAGGCGGTGGAGCTGATGGCAGAGGAGCAGGCGCTTTTGCAGCGCTGCTACCGCCGGATGCGCGCCGAGCTTGGGGATGAAGAACTGCGCCGCGCCGCTGCCACCATGCAGCGCGCCACCGCCATTTTGAAGGAAGAGCGGGAGAAGGAGTTCCCCGCCGGGCAGTAACAGATCAAAACGACCAAGCAATATAAAATACCGGAGCATCTGCAGATGCTCCGGTATTTTCGTTTTGTCGATATAAATATACAAACAAAAAGCAGGCAGTGTCGTGGAAAGGAGGAGGAAAGCGACACTGCCTGCTGTATTAGGAACCCCTGAACATTGCGGCTTGATCAGGAGGGATTTGGTAGTCTGTCCGCCGTTCTGGCTATTGCCTCGCATAGAAACGGGAGACAGTTTTTATGCGCCTGCTGTGCACCGCTGCTGCGGCTGCACCCGCAGGGAAATGTGCCTGCATGGGCATTTGCGGGGAGAACCTTTCGGAGGTTATGGGGGATGTCCGTTCCGTTCTCCCTGAGTGCACCCTTATTATGCCAGATAATCGTGGCAATTCTTTGTGGTAATTTTGAACAGTTTGCAAATAAACGCCCGCACGGGTGGATGCCGCAATACAAAAACCGCCCCGGCTTCCTGCTGTGGAAACCGGGGCGGTTCGTTTGCTTTATTTGTGCTTTTTCAAGCGCTCACGCAATTACTTGCGGGGGTTCTTGATAGCAGCCTGAGCAGCAGCCAGACGTGCGATAGGCACACGGAAGGGAGAGCAGCTGACGTAGTCCAGACCAACATTGTGGCAGAACT
>OHBV01000758.1_pt1 | contig 14435 bp, 10 predicted proteins | sample 1577451 | NCBI WGS metagenome assembly OHBV01 (sample SAMEA3879605, study PRJEB24766) | human gut metagenome | biome: human-associated habitat; feature: feces | place: USA | collected 1985/1987 | reverse complement strand
TGCGGGCAAATCCACCCTGCTCAACCTGCTGGCCGGGTTCGACCGGGCCATTGTCACGCCGGTGGCCGGAACCACCCGCGACGTGGTGGAGCAGGCTGTTCAGCTGGGCGACGTCCGGCTGAATCTCTTCGACACTGCCGGTCTGCGTCAGACGGAAGACGAGATCGAAGCCGAAGGCATCCGCCGCAGCTGGAAGAAGCTGGACGAGGCGGGGCTTATCCTCGCCGTCTTCGACGGCTCGGAGCGCCCGACCCGGGAGGATCTGGAGCTGGCTCAGCGCTGCGGGGGCCGTCCGGCCATCGCGCTGGTCAATAAAGAGGACAAGCCCACCCGGTTCGACGCCGAGCTCATCGCACCCTATTTTGCGATGGTGCTGCCGGTCTGCTGTCAGGAAGAAGGGGCGCGGAAGGTCATCGCGGCGGCGGTAGCCCGCCTGCTGGGGACCAACCAAATCGACCCCCACGCTGCCAGCCTCTCGGGGCAGCGGCAGCTTTCCGCTGCCACCCGCGCCCGGGATGCCGTGGCCGGAGCGCTGGACGCTGCGCAGGGGCTCGGGCTGGACGCTGTGTCGGTCTGTGTGGACGACGCGCTGGATGCACTTTGCGAGCTGACAGGGGAGAACGCCTCGGAGGCGGTCATTAATGAGGTATTTGAGAGATTCTGCGTGGGGAAGTAAAAATCAATTTTACGCAGGGCTAAGTTCTCTTTTGCGCACCAAAAGAGAACCAGAAAACCACCAGCGATTGAGAGGCTCGGCGGTGGCGAAGCCATGAAAGCCCCAGTGGGGCTTTCAAGCCGACAGTCCGGTTTGCGAAGCAAATGCCGCGTGTTTAGCGCGGCAAGGACAGGGATCCACGAGAAAGGGGCTGCTCGCCCCTTTCAGACCCCAAAGGAGAAGTCGAAACGGAAAAAAGCTAGCCGCTTCGCTAAACGCTTTTTTCTCGTTTCTCCGATTTTGAATGATACGGACGGGAAAGTTGTAATTTCATTGATGAATTATCTTCTTACTTTAGCATACGACGGCACGAACTACTGCGGGTTTCAGGTGCAGCCAAACGGGCGGAGCGTAGCTGCCGCGTTTCAGGACGCTCTGGAGGCGGTGCTGGGCTGTCGGCCCGACATCAAGGGCTGCAGCCGCACCGACGCCGGCGTCCACGCGCTGGGCTTCATGCTCAACTTCCACGCCGACACCCGCATCCCGGCGGCAAAGCTGCCGCTGGCGCTGAACCAGCATCTGCCCCCGGACATCCGGGCGCTGGAAGCGCGGGTGGTGCCGGACGATTTCCACGCCCGCTATGCGGCCCACACCAAGACCTATCTCTACCGCATCCACAACAGTCCGATCGACTCGCCCTTTGCAGCGCGGTATTACACCAGAGTGCCGGGGCGGCTGGACGCGGACAGGATGCAGCAGGCGGCGCAGTATTTTGTGGGAAAGCACGATTTCCTCGCCCTCTGCGCCTCGGGCAGCTCGGCTGCGGCTCACGGCGACACCGTGCGCACCATCACGGCCTGTGACGTCCAGCGCCGGGGCGACGACATCGACATCACGGTGACGGCGGACGGCTACCTCTACAACATGGTGCGCATCCTCGCAGGAACCCTCTGCGAGGCCGGCGCGGGGCGTCTTGCGCCTGAGGCCGTGCCGGGCATCCTCGCCAGCCGCGACCGCAAAAACGCCGGGCCGACGCTGGCGGCGAAGGGGCTTTTCCTCAAGAGCGTGGACTACGACACGCCCATAGAATAACGCAAATACGACCGATGCTCCCGGAGGGAAAACGCCCCTTTGGGAGCACTGTCATTGCACGAAGGGACAGGAGAGTATGAGAAAAAGACAGCGCGGCCCCCGGCCTGTGTCGGACGAGCCGCTTTCGGCGGGACGGGTCGAATACCTCGAGCAGGCCCGCGAGCGGGTGCGGAACCGGCGCATCCGCCGCACGGCACTCATCGTCGTGGCGCTGACGCTGGTGGTGCTGTTCACCACCGGCATCGTGGGCAGCTCTGTTGCCATGGCCAAGGACTGGGCCGACACCGCCCGCATCCTGCTCTTCCCCGGCACGGGCTGGCCCCAGCAGACCGGCGTCATGGAGGTGAAACAGCTTGCCGCCATGAACAGCAGCTTTGTGGAGCTGGGCGAGGAAGGGTGCGTGGTCTGGTCCCGCACCGGCACCCGGCTCAACTCCATCCAGAGCGGCTACGCCCGCCCTGCGCTGGCTGTGGGCAAGAACCGCTTTGTGCTCTACAACCGCTCGGGCAATGAGCTGCGGGTGGAGAGCCGGACCCAGAATCTCTACACCAAGACCATGGAGAACAGCATCACCCTCTGTGCCATGGCCGACAACGGCACGCTGGCCGTCGTCACAGAGGACCCCGGCAGTGCGGCCCAGCTTCGGGTCTACTCGTCCTCAATGGAGCAGCTGCTGAGCTGGAGCCTCACCATCGCCGACGGCACCCCGCTGCGGCTGGCCTTTTCGCCGGATGGGCGGCGGCTGGCAGTGGCGGCGGTAACGGTAAACGGCGGCCAGATGGTCACGAATTTCTATGTCGTCACCCTGGCGCAGGGCGACCCCCTGCTGGTGGGCAGCGGAAGCGGCGCGGCCCAGTGGCTGAGCTGGACCGGCTCCCAGAGCATCCTGGCCGTCTGCGACAGCCGCGCTGTCCTCTACAACGCATCGGGCGGCGAGCGGGCAGCCTATGACTTTACCGGGCAGACCCTCCGCGACATCTCGGTGGACGCTTCAGGCAATACTGCCCTTCTGCTGGCCTCCGGCCAGCTCTGTCAGGCCGTGATGCTGGGCCGTGACCTTGGCGTCGAGAACACCACGCAGGTGCAGGCGTCCAACCGCATCGTCCGGGCAGGAGACACCTTTTATCTGCTCACCGATACAGGGGTGGAGTGCCTTTCCACCGACGGCATCTCCCAGTGGACCCAGAGCCTTTCGGCCCGCCCGCAGGGTCTGCTGGCCGACCGCAGGCAGCTGCTGGTCTTCTGCGGCAATACGGTGCAGGGATTGACCCCGCCTGCGGCGGAAAACAACGCTCAAAGCAATACATAATAAGGAAAACAAGATATGTTCAAGAATCCGTCATTTCTTTTTGATATAGTATGTACCGTGGTCTGGCTGCTTTTGGCTGTGCGCTATGCCCGCAAGGGCTTTCTCGCATCCAGTGTCCAGCTGGGCGGGAATGTCTTCAGCCTCGTGGGCGCCCGGGTCTTTTCGGGCTGGGCTGCTGCCGAGGTGTTCCAGCGCTTTCTGGCCGGGAGCTTCCGTACCCAGATCGCCGAGAGCATCTCGGCCGGAGGGGTCGTGGACCTGACCGGCATCGCGGACAAGTACGCGGGCTTTCTGCCCGAGGGCTTCCGCGCCTCCATCGTGGAGACCTGCGAGCGCTCCATCTCGGCTGTGCTCAGCGACAACGCCGTGGTGCTGGCGGACGCCATCGTCCAGAAGGTGCTGGCTCCGCTGCTCACGCCGGTCATCTCGGTCGTGCTCTTTTTCGTGGCCTTTGCCCTGCTGCGGATGCTGGTGAGTATGCTGGTCACCGTGCTGGGCCTCGTCAACCGGCTGCCGGTCATCGGCACCGTCAACCGCTGGCTGGGCTGGGTCACCGGCTGCGTTGCCAGCACCATGGACATCTATCTGATGCTCTGTGTGGTGTGGGCCGTCATCGTCATCACCGGCGGCAATCTGACCGTCCTGAACGATACGGTCATGAGCAGCAGCCTTTACTATAAAGTATTCAATCTGTTCAACCCCTTCCTGTAAAAGGGAGCTTTAGGAGGAACCTATATGGTCTGCAATCGCTGTCAGAAACGTCCGGCCATCATCTTCGTCCAGCGGATGGAGAACGGCCAGATGAAAAATGAGGGCTTTTGCCTGCACTGTGCGCGTGAGCTGCACATCAAGCCGGTGGAAGACCTGATGAAGCAGTTCGGTATGTCCGACGAGGACATGGATAACATGGAAAACCGGATGGAGAGCATGATGGATGAGATGGGGGACGCGAACCCCCTCTCCCTCATGATGAATATGGGCCAGCCCATGGGCGGCGAGGAGAACGAAGGGGACGACGACCTTGTCCCCGGCTCCAGTGCTACCTTCCCGCTGGGCGTCAAGGCGGAGGGCGACGCCGGAAACAGCAAAAAGGCCCAGAAGAACGGCAAAAAGCCGCCCCGCCGCAAATTCCTCGACACCTACTGCGAGAACCTGACCCGCAAAGCCCGGGAGGGCAAGCTCGACGACATCGTGGGCCGCGACCGCGAGATCTACCGCACCATCCAGATTTTGAGCCGCCGCCAGAAGAACAACCCCTGCCTCATCGGTGAGGCGGGCGTCGGCAAGACGGCCATCGCCGAGGGCATCGCGGAGCGCATCGCCAGGGGCAATGTCCCTGTGGGTCTGAAGGATAAGGAGATCTTCCTGCTGGATCTGACCAGCCTCGTGGCCGGCACCCAGTTCCGCGGCCAGTTCGAGCAGCGGGTCAAGGGCCTGCTGAGCGAGGTCAAGGCCGCCGGCAACATCATCCTGTTCATTGACGAGATCCACACCATCACCTCCGCCGGTGAGAGCGAGGGTGCCATGAACGCGGGCAATATCCTCAAGCCTGCCCTCTCCCGCGGTGAGATACAGGTCATCGGCGCCACCACCTTCAACGAGTACCGCAAGTATATCGAGAAGGACCAGGCCCTTGAGCGCCGCTTCCAGCCTGTCCGTGTGGAAGAGCCCAGCGTGGCCGACACGCTGGCCGTCATGAACGGCATCAAAAAGTATTACGAGGAGCACCACCATGTGCAGGTGGATGCCGATGTGCTGAGCGCCATCGTCACCCTCAGTGAGCGGTATATCACGGACCGCTACCTGCCCGATAAGGCCATCGACCTGCTGGACGAAGCCTGCGCCTGCTGCAATCTCGCCCACCCGGTCATCTCGGAGTATCTCGAGATGCAGAAGGAGCTGGACGGCCTCAGGCAGGAAGAGGCGGACATGGAGCCCTCCGACGTCAATGAGGCCATCGACTATGAGCAGGTGGCCGAGCGGAAGACCCGCATCGCCAAGCTCGAGGCAGAGCTGCCCGCAAAGCAGGCTGCTGCCAGCGAGATAAAAGTGACCATGGACGATGTGGCCAAGGTCATTGAGCTGTGGACGGGCATCCCGGCGGTGAAGATCCAGGAGACGGAGTTCGTCAAGCTGGCCGGGCTGGAAGCCGAGCTGAAAAAGAAGATCATCGGTCAGGACGAGGCCGTCCATCTGGTGGCACAGGCCGTCAAGCGGAGCCGCGCCGACCTGTCGGGCCGCCGCCGTCCCGCAAGCTTTGTCTTCGTCGGCCCCACCGGCGTCGGCAAGACGGAGCTGGTCAAGCAGCTGGCAAACCAGCTCTTCGACGGCCCCGACCCGCTCATCCGTCTCGACATGAGCGAGTATATGGAGAAATATGCGGTGTCCCGCATGATCGGTTCGCCTCCGGGCTATGTGGGCTACGAGGAGGCCGGCCAACTCACCGAAAAGGTGCGCCGCCGCCCCTACAGCGTGGTGCTGTTCGATGAGATCGAAAAGGCCCACCCCGACGTCATGAACATCCTGCTCCAGATCCTCGACGAGGGCAAGATCAACGATGCACAGGGCCGGACGGTGGACTTCTCCAATACGGTCATCTGCATGACCTCCAACGCCGGCAGCAGCGACAAGACGACCTCCGGCCTCGGCTTCAACAAGAGCGAGGAGCAGCTGAGTGAGGAAAAGACCCGCAAGGCTCTGAGCCAGTTCCTGCGGCCGGAGTTCCTTGGCCGTGTGGATGAGGTCATCGCCTTCAAGCCGCTGAGCCAGCAGACGCTGGAAGGCATCGCGGCTCTCATGCTGGATGAGTACAAGTCCAGCATGGAAGCCAAGGGCATCGCCTATAGCTATACCCCGGCGGCTCTCTCTGCCCTCGTGGCCAAGAGTCAGGGCGGCAAGTTCGGCGCCCGCGACCTGCGCCGCGTCATCCGCAAGGCTGTGGAGGACCCCGCCGCCGAGCGCATCATCGACGGCACCCTGAAAGCGGGCGGCAGCCTGACGGTGGATGCCGAAAATGGTGAAGTTATCTTGAAGTGAATGCTTGACTTTTCTGTACGATCGCATATAATAAAGACAGAAAGACAATGAATTCGTGCATAGAATTCACACCAAAAGAAGAAAACCCCTTCCTGGAGTTGCCGCTCCAAAGAAGGGGTCTTCTTTTTAGTGCTTACAGTCCTTGTTCAGCATTCTGTCAAGCCACTTGCTGATGAGATTCGAAGTCACACCAGCTGCGACAGATACCATGAAAGACAACATCTCGTGCATAGGACACACCTCCCTTCCCAATGAAATTGGGTCGGTAAGGACCGTGAGACAATTATAACATATAATTCGACCAAAAGATACAGTAAACGGCACTCCGAAGCAGTTCGGAGTGCCGTTTGTCATAGGCAGACTTAGTCGAGGGAGACCGGGAACTCGGGCTTGTTGGCCATACGGGCATTGGTGCGGCCCTCGGGGATGATCTCGCCGGCGGCGGTCAGCGCCAGCTTGGTGAGGGTGGGGCCTGCCAGCTCATACACCAGCACCGAGAAGAGCACGACGTTGCGCACCATGTGGCCGTCGGAAAGCTCAGCGGCCTCGGCTGCCATGCCCAGCGCCACGCCAGCCTGCGGCAGCAGGGTGATGCCGAGGTACTTCTGGATGTTGCGGCTGCAGTGGGTGGCCCGGCCGCTGACGAAGGCACCGGAAATTTTGCCCAGAGAGCGGAAGGCGATGTACACCACGCCGATGAGGAGCACCAGCGGGTCGGAGAGGATGTTCAGATCCAGCTCTGCACCGCTGAGCACGAAGAAGAGGATGCTCACCGGCGACACCCAGCGGTCGAGGCGGTCCATCAGCTCATCGGAAGTGGGGCAGATGTTGCAGAACACCGTACCGGTCATCATGCAGACCAGCAGCAGCGAGAAGCCGCAGTGTATCGGCCCGATGTCGAAGGTGACCATGGACAGGCCCACCGTCAGCAGCACGAAGGCCACGGAAAGGCTCATGCGCTTGGAGCGGGAGTGAAAATAAATTTCCAGCTGGTTGAGCGCGAAGCCCGCCGCAGCGCCCAGACCCAGCGAGAAGACGATCTCCACCACCGGCTCCACCAGAATACTGATGGCGTCGATGCGGCCCTGCTCGAGGGCGTTGGCAATGCCGAAGGAGGCGGAGAAGAGCACGAGGCCCACGGCGTCGTCGAGGGCGACCACCATCAGCAGCAGGCGGGTGAGGGGGCCGTCGGCCTTGTACTGCTTGACGACCATCAGGGTGGCGGCAGGGGCCGTGGCTGCTGCGATAGAACCCAGCGTGATGGCCGAGGCCATGGAGATGATGTCGGGCCGGATGAAGTGCAGGATGACCAGCGCCGCATCCACGAGGGCGGTGGTCATGACGGCCTGCAAAATGCCGACCGTGATGGCCTGTCTGCCCATGCTCTCAAGAGTCGAGAGACGGAACTCGTTGCCGATGACGAAGGCGATGAAGCCCAGCGCCACCTGGGTGATGATGGACAGGCTGTCCACCTGCTCGAGGGTGCCGAAGCCGATGCCAAAATTACTCAGGCTCAGACGCCCCAGAAAGAAAGGCCCCAGCAGCAGGCCCGCCAGCAGATACGATGTGACTGCCGGCAAATGGATCGCCTTTGCGAGGCGCGACATCAACAGACCAGCGATGAGCGCCGCGGAAAGGCAGATGAGAAGCTGTTCCATGCGATATTGCGGGCAGCAGCACGATACCGACGCGCAGCCGCCCTTTCCTCCTTTTTCTCAGTCAGGCGCGTTTCCTTGCTGCTTGCCAAAAGCCAAAAAACACAGCACCGTAATAAATTATACTATTCCACTTTCTAAAAAGCAACATCCTTTCAGGCGGAAAAAGTGAAGATCTCTTAATAAATGGCCGAAAAAGGCAAAAAAACAGGGCCGCTGCGCAGGCAGCGGCCCTGTTGTATGCAACAATCGTGAATTTAGTTGAACTTGAAGATCTTCCGTGCGATGCGGTAGCCGCCCACCACGATGGCGTCGCCCTTGGGGAAGGGCAGGTTGGTCACGCCGCCGAAGCCGAAGCGGATGGAGCGGTAGACTGCGGTGCTGGTGTGCTCGCGCAGATACTGCCACAGGCCCTTCTGCTTTTCTTTGGCCTCGGCGCTGCCGTCCAGCAGCAGGAAGATGTCGCTGACGGCCATCATCATGGAGAGGTAGTGGAGCATATAGGCCCGCAGCTTCTTCTCGCCCTTGAGGGCGTCGAGGTCCTGACAGTCGATCATATGCCTGGTGACGCGGAGCTGCTGGTCCACGCGCTTGACCATGACGCTCTCGTTGACGCTCTGGTCGGCGCGGCCGATGAAGTAGCGGTAGAGGTCGAGGTTCATATAATACATGGTCTTGACGAAGGGCAGAGGCTGGTAGACGAAGATGTTGTCCACGTAGAAGGTATGCTTGGGCAGCACCATGCCGCACTTGCGCAGCACCTCCGTGCGGTACATGACCGAGTGCATCAGCAGGTTCTGGTCGGGGCGGAAGTGGCCGACGTGCATCCAGGTGAACAGACGCTCCTGCGGGAAGATGTTGGTGTACCGCACAGTGTGGCGGGTGCCGTCCTCGGTGTGCTCGTAGACATAGTTGCAGATCATGAGGTCGGGGGCGGTGCCGCGGGTCACGAGGGTGTGCAGGCGGGCCAGCACCTTCTGGAGGGCGTCGGTGTCCAGCCAGTCGTCGCTGTCCACGACCTTGTAGTAGAGGCCGGTGGCGTTGCGGATGCCCTGGTTGACGCCCTCGCCGTGGCCGCCGTTCTCCTGATGGATGGCCTTGACGATGGTGGGGTACTTGGCGGCGTACTCGTCGCAGATGGCCGGGGTGTCGTCCTTCACGGAACCGTCGTCCACGAGGATGATCTCGGCCTGCTCCCCGGCGGAGAGCAGCGTTTCGATGCAGTGGCGCATATATGCCGCCGAGTTGTAGCACGGGACGGCAAAGGTGATGAGTTTCTGTTGCATAAGATAAAGCTCCTTATCGTGCTTGCCCGGCCATGTTCAGAACAAACTGGGCCGGAGATGGAGATATGTGTTCTTATTATAGCATTTTCGCGCACAAAAAGCTAGGAACACCAGCAAATACCTGCCAAAAAACGACGACAGAAGAGCGAGCTGATACCATTTCGGGCCGGGCTGTGCTATAATAATACGGATACAGATTTGAAAAACGCAGGAGGCACCCATGGCAGACCCGCATTCTATCTTGAAAAAAGTTTTTGGCTACGACAGTTTCCGCCCCGGACAGGAGGACATCGTCCGGCGGCTGCTGGACGGGCAGGATGTGCTGGCCGTGATGCCCACCGGCGCGGGCAAATCCATCTGCTATCAGGTGCCGGCCCTGCTTCTGCCGGGCATCACCATCGTGGTGTCGCCGCTGGTGAGCCTGATGAAGGACCAGGTGGGGGCGCTGGTGCAGGCCGGGGTGGCGGCGGCCTTCCTCAACAACAGCCTCACCGACAACCAGAAGGCCCTCATGCTCCGCCGCGCCCGGGAGGGCTGGTATAAGATCATCTATGTGGCCCCGGAGCGGCTGGAGATGCCGGGCTTCCAGCGCTTCGCGCAGGAAAAGCTCATCAGCATGGTGACGGTGGACGAGGCCCACTGCATCAGCCAGTGGGGGCAGGACTTCCGCCCCAGCTATCTCCGTATCAAGGCGTTCGTGGACAGCCTGCCGAATCGCCCGGTGGTGGGCGCGTTCACGGCCACGGCGACGGCCCGGGTGCGGGACGACATCCGCAGCCACCTCGAGCTCCATCAGCCCTATGAGGTGACGACCGGCTTCGACCGGCCCAACCTCTACTTCGAGACGCGCCGCGCCCTGCCCAGCCAGAAGCCGAAGGAGCTGCTGGACCTTGTGCTCCGGGAGGGCGACAACGCGGGCATCGTCTATTGCAGCACTACGAAGCAGGTGGACGAGACGGCCCGCCTGCTCCAGAGCCGGGGCATCCGGGCAGCGGCCTACCACGCCAAGCTGGACGCCGAGGTGCGCCGGAAGAATCAGGACGACTTCCTCTACGACCGCGTTCAAATCATGGTGGCGACCAACGCCTTCGGCATGGGCATCGACAAGCCCAACGTGCGGTTCGTCATCCATTATAATATGCCCAAGGATCTGGAAAGCTATTATCAGGAGGCTGGACGCGCCGGGCGCGATGGTCAGCCCGCCCGGTGTACCCTGCTGTATTCCGGCACGGATGTGCGCACCATCCGATTTTTTATCGACAAGGAGCGGGAAGCCGATAACGGTCTGCCCGCCGATGTAAAGGCCGAAGCCGCCCGCAAGGCAGAGGAGCGGCTCAAGTACATGACCTTCTACTCCACCACCCAGCACTGCCTGCGCGGCTTTCTGCTGCAATACTTCGGGGAAGCTGCGCCCAAAAAGTGTGGCAACTGCTCCTGCTGCCTTGCCGCCGAGCAGGAAGCGCAGCTGCAGGTGGAGTACGCCCGCCGCCGTGCCGCCCAGAGCGCCGACCGGCTGGAAAAGCCCCGCCGCGCAAAGCCCGCCGCAGCCGGCAGCCTGAGCGAAGCGGACGAAAAGCTGCTCAACGCTCTGTACGCTGTGCGCAAGCGCCTTGCGGGCAAGCAGAACCTGCCCGCCTTTATGGTGTTCAATGATGCCACCCTGCGGGAGATGGCAGAGAAAAAGCCCATGAGCATCGACGAGCTGCTGAACATCAGCGGCGTGGGCGAAAAGAAAGCCGCCCGCTACGGCAACGCCTTTCTGCGCGTCATCGAGGACGCCGTGGGCAGCCGGGAGTAAAAAAAGAAAGAAGCCGCTGCACAGACCGTGCAGCGGCTTCTTTTGATGTTCACGGGAGGGATTCAATACGGTTTACCGTTCCATGGTATGGGTGGCGAACACCTTTTCGTCCTCCCACCACACGGGCTGCCCGGCGGCAAGGGACTTGGGGACGTCCAGCAGGCGCTGGTTGCGGCTGCCGCGGAAGCGCAGGGAGATGTCGTGTTCGGCCTGCACGAATCTGCCGTCCACCAGCACATCCAGCAGTGCCAGCAGCTCGTCGGTCACCTCGCACCGCGCGGGACTGGGCTCTTTGCCGGTAAGCTGTTCCCAAGTGTAGCCGGAATAGCACCACACCGTTTTGGCAGGGTACAGCGCCTTGAAGTTGCGCACAAAGGGCAGCAGTTCCCGCTGGTTCTCCGGCTCAAAGGGTTCGCCGCCCAGCAGGGAGAGCCCGGCGATATAGTCCGGCTGGCAGGAGGCAAATACCTCGTTGCGCACGGTCTTATCAAAGGGCTGACCGTAGGCAAAGTCCCATGCTACGGCGTTGAAGCAGCCCGGACAGTGGTGGCGGCAGCCGGATACAAAAACGCTGGTGCGCACCCCGGGGCCGTTGGCGATATCGTAATACTTGATGTTTGCGTAGTTCATGCTAATGTTCCTGTCGTTTGCTGAAAAGATGTTTGGAGCGGCCGAAAGGCCGCTCCAAACATCAAATCAAAAATAAAGTTTTGCTGTTTTTACAGATGCAGCACGCGGTCCTTGATCTCCTGCGTGCGGCCCTGATTCCAGAACTGGGTGCCGATATAACCGCAGGTGCGGCGGGCAACATTCAGCTTGTTCTGGTCGCGGTTGCCGCACTTGGGGCACTCCCACACCAGCTTGCCGTCGTCCTCCACGATCTTGATCTCGCCATCATAGCCGCACACCTGACAGTAGTCGGACTTGGTGTTTAACTCGGCATACATGATGTTGTCGTAGATGAACTGCAGCACGCTCATGACGGCTTCCAGATTGTCCTGCATATTGGGCACTTCCACATAGCTGATGGCACCGCCCGGGGACAGGCGCTGGAAGTCGGCCTCAAACTTCAGCTTGGTAAAGGCGTCGATGGGCTCAGAGACATGGACATGGTAGCTGTTGGTGATATAGTTCTTGTCCGTGATGCCCTCCACGATGCCAAAGCGCTTTTGCAGGCACTTGGCAAACTTGTAGGTGGTGGATTCCAGCGGGGTGCCGTAGAGGGAGTAGTCCATGTTCTCGGCCTTCTTCCACTCGTTGCACTTGTCGTTCATGTGCTGCATCACGCTCAGGGCAAAGGGCTTGGCACCGGCGTCGGTGTGGCTCTTCCCGGTCATATACTTCACGCACTCGTACAGGCCGGCATAGCCCAGACTGATGGTGGAGTAGCCGCCGAACAGCAGCTTGTCGATCTTTTCACCCTTCTTCAGGCGTGCCAGCGCACCGTACTGCCACAGGATGGGAGCGGCATCGCTGGGGGTGCCCAGCAGCCGCTGATGACGTGCCTGCAAAGCGCGGTGGCACAGCGCCAAACGCTCGTCAAAGATCTTCCAGAACTTTTCAAAATTGCCGCCGGAGCTCAGGGCAACGTCCACCAGATTGATGGTGACCACGCCCTGATTGAAGCGGCCATAGTACTTGGGCTTGCCGGTCTCGGGGTCCACATAGGGGGTCAGGAAGCTGCGGCAGCCCATGCAGGTGTAGCAGTGACCCTCGCCGTTCTTGTCCACCTTGAGTTCCAGCATCTTCTTTTCCGAGATATAGTCCGGCACCATGCGCTTGGCAGTGCACTTTGCGGCCAGCTCGGTCAGGTAGTAGTAAGGGGTGCCGGGGCGGATGTTGTCCTCTTCCAGCACATAGATCAGCTTGGGGAAGGCGGGGGTGATCCACACGCCTGCCTCGTTCTTCACGCCCTGATAGCGCTGCCGGATGGTCTCTTCAATAATGATGGCAAGGTCGGCCTTTTCCTGCGGGTTGCGGGCCTCGCCCAGATACATGAATACAGTAATGAAGGGCGCCTGACCGTTGGTGGTCATCAGGGTGACCACCTGATACTGGATGGTCTGCACGCCGCGGTTGATCTCATTGCGCAGACGGCGCTCCACGATCTCCTTCTTGCGCTCGGCAGAGACGTCCAGACCTTCCATCTCCAGCTCCACCTCAGCGGCGATCTTCTTGCGGGAGACGTCCACAAAGGGTGCCAGATGGGTCAGGCTGATGCTCTGGCCGCCGTACTGGTTGGAGGCCACCTGTGCAATGATCTGGGTGGCAATGTTGCAGGCGGTGGAGAAGCTGTGCGGCTTTTCGATATAGGTGCCGGAGATAACGGTACCGTTCTGCAGCATATCCTCAAGGTTCACCAGGTCGCAGTTGTGCATATGCTGGGCGAAGTAGTCGGAATCGTGGAAGTGGATCAGACCCTCCTGATGGGCCTTTACGATCTCCGGGTCCAGCAGCAGACGGGCGGTCAGATCCTTGGAGATCTCGCCGGCCATATAGTCGCGCTGCACACTGTTGACGGTGGGGTTCTTGTTGGCGTTCTCCTGCTTGACCTCTTCGTTCTGGCACTCGATCAGGCTCAGGATGCGCTCGTCAGTGGTGTTGGTCTGGCGTTTCAGGCTCTGGACGTAGCGGTAGGTGATATAGTGGCGTGCTACATCGTGCGCCTGAATGTCCATCAGCTGGTTCTCCACCAGATCCTGTACTTCTTCCACGCTGACCGCGCGGTTGAGCTGCTGGCACTGGTCGGTAACGGCTGCGGCGATCTGGGTGATCTGCTCCCGGCTCAGGCGAGCCTGACCGCCCACAGAATCGCTGGCTTTGGTAACGGCGGTGATGATCTTGGTAATATCAAAAGGAACTTCTGCACCGTTTCGTTTGATGATCTTCATCGGTTCTCCTCCTTCTATATAGGCGCATTGTGAACGGGTATCCCTTACCCTAAGAGATACCCGTTTGCGCACAACGATATCCAACAAACTGAATGTAGCTCTATTTTATCATTATCTAGTGGCAAGTCAAGCAAAATACCACTATATTTTGCGTTTTGTAGCAATCGCCAAAAATCGCAGATATTTTTCGGGACAAAATTTTGCACGGAAAGTCTTGACAGCGCAGTACGCTTTCCGGCGGGTAATATAAGCCGCTGTCTATACCCGTTTGTGCATCACGCTGCCTATATAATGTAATAATATAGGGCGTGAGACATCGCCGCTGCCGGAGACGTCAAAACACCCGGCGGTTCCCGGCGGAAAACTGGCGATAGTTCACAAAGCGCAAAAAAAGGCGAAAAAAATGCAAAAAAGGCTTGCAAAAGTGGTTGCGGTATGGTACTATATGTGAGCGCCAAGCGCTGAGACAAAAGAATGACTTCTGAAGTCCCAGCAGGAAGCCCTTGAAAAGAACCAATGAACGTTTAAATGTTCCGGTTAGCATCGAGAAACTGCTGAACGATTTAAGTTCAGAAAAGTTCAAAAGCTTCTCAAAAAAGTGCTTGACAAAAAACCGCTTCTGTGGTAAAATAATCAAGTCGTCAGCCGCTAAGGCTGCGGCGCACAGGACCTTGAAAATTGAACAATATCGAAAGAACTTGTAACGGAACCTA
>OHBV01000750.1_pt1 | contig 14509 bp, 10 predicted proteins | sample 1577451 | NCBI WGS metagenome assembly OHBV01 (sample SAMEA3879605, study PRJEB24766) | human gut metagenome | biome: human-associated habitat; feature: feces | place: USA | collected 1985/1987 | reverse complement strand
CCATGCGATGGGAAATTCCTGCGGGGCGATGCATAAATACATAGACCTTACTGATACCGAACCAAGATATCAGGGCGGTTTTATCTGGGATTATATCGACCAGTCGATTTTGAAAAAAGACCGCTACGGACAGGAATTCCAGGCATACGGCGGGGACTGCGGCGAGCGTCCGACTGACTATAATTTCAGCGGAAATGGGATCTGTTATGGCGGTGAGCGTGATGCTTCTCCAAAAATGCAGGAAGTCAAATTCAATTATCAGAATATCAGCGTGGCTTTTGAGGAGCACTCTTTTACGGTTGTAAATAAAAATCTGTTTGCAGATACGAGCGAATATCAATGTATTGTAATTTTACAGAAAAATGGAACAGTAGTGAAAAAACAGAAAATGGATACAAATGTTGCACCACTTTCGTCCGGCTCTTATGAGATCCCGTTTGTGATCCCGGATGATGCAGAGTACGCAGTGACGGTTTCATTTGTACTGAGAGAAGACACACTCTGGGCGAAAGCCGGACATGAAGTGGCGTTTGGTCAGAAGGTTTACAAAAAAGAAGTGAAGTTTGCCGTACCGGAAAAACCATTGCAGATAGTCCGCGGAAAAGTGAATATTGGCGTGAAGGGCGATGACTTTGACTGTCTGTTTTCCCTGCTGAACGGCGGATTGGTTTCCTACCGCTATGCGGGAAAAGAGATGATCGAAAAAATCCCGATGCCAAACTTCTGGAGAGCGCCGGTGGACAATGACAACGGCAGCATGGCGCCGGGACGATACGCACAGTGGAAGATCGCCAGCATGTACATCAGTCACAGAAATGGCGGCATGTTCGACAATGTGCCGACAACCGTGGAAGAGACAGAACACAGCGTGACCATCACATACACCTATTACATGCCGACCACTCCGGCAGCAAAATGTCAGGTTGCATATACCGTATTTGGTGATGGAACCGTCGAGACAAAGCTTACTTATGATCCAGTGGAAGGACTGCCAGATATGCCGGAATTTGGCATGATGTTCAAATTAAATGCCGATTATGACAACGTTGAGTGGTATGGTTATGGACCAGAGGAAACTTATGCAGACCGCAGACATGGGGCAAAACTTGGCATTTACAAAAATAGGGCAGCAGACAATATGGCAAAATACTTAGTTCCACAGGAGTGCGGCAACAAAGTCGGTGTGCGCTACGCAAAAGTGACCGATGACAGAGGAAGAGGGCTGTTATTCTCCGGGGACGAGCTGAGTTTCTCTGCACTTCCATATACGCCGCATGAACTGGAAAATGCAGCACATCCGTATGAACTGCCACAGGTACATTATACTGTCGTGCGTGTCGCACTGGCGCAGATGGGTGTCGGCGGTGATGACAGCTGGGGTGCATGGGTACACCCGGAATACCATATTGATGTGACAAAACCACTGGAATTTACATTCCGCTTCCGTGGAATATAAGGCAGGCAATTGAAAGAAGAGGATGAGGAGTTTCGCAATTATCTAAAAAACAATAACGTAAAAAAAGGAGAGAAAAAAATGAGCAGAGTAATGATTATCGGATGTGGAGGCGTAGCTTCCGTAGCAATTGCAAAATGTTGCCAGAACAGTGATGTTTTCACTGAGATTATGATCGCAAGCAGAACAAAATCCAAATGTGATGCTATGAAAGAAAAATTACAGCCAACAACCAAAACAGTCATCACAACCGCACAGGTAGATGCTGACAATACAGAGGAACTGATCGCACTGATCAACGAATATAAGCCGGATGCAGTGTTAAATGTGGCACTTCCATATCAGGATCTGACGATCATGGATGCCTGCCTTGCAACAGGAGTAGATTATATTGACACCGCAAACTACGAAGCAGAGAATACGGATGATCCGGAGTGGAGAAAAATCTACGAAGAACGCTGCAAGAAAGAGGGATTTACAGCATACTTTGATTATTCCTGGCAGTGGGCTTACAAGAAAAAGTTTGAAGATGCAGGTATTACAGCAATCCTTGGAAGCGGATTTGATCCGGGTGTGACAAGTGTTTATTCCGCATATGCATTAAAACATTATTTCGATGAGATCCATTACATTGATATTTTAGACTGCAACGGCGGCGACCATGGTTATCCATTTGCAACGAACTTTAACCCGGAGATCAATTTACGAGAAGTATCTGCGATGGGTTCTTACTGGGAAGATGGTCACTGGGTAGAAGTAGAGCCAATGTCTATTAAGCGTGAATATGATTTCCCGGAAGTAGGAGAAAAAGATATGTATCTGCTTCATCATGAGGAGATCGAATCACTTGCAAAAAATATTCCGGGAGTCAAGAGAATCCGTTTCTTCATGACATTCGGACAGAGTTATTTAACACACATGAAATGTCTGGAAAACGTTGGAATGCTTTCCACAACACCGATCAACTTTGAAGGAAAAGAGATCGTGCCGATCCAGTTCTTAAAAGCATTATTGCCGGATCCTGCAAGCCTTGGACCAAGAACGGTAGGAAAAACAAACATCGGATGTATTTTCAAAGGTGTAAAAGACGGAAAAGAAAAGACCATCTACATTTACAATGTATGCGATCATCAGGAGTGCTACAAAGAGGTTGGTTCACAGGCAATCTCCTACACAACAGGAGTTCCGGCTATGATCGGAACAATGATGGTAGTAGAGGGACTCTGGAAAAAACCTGGCGTATTCAATGTAGAGGAGTTTGATCCGGATCCATATATGGAAGCACTGAATAAATGGGGACTTCCTTGGGTAGTCTGCGAGAATCCGCAGGAAGTTGAGTAAGAATCTGAAGAAAACGAAGATACAATGCAGTTGATATAAGTAGGCTGTGTTTGCAAAATTGTTCTGACAGAATGTAAAATGTCGGAAAGCAATGACAGAAAGAGGAATGAACAGACAGAATGAGAATTGAAGAATTAAAAACACCGTGCTATGTCATAGATGAAAAACAGTTGAAAAAAAATCTTTCCATTCTCCAGAAAGTGGAAAAGGATACCGGATGTAAAATCCTTCTTGCACAGAAAGCCTTTTCCTGCTTTTACGAATATCCGCTGATCGGTCAGTATCTCAGCGGAACAACGGCAAGCGGACTTTTTGAGGCTCGTCTTGGAAAAGAGGAAATGGGAAAAGAAAACCATGTATTTGCTCCGGCATATAAAGAAGAGGATGTGAAGGAACTGGTAAAAATCTGCGATCACATGGTTTTTAATTCTTTTTCGCAGCTGGAAAAATACAAAACTCTCTGTAAAGAGACCAGCGTGGGAATCCGTATTAACCCGGAGTGTTCCACGCAGGGGGATCATGCGATCTATGATCCATGTGCAAAGGGTTCGCGTCTCGGTGTGACAATTGCACATTTTAAAGAGCAGTTTACAGATGAGATGTATGATTATGTGGATGGACTGCATTTTCACACGCTCTGTGAGCAGAATGCGGATGATCTTGCAAAAACCCTTGAGGCGGTAGAAGAAAAATTCGGCAGTTATCTTTACAAAATGAAATGGCTGAATTTTGGCGGCGGACACCATATTACAAGAGCAGATTATGACATCGGACTGTTAGAAAAATGCATTCTGCACATGAAGGAAAAATATGATCTTGACATTTATTTAGAACCGGGCGAAGCGATTGCATTGAATGCCGGATATCTTGCCACAACCGTTATGGATGTGGTAGATAACGATATACAGACGTTGATTCTGGACGCATCCGCAGCATGCCATATGCCGGATGTGCTGGAGATGCCCTATCGTCCGCCTCTTAAGGACAGCGGGGAAGCAGGGGAGAAGGCATATACCTACCGCTTATCTTCCTGCACCTGCCTGGCAGGAGATGTAATCGGAGATTATTCCTTTGACAGAGAGATCCGGATCGGGGACAAGCTGTATTTTATGGATATGGCGATTTATTCTATGGTGAAGAATAATACATTTAACGGTATGCCGCTGCCGGATATTGCGGTTATGCATGAGGACGGAGAGTGTGAGGTTATCAGACATTTCGGATACGAAGACTTTAAGAGCCGGCTTTCCTGATATCTGCCGGGCTATCAAAGAAAAGGAGACAGACATGGAAGTTACAGAGAAGAACAGAACAAAATATCGTATGCCCGGAGAATTTGAGCCTCATGAGGGATGTGTGATGATCTGGCCGGAACGTCCCGGTTCCTGGAATTATGGGGCAAGGGAAGCACAGAAAGCATTTGTGAAAGTTGCAGAGGCTATTGGAGTGAGCGAAAAGGTGTATATGCTGGTTTCCAAAGCTCAGATGGAGAATGCAAAGAATCAGCTTGGGAATGTTTCCGGTGTGACTTTGCTGGAATGCGAGACAGATGACGCCTGGGCCAGAGATGTGGGAGCAACCATGGTTCTGGATGAGAAAGGGGCGGTCTGTGGAGTTGACTGGCAGTTTAATGCCTGGGGAGGTACCTTTGACGGGCTTTACCGGAACTGGGAAAAGGATGACAGGGTGGCTGCCTTTATCTGCAGGACTCTCGGTTGTCCATGTCTGGATGCCAGACCTTTTGTGCTGGAGGGCGGTTCCATCCATTCTGACGGAGAGGGGACTCTGATTGTTACAGAGGCCTGTCTTCTGAGTCAGGGACGCAATCCTCAGATGAGCAGGGAACAGATAGAGGAACAGTTGAAGTACTGGCTCGGTGTCCACAAGATTATCTGGCTTCCATGTGGAATCTATCAGGATGAAACCAATGAGCATGTGGATAACGTGTGCGCTTTTGTAAGGCCCGGAGAGGTTGTGCTTGCATGGACAGAGGATGAGACAGATCCGCAGTATGCCATGTCTCTGGCTGATCTGAAGGTGCTGGAACAGGAAACAGATGCAAAAGGCAGAAAATTTAAGATTCATAAGCTTCCGATTCCTCAGAAACCGGTCTGCCTTACCCAGGAAGATGTGGATGGCTTTGTGTTTGAAGAGGGAGAAGACGAACGGGAAGCAGGAGAACGGATGGCTGCCAGTTATGTGAATTTCTATATTTCCAATGGAGGGATCATCCTTCCACAATTTGGGGATGAAAATGACAAAAGGGCAGTGGAGATTCTGCAGAAGTGTTTTCCTGAAAGAAGGATTTATCCCATTGATGCCAGAGCCATCATTGTCGGCGGTGGAAATATTCACTGTATTACCCAGCAGATTCCCGGGAAGAATATCTGGCCCTGATGCAGAAAACTTTGAGAGTCATGTGTTTGAGGGTTATTACCTGAAAGTTATGAAAAAACTTACTTATGTAAACAGGAGCAGGAGGAACAGACAGGATGAGAAATGTAACAGTGGCAGCAGTTCAGATGAAATGCAGTAAAAGTGTGGAGAAAAATATTGCCCATGCAGAGGAACTGGTGCGTCAGGCAGCAGCAAAGGGAGCTGAGATTGTTCTTCTTCCGGAGCTTTTTGAACGGCCCTATTTCTGCCAGGAGCGCAGATATGAGTATTATGAATATGCGCAGACTGCAGAGGAAAACCCTGCAGTGCGTCATTTCAGCAGGGTAGCGGCAGAGCTGGGGATTGTGATCCCGGTCAGTTTTTATGAAAAAGAGGTCAATAATACCTATAACAGCGTTGCGGTTCTGGATGCAGATGGGAAGAATCTCGGCGTTTACCGGAAAACACATATTCCAGATGACCATTATTATCAGGAAAAATTCTATTTCACACCGGGAGATACCGGCTTTAAGGTTTTTGATACCAGATTTGGAACCATTGGAGTTGGAATCTGCTGGGATCAGTGGTTCCCGGAAACGGCAAGATGTATGGCACTGCAGGGAGCAGAGCTTCTCTTTTATCCCACTGCCATCGGCAGTGAACCCATCCTGGAATGTGACAGCATGGAACACTGGAGAAGATGTATGCAGGGACACGCTGCCTCCAACCTGATCCCTGTGATTGCTGCCAACAGAATCGGTGAGGAAACAGTAGAGCCATGTCCGGAAAACGGAATGCAGAAATCTGCTCTTAATTTTTACGGCTCTTCTTTTATCACAGACAACACAGGTGCTCTCTGTACAGAACTGTCCGGAGGGGAAGAGGGGGTGCTTGTAAGCACTTTTGACCTGGATGCATTAAAGGCAGACAGACTGAACTGGGGACTTTTCAGAGACCGCAGACCGGAGATGTATGCAAAAATTGTCGGGAAATGACATACAAGCCAAAATTCCATTGCCGCAGGCAATCTGGAATGAATTTTGGCTAAGTTACTGTGAACGGAGTGAACAGTAACGAAATTGCCGTAGAGGCTGTATAAAATTCAGGCAGGCAGGAAATGATATGGAGGATTAAAATGAAATTAATATCCTTACTGGAAAAGCTGGAATATACATGTCTTCAGGGCAGTACAGACCAGGAAGTAAAAAATGTGATTTATGATTCCCGGAAAGTAGAAGAGGGCTCTCTTTTTATCTGTATCCGCGGTGCAGTGGTGGATGGCCATAAATTTGTGCCGGATGTAGTTGCAAAAGGAGCAAAGGTTCTGATCGTGGAAGAAGCTGTGGAAGCACCGGAAGATGTGACAGTCATTCTTGTGAAAGATACACGATATGCAATGGCGTTTATTTCTGCCGCATATTTCGGATATCCCGCAGAGAAACTGAAAACAATCGGTATCACAGGAACAAAAGGAAAAACAACCACTACGTATATGGTAAAATCTATTCTGGAAAATGCCGGATATAAAGTGGGACTGATCGGAACCATTGAAGCGATCATCGGTGACAAAGTGATTCCTGCAAAGAACACAACACCGGAGTCTTATGTGATTCAGGAATATTTCCATGAGATGGCAGAAGCCGGCTGTGACTGTGTGGTTATGGAAGTTTCCTCCCAGGGACTGATGCTTCACAGAACTCAGGGATTTGTTTTCGATTTTGGTATTTTTACAAATATTGAGCCGGATCATATCGGACCAAATGAACATAAGGATTTTGATGATTATCTCAGATGCAAGTCCTTACTTCTGAAACAGTGTAAGGTAGGAATTGTAAACAGAGATGATGAACATTTCGAGAAGATTATTGAAGGTCATACATGCAGCCTGGAAACTTATGGATTTTCACCGGAAGCAGACCTTCGTGCGGAAGATGCAAAGCTGGTCGGAGGTAAAGGATTTCTGGATTTTCATGTGGAGATAGATATTCCCGGTAAATTCAGCATCTACAATTCATTGACAGCAATCGCAATCTGCCGTCATTTTAAGGTTTCGGAAGAGAACATTCTCAAAGCCTTAAAAGTAGCTAAGGTAAAAGGCCGTATCGAAATGGTAAAAGTATCCGATGATTTTACTCTGATGATCGATTACGCGCATAATGCCATGGCTCTGGAGAGTCTTCTGACCACTTTGAAAGAATATCATCCCCACAGACTGGTATGTCTGTTTGGATGCGGAGGCAACAGATCGAAGCTTCGCCGCTATGAGATGGGAGAGGTTTCCGGAAAGCTTGCAGACCTTACCATCATTACCTCTGATAATCCACGTGATGAAGAACCACAGGCGATCATCGATGATATCAAGATTGGTATGGCAAAAACCGATGGAAAATATGTAGAGATTCCGGACAGAAAAGAAGCCATCGCCTATGCAATCCATCATGGAGAGCCGGGGGATATTATAGTTCTGGCAGGTAAGGGACATGAGGATTATCAGGAAATTAAAGGAAAGAAATATCCTATGGATGAACGTGTCCTGATCGCAGATATTCTTGCTGGTAAATAGGTAGCGGGTCAAACAGGAATAAGTTCATGATATATGCTGATATAATAATTGATATTTCCAGTGATAAACTGGACCGGAGTTTTCAATATCGTGTACCGGAAAGGCTGGAGAAGAAAATAAAGGCAGGGATGGTGGCAGCCATCCCTTTTGGAAATGCCGGCCGGGTGCGTAAAGGATATGTGATCGGATTGTCAGATAAACCGAAAATTGCTCCCGAAAAGATTAAAGAAATCAGTGAAATCTGCAGTGGAGAAGATACTACGGAATCCAGACTGATCGCCCTGGCAGCCTGGATGAGAGAAAATTATGGTTCCACCATGATCCAGGCTCTCAGGACAGTACTTCCTATCCAGGAGAAAATCAAGGCAAAAGAGAAAAAATATATATGCCTGGATATTTCCGAAGAGGCGGGAACGCAGTTGCTGAAAGAACTTGAACAAACAAGGTTTAAAGCCAGAACAAGACTTCTGAGGGAACTTCTGGAGAAAAAAAGACTGGATTATACACATGCGGCGAAAGAACTGGGGACAACTTCTGCTGTTGTAAAGAAATTTCAGGAGCAGGGGATTATCCGCATAGAATATGATGAGATAATGAGAACTTCACTGAATACAGGTGATATTTCCGGAGAAAGGCGAATGCCGCTTACAGATGAACAGGAAGCGGCAGTAAAACAGATACAGAGAGAGTGGGAAAAACCATCGCCGAAGCCTGTACTGATCGAGGGAGTGACAGGGAGCGGGAAAACCCAGGTGTATATAAAGCTGATCGAGCAGACGCTTTCTCAGGGAAAAGAAGTAATCGTGCTGATCCCGGAGATTGCTCTGACATATCAGACGGTACGCAGATTTTATGCCAGATTTGGGGATAAAGTATCAGTTATCAATTCCAGACAGTCTCAGGGAGAACGCTATGATCAGTTTAAACGTGCGAAAAAGGGAGAAGTCCAGGTGATGATCGGTCCCAGATCTGCGCTGTTTACGCCATTTGCCAGTCTGGGACTGATCATTATTGATGAAGAACATGAACCAAGTTATAAAAGTGAAAGCACACCCCGTTATCATGCAAGGGAAACTGCAATCCGGAGAGCTGTTTTAGAACATGCAAATGTGGTAATGGGTTCAGCTACTCCATCAGTGGAAGCCTACAGTAAGGCAATGAATGGGGAATATAGTCTGGTCAGGCTGACAACAAGATATGGAAGCAGACCTCTGCCCCGGGTTTCTGTCGTAGACCTGCGTGAGGAATTAAAAGCAGGGAACAGGTCTGTACTGAGCAGAGAACTCCGGCAAAAGATGAAAGGCCGGTTTGAGAAAAAAGAACAGGTAATGCTTTTTCTGAACAGAAGAGGATACGCAGGTTTTGTATCCTGCCGGTCCTGTGGACATGTGATGAAGTGTCCGCATTGTGATGTTTCTCTTTCGGAGCATAATAATGAAAGGCTTTTATGTCATTACTGTGGATATGAGACAGGAAAACCCCGGATATGACCGGTGTGCGGATCGCCTTATATTGGCGGATTTAAGGCAGGAACACAGCAGATCGAGAAGGTAGTGCGGGAAGATTTTCCAGAAGTCAGGACTCTCAGAATGGATTTTGATACAACAAGAACCAAGGGCAGCTATGAAAAAATCCTTGCAGCTTTTGCAGCTCATGAGGCAGATATACTGATCGGAACACAGATGATCGTTAAGGGGCATGATTTTCCGGATGTCACACTCATGGGAATAGTAGCAGCGGATCTTTCGCTGAATGCAGAGGATTATCGATGTGCGGAACGTACCTTTCAGCTTCTCTGTCAGGCAGTCGGCCGGGGAGGACGGGGGGAAAAACCGGGAGAGGCAGTGATCCAGACCTATCATCCGGATCATTACAGTATTCAGGCGGCGGCAGTGCAGGATTATCAGGCATTCTATGAGGAAGAGATGAGTTACCGTATGCTTCTGGATTATCCGCCTGCGGCACATATGCTGGCAGTTCTGGGTTCAGGTCCGGAAGATGAGAAACTGGTTCAGGCCATGTATTATCTGAAACTTTATATAGAAAGGATATACAGAGAAAATGACCTGCATATCATTGGCCCGGCATATGCGTCAGTTGGAAAAGTTAAGGATATTTACAGACAGGTTATCTATTTAAAACATAAAGATCATAAAACGCTGGTACATATCAAAGACCAGCTGGAGAAATACATAGAGATAAATTCCGGTTTCCGGAAAATATACATACAATTTGATTTCAGTTAATTATGGCAGATTTTTTCAAAATCTCATTACTGAAGTAATCTGCTGCAGAAGGGAAAACCGGAAGGCAGTAATTTCTGAAATCGTGATATAACAATAATCAAGATATCAGGTTAGGGGCAAAATATCTTTTGATTCTAACATCATAATCAAAGAAGAGGAGAATAAAGAAATGGCACTTAGAAAAATCAGATTACAGGGCGACGAAGTACTTGCAAAGGTCAGCAGACCGGTAGAAAAAATGACACCACGTATTCATGATCTGATCGGGGATATGCTTGAAACCATGTATGATGCAATGGGGGTTGGCCTCGCTGCACCACAGGTAGGTATGCTGAAGCGTATTGTTGTGATCGATATAGGAGAGGGTCCTATCGTGTTGATCAATCCTGAAATCCTTGAAACATCAGGCGAACAGACTGGTGATGAAGGATGCTTAAGTGTACCTGGAATGGCTGGTCAGGTAACACGTCCGAACTATGTAAAGGTAAAAGCTCTGGATGAGGATATGAATGAAGTAGAATATGAAGGGGAAGGTCTTCTTGCGCGTGCTTTCTGCCATGAGATCGATCATCTGGACGGACATATGTATACAGAACTGGTAGAAGGAGAACTTCATCAGGTTTCCTATGATGAGGATGAGGAGTGATAATCAAATGAAGATAGTATTTATGGGAACACCGGATTTCGCAGTGCCGTCATTACATGCACTGACAGAAGCCGGATATGCGGTGGCAGCAGTAGTGACCCAGCCTGACAAACCAAAAGGGAGAGGTAAGACATTATTGCCAACACCTGTAAAAGAAGAAGCCGTTATGCACGATATTCCGGTATATCAGCCGGAGAAAGTGAGAAATAACCCTGAATTTCTGGAGATTCTGAAAGAAATCAATCCTGATATCATAGTTGTTGCTGCATATGGACAGATTATTCCAAAAGAAATCCTGGAACTTCCGAAATTTGGATGTATCAATATTCATGCGTCTCTTCTTCCGAAATACAGAGGAGCAGCGCCTATCCAGCAGGCTGTGATCGACGGGGAAAAAGTATCAGGTGTAACGATCCAGCAGATGGGAGAAGGTCTTGATACCGGTGATATGATTTCAAAGATAGTAATTCCGATCTCTCCGACAGAAACAGGTGGAAGCCTGTTTGGAAAACTTGCGCAGGCCGGTGCGGATCTGCTGATCAAGACACTTCCATCTATTGAGCAGGGAACTGCGGAGTTTGAAAAACAGCCGGAGGAGAGTCCTACACCTTATGCGGCTATGATCACCAAACAGATGGGACTGATGGATTTCAGAAAATCTGCAGAAGAACTGGAACGCCTTGTACGCGGCCTGAATCCATGGCCAAGTGCTTATACATTTCTTAATGGAAAAACTCTGAAAGTGTGGAAATGTAAAGTCAGCACTGAGAAAACAGATGCTGTTCCGGGAACAATCTTCCTGGCAGATAAAGAGGGGATCCATACAGCATGTGGAGAAGGAGTGCTGATTCTTACAGAGATACAGCTAGAAGGTAAGAAGCGTATGGAAACAGAAGCCTTTCTCCGGGGATATCACATTGAAAATGGAATTGTTTTTACAGATCATAAGGAGTGATTAGATGTACGGATATTATTATTTTGATCCTACGTATTTACTGCTCGTTATCGGAATGGTGCTGTCTTTACTGGCATCTGCAAAGGTAAAGAGTACGTTTTCTGTTTACAGCAGAGTGCGCAGTGCATCGGGGCTTACAGGCGCCGATGCTGCCAGACGGATTCTTCGTATGTCGGGAATTACGGATGTTACGGTAGTACCCATATCCGGCAGCCTGACAGACCACTATGATCCGGGAAGTAAGAAACTGGCACTTTCCCAGGATGTATATGATAAAACATCGGTGGCTGCGATCGGAGTGGCTGCGCATGAATGTGGACATGCTATTCAGCATGCGACTAACTATGTGCCATTGAATCTTCGCTCTGCGATTGTGCCTGTTGCAAACATCGGTTCCACACTTTCCTGGCCATTGTTTCTGGCAGGACTGATTTTCTCAATCCGTCCACTGCTGACTGTTGGAATCATTTTGTTTACATTTGCGGTTCTTTTTCAGCTTGTAACTCTTCCGGTAGAATTTAATGCATCTTCAAGAGCATTGAAAATGCTTGGAAGTTCAGGAATGCTTGGAGCTGATGAGGTAAAAGGTGCAAGAAAAGTCCTTACAGCAGCGGCACTCACCTATGTTGCAGCACTTGCTTCATCAATCCTGCAGCTTTTAAGATTGATCATACTTGCCGGAGGAAGAGACCGTGACTAATGGAATAAATACAAGAGAACTGATATTACAGATATTACTGGAAATTGAGGAAGAGGGAAAACACAGCCATATTGCAATCCGCAATGCTCTTTCCAAATATCAGTTCCTTCCAAGACAGGAGAGAGCTTTTATTACCAGAGTCTGCGAAGGAACACTGGAATATCGTATTTTAATAGATTATATTATTGATTCATATTCAAAAGTATCTGTAGATAAAATGAAGCCTGTGATCAGGGAAATCCTGAGAAGTGCAGTTTATCAGATCAGGTTTATGGACAGTGTGCCGGACAGCGCAGTGTGTAATGAAGCGGTGAAGCTGGCACAGAGAAAAGGCTTTTACAGCCTGAAACCTTTTGTAAACGGTGTTCTTCGTACGATTGCCAGAGAGTGGAAAAATCTGAAACTTCCTTCAAGGGAAGAAAATCCGGTCAGATATCTGTCTGTCAGATATTCTATGCCGGAAACACTGGTAAACCGTTGGCTTGAGGATTACGGGGAAGAAAAAACAGAAAAGATCCTTACAGATTTTCTCACTGAGAAACCGATCACAGTACGCTGCAGAACTCATAAATATCCACAGAAAGAGATTTATGAGAGCCTGGTCGATCAGGGAGTGGAAGTGAAACCTGCACCTTATCTTCCCTATGCATATGAAATTTCAAATTATAACCATATTCTTGCACTGGATGCATTTATACAGGGGAAAATCCAGGTGCAGGATGTAAGCTCCATGCTGGTGGCAGAAATTGCAGATCCGCAAAAAGGGGATTATGTGATAGATATGTGCGCAGCACCTGGTGGAAAGAGTCTCCATGTTGCAGATAAAATGGGAGATTACGGAACAGTAGATGCACGCGATATCAGCCAGTATAAAGTGGATATGATCGAAGAGAATATTCACAGAACAGACTGCATTAATGTGCAGGCTCATGTGATGGATGCTACGGTATTTGATGTAGATTCAGAACTCAAGGCAGATGTCGTTCTGGCAGATGTCCCATGTTCCGGATATGGAGTAATCGGCAAGAAGCCGGAGATCAAATACAGGGTGACAGCACAGAAGCAGGAAGAGATTGTAATCCTTCAGAGAACAATCCTTGACAATGCGGCAGAATATGTGAAACCGGGCGGAGTGCTGGTATTTAGTACCTGTACTATCGCAAAGGAAGAGAATGAAGAGAACATGTTGTGGTTTATGAATAATCATCCGTTCAAACTGGAGAGTATTGATCCGTATCTTCCGGAAGAACTACATTCTGAGACAACAGCTCTGGGTTATCTTCAGCTTCTGCCGGGAGTACACAAAACAGATGGCTTCTTTATTGCAAAATTCAGGAGAAAATAAGTAATGACAGACATTAAGTCAATGACGATCGACGAATTAAAGAAACTGATGACCACTCTGGGAGATAAGCCTTTTCGTGCGAAGCAGATTTACAGCTGGCTGCATGAACACCTTGTTACTTCTTATGATGAGATGACCAATCTTTCCAAAAGCCTGAGGGAAAAACTGAAAGAATATCCTGTCACAGCACTGAAGATGGTAGATGTACAGACATCCCGGATTGATGGTACACAGAAGTATCTGTTCCGTCTCAGTGATGGAAATGTGATAGAGAGTGTTCTCATGCGGTATAAACATGGAAATTCTGTCTGTATTTCTTCTCAGGTGGGATGCCGCATGGGATGCAGATTCTGTGCATCTACCATAGGAGGACTGACCAGATGTCTTCTCCCGTCAGAAATGCTGGATCAGATATACAGGATACAGGCTCTGACAGGAGAAAGAGTTTCCAATGTTGTGGTCATGGGAACGGGGGAACCTCTTGATAATTATGAAAATCTTCTCAGGTTTATACATATCCTGACAGAAGACGGAGGACTTCATATCAGTCAGAGAAACCTGACTGTATCTACCTGTGGGCTGGTTCCGAAGATTTATGACCTTGCAAAAGAAAAGCTTCAGATGACACTTGCACTTTCCCTTCACGCACCTAATGATGTGAAGCGACGGGAACTGATGCCAATCGCAAACAAATACAGCATGGATGAGGTTCTGGAAGCCTGCCGTTATTATTTTAAAGAAACCGGGCGCAGGATCACATTTGAATACAGTCTGGTAGCAGGAGTTAATGACAGCGATGAGGATGCAAGGGAACTTTCCGGCAGAATCAGAGATATGAACTGCCATGTAAATCTGATCCCGGTAAACCCTATTAAGGAACGTTC
>OHBV01000717.1_pt1 | contig 15126 bp, 13 predicted proteins | sample 1577451 | NCBI WGS metagenome assembly OHBV01 (sample SAMEA3879605, study PRJEB24766) | human gut metagenome | biome: human-associated habitat; feature: feces | place: USA | collected 1985/1987 | reverse complement strand
ACCACTACTACCCCTACGGGGCATTGCTCGGCGAATCGGCATCAACGGAATATGTCAAGGCGGTGGCACGCGGCAACCGACATCCCGTCTCGACAAACCTATACAAATACTCCGAAAAAGAGTGGCAACCGGCATTCGGCCTCAACCTCTACGACTTCATCACCCGACAGTATGATCCAATCCTCTGCCGATTCACATCCCCGGATCCGTTAAATTTCAATTACCCTCAGTTATCTTCATATTTGTATTGTGCAGCAAACCCAATAAATTACTCTGATCCTACAGGACTGAATCCAATTTTTGACCTAATGGGGAACTACCTTGGTGAGTCAGAGGAAGGCTTCACCGGTGAAGCCTTAGTTTATGATGGAGATGATAAAATCAACTTCTCAAAGTATTCTGCATACGAACTAAAAGAACAGTTCTCTGTAAAGGGATTAGGAGAGGTATCAAGTCAGTTGTCGACTGATGCAATGTTGGCGATAATCAATCATATTGTGGGACACTTTAACGGCACTGTCATCTTTGGTGAAACGTTTGATACTTCAAGAATGAAAGACGGAAGGATATCATATTATTATGATTATCCCAACGATGATGGAACCTATTGGGTAACTCCATTCTACAGATACCCACATGGAGCAATAATATTCCCTAATCCTCCTGAAATATATTGGGTAAGTGATTTTACAGCTAAATATGCCGCTACAGTTGAAAATATTGGATCTACAGTCTTAGTTCACGAATGGTATTCACACGGAATTATGCATTATGGAGAATTTGATAATAACCATAGTCTTGCGTATCAAAATGTGATTAACTATAAACCTTTATGGAATAAAACAACGGACAACTATAAAATGGCTGTTTTATCTGAATTCATCAAATTGACATTCGCAGAAACAGGCTATAATGATTATATAACTCCTATTCTAAAAATAATCGAAGTATTAAAGAATAAATAATATGTGGAATATTATAAAAAAATATAGATTGGCCTTCCCATTTATATACTTATTGTTTTTAATAGCTTGCGATAATGATAAAGCATCTGTCAATAGCGACAAAACAATTGAGATTGTCAATTATAATAGCTCCGGCTTTAGTTGCCGAATGGAAAAATTTTATAATACAGAGTATAATCGGGATAGAATTCATATATGTCAAATATTATTAAGTGACAGCATAGCGCTATTCAGGGGAAAGACCAATTTTGGACAATGCCAGGTTACATTAACCAAACCGATTGCTGATTACATTAAATCGCTGTTGTATGACATTTATACGAAAAACAAGTCCGGTGTTAAAGACCAATATATCAATGAGCCCCATGCCATAACGACTTTTATTTCAGATTGGAATATAACAATGAATCTGGAAGGGAGAAAAATAAATGAAACCATTGATGAAATAGGTTATAGTATTACATTTGATGAGCCTTTCCACTCTCAGTTTAAGAGATTATTAGAATTAATATATGCTATTACTGTCAAAATGGAACAAGATATTTTTGAAGTTGAATATATCCATAATCGGTATAAACCTGTCGAATGGATAATTGAGAAGTTCAATGACGAGTTTTATGAGCCATATAATGATATAAAGTCGATTAATTATCAATGATATTCCAAGATTGGAACGACATATCGACTGTAATTAGCGCGGGGATTGATTCGGTGCTGTCGGCGGCGCCGCTGACTGTGAAGCGGGGCAATAACCGCGGGCTGCTTACCGCGACGTTGTCGAGGGTTAACTCGGCGGCCGATTTCGACGGCTCGGTCGGGACTGCCGGGGCATCCGGGAGGTATGTCGCCAAAGTTTTCGGTTATGACAGCCGTGAACGCGTGGCCGAGAGTGTCAGCGTCGATGCGCAGGGGGTGGCGGTCAGGGAGAATGTCTCTTACTCTACTTCGGGATTGCCTATTACTACGGTGACGCAACGGTTTGCGCCTGACAGCTCTGTGGAGAAATTGGCGTTGGCCTACACTTATGATGATTTCGAGAGGCAGACTTCGGTGACTACTTCGGTAAATGATGTCGGGATGGCGCGGAGTATTACCGTATACGACGGCATCGGGCGCACGGCGTCGGTTATCCTTAAGGATATGCGCGGGGAGAACACCGAGACTGTCAGTTATTCATATCTCACAAACGGAGCGGTTAAGTCGATTGCAACGGTGTCCGGTTCAATGGCCATGACGCTGAAATATGCTTCGGGGTCGGCGCCGTTGTATTCGGGAAATATCTCCGGCATGGAATGGAAGGGAGCCGACAGGATACAGCGCTCCTACACTTACGGTTACGACGGGCTCAACAGGCTTGTATCGGCGCAATATGCCGAGAGCGGGAGAAAGAATTTCAGTCACCTTACGCATTCGCCGGGAGCCGATTATTCATGCTCCTACAGCTATGACCTCAACGGAAATCCGAAGTCTATTGTCCGCAAGGGGATTACCGATGTCATGGGGTCAGGAAGCTCCAGTCTGCTTGCAAGGTTCGGCACGGTCGACAACCTCACCATCTCGTACTCGGGCAATCAGGTGACGAAGGTGGCGGACTCGGCTTCAAGGACTTACTATACCGGGGCTTCCGATTTCAATGACTCGGACTATTACAATACGGAATATGAATATGACGCAAACGGCAACATGACGGCGGACACCAACCGCGGCATTACGGGGATTATCTACAATGCTCTCAATCAGCCTGTCAGGGTGGAGATGCGCGACGGCTCATATTTGGAACGCATGTATGACGCCGACGGGTCGCTACGGCGGAAACGGCTGAGGCAGAAGGCCACGTCGACGCCGTCGGTGGGAGGATCTTTCCCGTCGGATCCCGTCGATGCCGAGGGGTATTACACCTACGTCACAGACTACTGCGGGCCGTGGGAGTATCTCAACGGCAAGCTGAGCTGCATCCGCATTCCCGGAGGATACATCGAGGGGGACAGCGTCTACTTCCACATCTCCGACCATCAGGGCAATATCCGCCAGATATGGAACGCCACCACGGGGCAGATTGTCCAGGACAACCACTACTACCCCTACGGGGCATTGCTCGGCGAATCGGCATCAACGGAATATGTAAAGGCGGTGGCACGCGGTAACCGGCACCCCGTCTCGACAAACCTATACAAATACTCCGCAAAGGAGTGGCAACCGGACTTCGGCCTCAACCTCTACGACTTCATCGCCCGCCAGTACGACCCCATCCTCTGCCGCTTCACATCCCCCGACCCGTTGAATTTCAATTACCCTCAGTTCTCTCACTATTTATATTGTGCTGGTAACCCAATAAACCATTCCGACCCGTCGGGATTGGCTATCATTTATGATATGGACGGCAAATTTCTTGGGAATTCAAAGGAAGGGTTCACAGGAGAAATTTTATTTTACCAAGGAAACGATAAAATTGATTTCTCTCAATACTCCGAATCTGAATTAAAAGAATCAACCGAGTTTATACTGCATAGCTATGGTGATGTTGCAGGCATATTGTCAACCGACACACAAACCGCAGTTTGGAATAATGTATTGTCCAATTTCGAAGGATATATTATTTTTGACCAAAGGTTCAAAATGGAAAGAATTGAAGGTGCGAGAGTTAAATACCGCGATTACAATGATAAAAATACAATATGGGGGACGGTATTTAATCTTGCAGACGGCACAATGATTGACCCTCCCAGAATGTACGGGACTGGAAATTTTAAGAACTTTTATGAAGGCACCGTGGAAAATATTGCATCAAGCCTTTTAGTACATGAATGGTATTCTCACGGCATAATGCATTATGGCGATCAAAATAATACTCACAGATTTGCATATCAAAATGTTGTGAATTGGAAACCTTTATGGAATAAAACAACAGACAAATATAAAAGTCTAGTTCTAAGTGAATTTATCGGGTTAACATTCGCGGAAACAAACTCTATTAATATTATAGCTTCAATTATAACAGAAATATTAAAGAATAAATAACATGTGGAATATAATAAATAAATATAGATTGGCTTTCCCGTTTATATATTTATTGTTTTTAATTGCTTGCGGCAATGGTAAAACATCTGTCAATAGCGACAAAACAATTGAGATTGTCAATTATGACAGCTCCGGTTTTAGTTGCCGAATAGAGAGAATTTATAATTCAGAAGGAGCTGGTTTAAAAAATTGCCAAATATTACTAAATGATACAATTGCGCTATTCAGAGGACAAACCCTGATTCAACAACTACAAGTTACATTAACGAATGCTGTCTCAGATTACATTAAATCGTTGCTGTACGACATTTATACTGAAAACAGGTCTACTATTAAAGACAAATACATAAATGCGAATTACTGCATATCGAGTGCTACTTCAAAATGGAATATAATGATGAATATGGATGGGAAAAAAATAAATGAAAAAATCAATATATCTGGTTATGCTATTACTTTTGACCAGCCGTTTCACCCTCAATTTGACCGATTATTAGAATTAATACTTGCTATTACTGTCAAAATGGAACAAGATATTTTTAGAATTGAAAATACAGATTATAACCCAGAGGAATGGATAACTGATATGTTTCATGGGGAGTTTTATGAGCCGTATAATGATATAAAATCAATTAATTATCAATGATATACCAAGACCTGAACGACATATTGACCGTAGATTGCACGGGGCTTGACTCGGTGCCGTCGGCGAAGCCGCTGACTGTGAAGCGGATAAGAGAAAAGCCTAACGTTGACATTGATAAGACTTAAATCTATATTAAATACTATAAGGATGGAAAATAGAGTTACTGGAATATTTTTGTTTTTAATTTTTACCTCTTTAAATTTAGGGGCAAATACAATAAATACGTGCAATTCAGGAAATCATCCCACGAAATTTGCCGAGCAATCTGTCAAGGATAAAATAAATCATGACAGTATCATATTAGACGGATATATTGATATCGAATATAATATTGAAGGCGTACCCAAAATAATAAATGTCAGATCAATATTTAATGATACGTCTGCAGTGTTCAGGTTTCAAACACATGATCAATATTTCAATAAAGAATATTCTCAGGTTATTTTAAATAAACAGACAGCCGATTGTCTGCGAATTTTATTATACACACTATATACCAATCACAATTATTTAATAAAGGATGAATATCGTAAAAAATATTTTTCCTGCGACTCATATATGTGTACGATAAAAATGAACATAAATGAAAAAAAAATAAACGAGACTCGCAACCTTATGCATTATATATTCTTTGATGAGCCATATAATTTCCCATTCGACAAAATAATGCAATTGATACTTGCCATTACAAATAAAATAGAACGAGATATCCTCAAATCGAGAAATATCAAACCTAAAGCAGCCACGTGGATAACTGAGGTATTTCACGACAGATTCTACGAACCATACGATGAAGCAAACAGCAAAAAACAATAATTTTTGACACTATGCCAAATTACGCCAACATATAAATAATATAAACAATAGATATCAATTTATAATTCCGCTGATGCATTAAATATTATTACAATGAGAAATAATACAATTATAATCGCTCTATTTTTAATATCTGCTCTCCCTTGGATTAATGCATATGCCAATGACATAGAACAGACTTCGAGTTCCAATCCGCAATCAACCAATCGGGTTAACTCCCCTAATCCCGGTGACATATATTGCATTATTGATATTGAGTATGACCCTGAAGCCTGTCTCCCTTCAGGTATATCCAACATCAGATTGGTTTTAAATAATTCATATGCAGTTATCAGAACTAGAACTACAAACAATGAATTGACTAAAATTAAGTTGAACAAAAATACATACTATTTATTTAGAGTGTTTTTAATCGACCTTTATTCCAACCACAATTCAGCTATAGCTGACAAATATATATCAGAACGGAGAATAAAATGTCCTATGCCGGCCAAATGCAATATAAATTTGACTTTAAATGGTAAAAAAACGACTGAAAACATCAATATTTATGATTACTTGATATCATTTAATGACCCTTTCAATATCCAATTCGACCGGATAAGGCAATTAATCTATGCCATCACGAATAAAATTGAACGCGAGTGCCTCCAATTTGAAAATGCAAAACCGGAAGCTACCGAATGGATAACGGAAATGTTTCATGACAATTTTTTTGAACCGCAGGAAGAGGTAATAACGGAAAGCAATTAATTATCACTGATATTCCAAGACTGGCACGACATATTGACAGTCAACCTGCAAGGGGTGGGTAACGGTCGGGGCAAATGACTATTGATGGTGGGGGGCAGGGAGGTGTGTCAGGGTGTTGGCTATAACCGTTTAATTGACAGATTACAGGTCGGAATTATGGAATAAGGTCATCATCGATTTATGTAATATACTTTAATCCAAATATTTCTATAATTATAGTAGTTGGGATTAAAAAAATTCTTACCTTTGCAGGGTATAAATGTCTGAAAGCCGGCAGCGATGCAGGCAATTGACTTTACCGGTAATTTTTATCGCAGGAAAAAGCAATCATTATTAAGGTTTCAAAGATACGTTTCAATGACACTCAGCCCATTAACCGCCGTTTCGCCCATCGATGGCCGCTATCGCTCCAAGACCGAGGCCCTCGACAAATATTTTTCCGAGTATGCCCTCATACGCTATAGAGTGCGTGTGGAGATTGAATATTTCATCGCGCTGTGCCGCATCCCGTTGCCGGCTCTGGCGGGGGTGGACCACGAGGTATTCCCCAAGCTGCGCGCCATCTACAATGATTTCAGCGTGGCCGACGCCGGACGCATCAAAGAGATTGAGTCTGTGACAAACCATGATGTCAAGGCTGTGGAATATTTCATCAAGGAGCAGTTTGACCGTCTGGGACTTGAAGCGTACAAGGAATTCATCCATTTCGGTCTGACATCGCAGGACATCAACAACACTTCGGTGCCTATGTCAATCAAGGAGGCCATCAGGGATGTGTACCGTCCGATGCTTTCCGAACTGATTGCGAAACTCGACTCGCTCGCCGACGAGTGGACCGACATACCGATGCTTGCCAAGACCCACGGTCAGCCGGCATCGCCCACACGTCTGGGTAAGGAAATCCGCGTGTTCAGCTACCGTCTGCGCTGTCAGCTCGACGCCCTCGACAACGTGAAAATCAGCGGTAAGTTCGGCGGCGCCACCGGCAACTTCAACGCCCACCTGGCCGCCTACCCGACCATCAACTGGCAGGCTTTCGCCATCGGCTTCCTTCGCGACAGCCTTGGCATAGAGCGCGAGCAGTTCACCACCCAGATTTCCAACTACGACAACATGGCCGCCCTTTTCGACGCCATGCGCCGTATCAATACCATCATCCTCGACCTTGACCGCGACATGTGGATGTACATTTCGATGGAATACTTCAAGCAGCGCATCAAAGCGGGCGAGGTAGGTTCGTCAGCGATGCCCCACAAGGTCAATCCCATCGATTTCGAGAACTCCGAGGGCAATCTCGGCATAGCCGACGCCATCCTCTCGCACCTTGCCTCGAAGCTGCCGGTATCGCGTCTGCAACGCGACCTTACCGACTCGACTGTGCTGCGCAACGTCGGTGTGCCGATGGGCCACATGCTCATAGCGCTCGCAAGCACGCTCAAAGGACTCAACAAGCTCATACTCAACCGCGAGGCCATCGACAAGGATCTCTCCGCCATGTGGAATGTGGTGGCAGAGGGCATTCAGACGATACTCCGCCGCGAAGGCTATCCCAAGCCCTACGAAACGCTCAAGGAACTTACGCGTGTCAACTCCACCGTCACTGCCGAAAGCATCGCGGCGTTTATCGAGACGCTAAATGTCAGCGACGAGGTGAAGGCCGAACTCCACCGTCTCTCCCCCTCGACCTACGTAGGATATTAAGCCGTGCTCCCGCCGTCAGCCATGAACCGGCGGGGCGCTGTATTTGTTAATCTGACATCTGTTTGTACACTCTCGCACTATACCGACTTATAAATAAATCCATTTAATCAAATCATTTAAAACATAAGTAACTGTTCAAAATTATTTTAATATTATGGCGAGAGAATTTTTCAGGCGATTTCCGGTGAGGAAGAAGTGTAGCGAGCTACATGACTGATGACGAGACGGAAAGCGGCGAAAAAGACTCCGGCAGAATATTGAAATAATGAGAACGGTTAATATAAAATAATTTTAAACAGTTACTTATCATAATTACTTTTCTTTAAATCATGAAACAACGTTTTATTTTGGGCGCTTTGGCGCTTGGCTTATGTGGCGGCCTGTCAACGGTCGATGCCAAAGACCGCATGACTCATAATCCCGATGCCACTAACACGGATGCTATACTTCATGCCTGGAGCTGGAACTTTCCTACAATAGCTGAAAACATGGCTAAAATAGCCGAGGCCGGATTTACGATGGTGCAGACATCGCCGGTGCAGGGTTGTTATAATCCGGAGGGGAGCTCGAAAAAAATATTCGATGACAATGTGGCCGAAGGCAACTGGTATTATTACTATCAGCCGGTCAACTGGAAAATAGGCAATCAGATTGTAGGCTCGCGTGACCAGATGAAGCAGATGATGGATTCTGCCGCCAAATATAATATACGTGTGATTGTCGATGTGCTTCCCAACCATACGGCTTTTGATGTGGATTGTGTCGATGATGAAATGATTGAGGCTGTAGGCGGAAGGGATAAACTTTACCATTCGACCGGACTTAGCCCCATACGCGACTACAATGACCGGTATCAATGCACGCTTGAAGGTACGGGTGGTCTTCCTGATGTCAATACTGAGAATCCTGATTTTCAGAAATACTATATGGAGTTTGTCAATGACTTGTTGAGCCTTGGTGTCGGCGGTTTCCGTTATGATACAGCAAAACATATCGGTGTGCATTCCGATCCGGTTGATGCTGCATCAGGCGTTAAGGAAAACGACTTCTGGGATGTGGCTACGGGTCGCAAGGCTGTCAAAGGCGTGAAGCTTGCAGTGCCATACGACGACTTATTTGTATATGGCGAAATCCTGCAGGATAAAAATGTGCCTGAGGCCGAGTATGCTGACTATATGGGACAGACTGCCTCCAGCTATGGCCATGTGTTGAGAGAAGCACTTGAAAAAGGTACAGCAAAGGACAAGGATCTTTTAAACTGGTATCATCAGGCTGCTCCTGAATTCCTGACCACTTGGGTTGAAAGCCATGATACCTATTGCAACGCTCACGAAAGTGCCGGACTTACCGACGACCAGATACGTACAGGCTGGGTATTCCTTACTGCGCGCCAGAATGGCGTACCTTTGTTCTTCAGTCGTCCTATGGGGTCGACCCGTCAGAACTATTGGGGCGACAATGTGCTTGGGGCAAGAGGCAATGATGAATTCTTCCACCCCGAAGTTGCCGCTGTAAACCATTTCCGTCAGGAGATGAATGACCAGAAAGAGGATGTACAGATGACTGAAAACGGTGAAGTCCTTGTGGTAAACCGAGGCAAGAAAGGTGCGGCCGTTGTCAATATCTCAGGTGTGGCAAATTTCATTGATGTTCCGACCGGACTGCCCAACGGCAATTATAAAGACGAGGTCTACGGCAAAGAGTTCAAAGTAAAGAAAGGTCGTCTGACAGGTATTGCAGCTCCTCACCGTTCTTACATTCTCAAGAAAAAATAATCGACTTACATTATTGTGTTAATAATTAAAAGGAAGATTTCCGCCAACGGAAGTCTTCCTTTTTTATATCGTAAACTACAGCTATATTATAAATTTTATAAATTTGGCAGAATTTTTTTATTAAATATTTTTTACTTATCTTTATATTATTTTATTTTTGTAGAAAAATTACAAATATGGCAGATTTAATAGGAACTATATTAGGTATAGGTATTGTAATTCTTGCAATTTTGATACTATGCGGTATGTGGATAGTGACATTTAAAGATTGGGATAAGATAAAATAATTGTTCGCTTTTTCTAATATGCTTAAGTTGTCAAACCACTTTTATACTTTGCTCTTGTGGGTCAAGGTGGCTTGTTTTTTATTGGCTCGCGGCAAAGGCAACAGCCTTTCGGGTGTCATTCGACCTTTGCCATGTGGCTGTATGTAGATGGCTGCCAATATTCGTATCCGCTTTCAAGTATTGTGCTCATGCCATTCGGCAATTCCTTTTATGACATATAGATAGCATATTTGCGAGATCCTTTCCGTCCTTGTGTATTAACCAAGTCTTTTTTCTATGAGTACGAGGTCAATGTCGGTAATGCCTTTGAATTGGCATGGAAGATGGTCGACCTCGGTATAACCGAGTTTTTTGTATAGCTTACGTGCCGGCAGGTCGATTGCCTGTGTGTCGAGACGCAGACGGTTACAGCCTTCGTTGGCAGCCATTTGTTCGTAGAAATGGATGAGCTTTGTGGCGTAGCCGCAACGGGTATGCTCGGGGTGGACGACGAGAGTATGTATCACAAGAATTTTGTCGTAGTTTTCCGGCTGGTACCATTTACCGGTATGATATTCCGGAAGCGCAGTATGATTTATTACGGCGGATGCGACTATCCCCTTCTGTCCATCTTCCAAAACATAGAGGTCGCCTTCGGATATGTGCTCTTCTGCCCATGATGGAGTGGGATACATATCGCGATACCACTTCATGTTAAATCGGCCGTTCTCTATTTCATCGTGTATTGCATTGTAAATATCTGAAATAGCAGGAAGATCGCTCGGAAGGCCCTTTCTTATTTTTATCTCCATAATCGTCGGGTATAATATTTCATGGAGTGCAAAGGTAAAAAAATAGCCGATATATCAGCGCGTCGTCGTTTAAAAAAGTTTAGACGTTATTATTTGAAAATATTGGGAATAATTTTTAAATTTGTGGCACATATAATATATGTCATTGATATATTTTTATTTAATCTTATATAATACCAAATCCTGATTCTTGTAATTTCAGATTAAAATAAAGAATATTATATAATACCATTATGGCAGAAAAAAAAGAAAAATTATTCGACCAATTTCCCCCTGTTACGACTGAGCAATGGCGTGAAAAAGTCGATGCCGACCTTAAGGGTGTTCCCTTTGAAAAAAAACTGGTCTGGCGTACCAATGAAGGATTTAATGTGAATCCGATGTATCGTCTGGAAGATATTGCCGACTTGAAAACTACAGATACTCTTCCCGGACAATATCCATACGTGAGAGGTACGCGCGATAATAACAATTGGCTTACACGTCAGGCTATCATTGCCGACAACATACAGGAGGCAAATGAAAAAGCCCTTGACGTACTGACAAAAGGCGTGAATTCCCTTTATTTCAAACTCTCGAAAAATCAAATCAATGCCGCCGATGTGAAGGCTTTGCTCGCAGGCGTGGATTTGTCGAGTGTAGAGATAAATTTGGGATGCTGTCCGGGTCATGCGAAAGAACTGTGTGGCATTCTGGTTGATATTATCAATGAAGCAGGCGCACAAAAAACTTTCCGTGGTTCAATAGATTATAATCCGTTGCGCAGGGCTCTGCGTCACGGGGGCGAGATACTCCCCGATGCTGTAGCCGATGCCAAGGCGATGATTGAAATGGCAAAGGATATTGACGGACTGCGTGTCATCTCCGTTGATTCAGTAATGCTTTCCAATGCCGGCTGCTACATCTATCAGGAACTCGGATATGCACTCGCATGGGGCGCCGAATGGATGAGCCAGCTCACTGATGCCGGAGTCGATGCTGTTGAAGCCGGTTGCGCAATCAAATTCAATATGGGAGTTTCGTCAAACTATTTTATGGAGCTTGCGAAATTCCGTGCTGCGCGTATGCTTTGGGCCCAGATTGTAAAACAATACAATCCGGCATGCGACTGTGCATGCAAGATGATGGTTCATGCAGAGACCTCACGTTTCAACCAGACTATATATGACGCTCATGTCAATCTGCTCCGCAGTCAGACAGAAGCTATGTCAGCGGCTCTGGCCGGGGTCGACTCCATAACTGTCGTTCCGTTTGATACGCCCTATAAGACTCCGGATACATTCTCCGAACGTATCGCGCGCAACCAGCAGTTCCTTCTCAAGGAAGAGAGTCATCTTGACAAAGTGGTTGACCCGGCCGGCGGTTCTTACTACGTGGAAACCTTGACCGTGTCTCTCGCAAAACAGGCATGGGAATTGTTCCTTGGGGTACAGAACGATGGCGGTTTCTTTAAAGCGGTATCCGAAGGACTGGTGCAGAAAGCTGTCAACGAATCCGCAGCCAAACGTCATGCCGATATGGCCCGTCGTAAAGAAATACTTCTCGGTACCAACCAATACCCCAACTTCAACGAACTTGCTGCCGGTAAAATAGAAAAGACAGGTTGTTCATGCGGTTGCGGCCATTCTGACGGTGACGCTTCAAAGGCATTGAACAGCGCGCGTCAGGCGAGCGATTTCGAAGCTCTCCGTCTCGCTACCGAGCATGCTGCAAACCGTCCTAAGGTATTTATGCTGACTATCGGCAATCTTGCCATGCGTCTGGCTCGTGCACAGTTCTCAAGCAACTTCTTCGGTTGTGCCGGTTATGAAATCATCGACAATATCGGGTTTGACACAGTGGCCGACGGTGTCAAGGCTGCATTTGACAAACAGGCTGATATAATAGTGCTCTGTTCGTCGGATGACGAGTATGCCCAGTTTGCTCCTGAGGCTTTTGACCTTATTGGCGGTAAAGCTAAATTCGTAGTAGCAGGTGCTCCTGCCTGCACAGAGGAACTGCAAGCAAAAGGTATAACTGACTTTATTCATGTCCGTTCGAATGTGCTTGACACTCTCCGTAAATTCAATGCCGAACTTTTAAAATGATTTCTTACCAATGAGACCGGATTTTTCTAACATCAATATAACAAATGATGCATTCGCATCGCAGGCCACTCCTCTGCAGGATGGAGAAAAGTGGCTGACACCTGAATTAATTCCTGTAAAGCCTGTCTATACGAAGGCTGACCTTGAGGGCATGGAGCACCTGAATTATGTAGCCGGTATTCCTCCGTTCCTTCGCGGTCCGTACTCGGGCATGTATGCTATGCGTCCGTGGACTATCCGCCAGTACGCAGGTTTCTCGACCGCAGCGGAATCCAATGCGTTCTATCGTCGAAATCTCGCTTCGGGACAGAAAGGCCTTTCTGTTGCGTTTGACCTTGCCACTCACCGCGGATATGATGCCGATCATGAACGTGTGGTCGGTGACGTCGGTAAGGCCGGTGTGTCAATCTGCTCGCTTGAGGATATGAAAGTTTTGTTCGACGGTATACCGTTGAACAAAATGTCGGTTTCGATGACGATGAACGGAGCTGTGCTTCCCGTTCTGGCTTTCTATATCAATGCAGGATTGGAACAGGGCGCTAAACTTGAAGAAATGGCCGGAACCATTCAGAACGATATCCTGAAAGAATTCATGGTGCGTAACACTTATATCTATCCGCCGGAATTCTCGATGCGTATTATTGCCGACATCTTTGAGTACACTTCGCAGAATATGCCCAAATTCAATTCGATATCAATCTCCGGTTACCACATGCAGGAGGCCGGCGCGACTTGCGATATCGAACTTGCGTACACGTTGGCCGACGGTCTGGAATATCTTCGTGCCGGTGTCAATGCCGGAATGGATATCGATGCATTTGCACCCCGCCTGTCGTTCTTCTGGGCTATCGGCATGAACTTCTTTATGGAGATTGCCAAGATGCGTGCAGCACGTATGCTTTGGGCCAAGATTGTAAAACAGTTCAATCCGAAGAACCCGAAATCGCTTGCTCTCCGTACGCACTCGCAGACATCGGGATGGTCGCTCACCGAGCAGGATCCGTTCAACAATGTGGGCCGCACATGTATCGAGGCTATGGGTGCAGCGCTTGGACACACACAGTCACTCCATACCAACGCTCTCGACGAGGCCATCGCACTCCCGACCGACTTCTCGGCACGTATTGCGCGCAATACGCAGATCTATATTCAGGAAGAGACTTATATTACGAAAGAAATCGACCCGTGGGCCGGCTCATATTATGTTGAGTCGTTGACCAATGAGATTGCTCACCGCGCATGGGAGCATATTCAGGAGATTGAAAAACTCGGAGGTATGGCGAAGGCTATCGAAACAGGTCTTCCGAAGTTGCGTATCGAAGAGGCTGCCGCCCGTACCCAGGCTCGTATCGATTCAGGCCGTCAGACGATTGTAGGTATTAACAAATATCGTCTCGAGCACGAAGATCCCATTGACATCCTGGAAATCGACAATACCGAGGTGCGCAAAGAGCAGATTGAACGACTCAACGCAGTCAAGGCTTCGCGCGACGAGAAGGCTGTCAAAGAAGCTCTTGCCGCAATCACTGAATGTGTACGCACCAAGAAAGGCAATCTTCTCGACCTTGCGGTCAAAGCAGCCGGTCTTCGCGCTACATTGGGTGAAATTTCCGATGCCTGCGAAGAGGTCGTCGGACGTTATAAAGCAGTAATCAGAACAATATCAGGCGTGTATTCAAACGAAACAAAACAAGATCCCGACTTCATCAAAGCGCAGCAGATGTGTCAGGAATTCGCGAAGAAAGAAGGTCGTCAGCCCCGTATCATGATAGCCAAGATGGGGCAGGACGGACATGACCGCGGTGCCAAAGTGGTTGCTACCGGTTATGCCGACTGTGGATTTGACGTAGATATGGGTCCGCTGTTCCAGACTCCGGCCGAAGCGGCCCGTCAGGCTGTTGAAAACGATGTGCATATCCTTGGCGTGTCGTCACTTGCAGCAGGTCATAAGACACTCATACCTCAGGTGATTGAAGAGCTCAAGAAGCTTGGCCGTGAGGATATAATGGTCACCGCCGGCGGTGTCATACCTGCACAGGATTATGATTTCCTATATAAAGCAGGTGTCGCAGCAATATTCGGTCCTGGCACACGTATCCCCGACTCTGCAATAAAGATGCTCGAGATTTTGATGGCTGAAGATTAAAATTCTCAATCTGATAGAATAATTAAAGCGAGGTTTCTCAATGGAATGCCTCGCTTTAATTATTTTATAACGGCCTTAATGGAGCATAACCGTCCGAAATAGGCCGACTTTTAGATAGCGTTTTAGATAGCGAACTTAGCA
>OHBV01000715.1_pt1 | contig 15154 bp, 11 predicted proteins | sample 1577451 | NCBI WGS metagenome assembly OHBV01 (sample SAMEA3879605, study PRJEB24766) | human gut metagenome | biome: human-associated habitat; feature: feces | place: USA | collected 1985/1987 | reverse complement strand
ACATGCAGTCCTGCATGATCTCCGTAAATTTTTTCTACCCAGCTTCTCTTTTTTAACTCTGCAAGCAGGAAATCATGTTTTGCACGGTAGATCCCCCTCATCTTATTCAAATGACGTTCAAAATGTCCCTCTTCAATAAAGGCACGCAGTATCTCCTGCTGAATTTTGGGAACGGTCGTAGAATAAAATCCACATTTTTCATGATAACGTTTTAACAATTCCGGTGGAAGCACCATATAACTGATTCGAAGTGACGGCGCAATGCTCTTAGAAAAAGTTCCAATATAAATCACTTTTTCAAAATGATCCACGCTTTGCAGCGACGGGATCGGCTTTCCACGGTAACGGTACTCACTGTCGTGATCGTCCTCGATCAGATAGCGTTCCTCTTTCTCCAATGCCCATTTCAACAATTCCAGCCTTTGTTTTAACGGCATGACCGTTCCAAGAGGGAACTGATGGGAAGGCATGATATAGACAACATCCGGATCATAATTTCTGACCTTTTGTGGATCTATTCCATCTTCTTCCACCGAAACAAGCGTCATCTGATATCCCATATTTAAAAATGTATGATATGCCTGCAAATAAGTTGGATTTTCCATGAGAACCCGCTTATTTCTTCCTAAAATCTGTGTCAGTAAAATCTCAAGATATTCATTTCCTGCTCCGATGATCAGCTGATCTGGCTGACAGTTCACACCTCGCGCCTGATGCAGATATGCTGCAATCGCCTTTCGAAGCCCATAGTCCCCCTGTCCATCCCCGGATAACAGCAATTCTTCCCTGTCATCTAACAGTGCATTTTTATTTAATTTTCTCCACACATTATATGGGAAATGCATGGTATCGATTGCATATGGGGAAAAATCAATAACATGGCTGCAAGCTGTCTCTTCCTGCTCTTTTTTTCCAAATGTAAATGTATGTTTGAAATCTTTTTCTATATGCCCAAACTCATACAGCTCTGTAATATCACACACAAAAAACCCCCTGCAAGGTTCTGCTTTGATGTATCCCTCTGCAAGGAGCTGTTCATATGCCATTTCGACGGTACTTCTGCTTACCGACAAATGCTTTGCCAAAAGTCTTGTCGACGGAAGCTTTTCCCCAACAGGAATTTTTCCCTCAATGACATCCCGTTTGATATATTCGTATATTTTTTCATAGAGGGGAGCTTTCGCTCCCCCCTGTAAATCAATCATTATTTCAATCATAATAATTTTGCCTATTTGCTGTTTTTGATCTCTGCCACGATCTTTTCTTTTAAATCATATGCACGGTCTTTCATCTTTTTCGATGCAGAAGGTGTAGCCTGGATTCTTGAAATACACTTAGAAGCCACATCATATTTTTTGAAATGATATGCCATTGCCGCAAGAAGATAATCTACGGTACACTGATCCATTCCACACATTGGAAACATCTCTGTAGACATTGCTTTCATAAATCCCTCATATGCCTGCTGGTAAAATGCCTCTTCCTGCTCTTTTGCCTCTTTTTTCTTCTTTAAGGTCTCCGGATCTGTTCCTTTTAACTCCTCTGCCTTCCCACGATACAGCCAGGAAAGTTTTAAACATGAATAGGCCTTCTCACTGGTCTTTCCTTTTTTGACGATCGTATTGAAAAGTGCAAGCTTATAACGCTCGATTGCCTGATCATAGTCTAAGACGGCAGGTTCATCGGAACCTGTTGGTTTGAAATTGGCACAAACCTGTTCCTTGATCAGTTTGATCTGTCCTGATGTCACATGCTCGAAATAACGGTTCATCGCTGTATATCCGCAATACGGGCAGGATGCCACATCATATTTTAAAGTGTCAATGTATTCGAAACGCGGACGCAGATCCAGATCCGGCTCTAAACGTTTGATTCGTCCGTTCTTGATCATTTTTGTCTTAAATACCTTGTCACAGACAGTACAACGGATTGCCTTGTCTAACAGAAAACTGTCCTCTGTCGGAGCAGCCTCTGTTTTTCCACCATCAGCGGATGCTGCCGGCTTTTTTTCATCCTCAAACAGATCCGTTGTGTTATCTGCTTTAATACCAAATTTTTCCAATCCTGCAAATAAATTCATTTGTATTTCATATCCTTTCCTGTTACGCCCGTTTCAGGGCAAAAATGCAAATCATTACAATGCTATGCATTAGGCAGTTTAAATGAGCTCTTAAGTGAAACGATCCGGTTAAATACCAGATGATCTGCGGTCGAATCTTTCGCATCCACACAGAAAAATCCCTGTCTTACGAACTGGAAACTGTCATATGCTTTTGCATCTTTTAAATTTTCCTCAACAACACAGTTTTTTAAAACAGTGAGGGAATTTGGATTCAGATTCAGACTTCCGTCCTCATTATACACTCCTTTTTCCTCATCTACAATGTTTTCATAGAGACGAATTTCAGCCGGAACTGCCTGTGCTGCAGATACCCACTGGATGGTTCCTTTTACTTTTCGTCCGTCCGGGCTGTTTCCACCTTTAGATGCCGGATCATAAGTACAGTGGATCTCCGTCACCACGCCATTTTCATCTTTTACGAAACTGTTGCAGGTCACAAAGTATGCGTTCATCAGACGTACTTCGTTGCCCGGAAACATACGGAAATATTTCTTTGGCGGCTCTTCCATAAAGTCTTCACGGTCAATATAAAGTTCGCGTGAAAATGGAACTTTACGCACACCAAGTTCCTCATTTTCAAGGTTATTGACTACCTCAAGATACTCTGTCTCTCCCTCCGGATAGTTGTCGATCACAACTTTGACCGGATCCAACACAGCCATCATACGCGGTTTTTTCATCTTAAGATCTTCACGGATACAATACTCAAGCATTGCATAATCTACAGAACTCTGCGCTTTTGAAACTCCGCACAATTCGATGAACATCTTTATAGATTCCGGTGTAAATCCGCGGCGTCTCAATGCCGCAATCGACACAAGGCGTGGATCATCCCATCCGTCTACGATACCTTCCTCCACAAGACGCTTGATATATCTTTTTCCTGTCACTACGTTTGTTAAATATAATTTTGCAAACTCGATCTGTCTCGGCGGCATCTCATCCTTATCCGGAATCATATCTTTGCCAACCTCATCGATCACCCAGTTGTACAGCGGTCTGTGATCCTCAAACTCGAGTGTACAGATCGAATGGGTAATTCCCTCAATGGCATCCTCTAATGGATGTGCAAAATCGTACATCGGATAAATGCACCATTTGTCTCCGGTTCTGTGGTGTGTCATATGCGCCACACGGTAAATAACCGGATCCCTCATATTGATGTTTGAAGATGTCATATCGATTCTTGCACGGAGCACTTTCTCTCCGTCGGCAAATTTACCGTTTTTCATATCTTCAAATAAAGCAAGATTCTCTTCCACACTTCTGCTGCCCGCAGGATCTTCTTTTCCCGGTTCTGTCAGTGTACCGCGGTACTCACGGATCTCATCTGCACTCAGATCAGAAACGTATGCTTTTCCTTTTTTGATCAGCTTTACTGCTGCTTCATACATCTGATCAAAATAGTCGGACGCGAAGAACAGTCTGTCCTCCCAGTCAGCACCAAGCCATTTGATATCCTCTTTGATTGCCTCAACAAACTCTGTCTTCTCTTTTGTCGGGTTCGTATCATCAAATCTTAAATTGAATTTTCCATTATATTTCTGCGCAAGACCTGAATTTAAAAGTATGGACTTGGCATGTCCGATATGAAGATATCCGTTCGGCTCCGGTGGAAATCTTGTATGGACGGTTTTGCAATGTCCTTCCTCTATATCCTGATCAATAAACTGTTCGATAAAATTCTTTGAGACATTCTCGTTTTCCATGATGTCTGTCCTCCTCATATAACAACTCATGCTATATCATGTGCAAAATCAGCACATGATCAACATTCGCCGCTCGTCAATCATTCAAATATGTTGACTCACTTACGCTCATTATATCATACATGATACACCGCTTGGGTGCAAGTAAAATATAGCATGAATTGGGGATTTTGGTAAGAAATTATTTATCCTTAATTTTCATTCATCTTCGCTGCCTGGCCGGAGGATGTATGGAGCAAATAATTGCTTCCACAGCTATAACTACTATCATCACATATACTGCAGCTCTGTATTTGTTATTCCATCCTATATGTTTCCAGCTATTTTATAATGCAAAAAATGTCATTTTTTTAAAGTTTCTGCATTTTAGTGCACAAACTTTATTTTTTCATAAGTTTATGCTATACTAGCACAAGGAGGTACGTCAAATGATCGATACTCATGAACTCAAAAAAAGAGATTTATATCTGAATAAGATTATAGCATTTCAAGACACCGAACCAGTGAAGGTTGTTACTGGAATCCGTAGATGTGGCAAATCCAGCCTGTTGAAATTAATGACTCTCCACCTGAAGGAAAATGGGGTTACTGACAATCAGATTCTGGAAATGAATTTTGAGTCACACGCTTATAAAAATATGAATAGTGACTCTTTCTACGAATATGTCAAACAACATATCGTACCAAATAAAAGAATGTACCTCTTTTTTGATGAGGTTCAGCGTGTTCCTGACTGGGAGGATGCTGTTAACTCTTTCCGCGTCGACTTCAACTGCGATATTTATGTCACAGGCTCAAATGCCTATATGCTCTCCTCTGAATATGCCACTTATTTATCTGGCAGATGTGTAGAAATAAAGATGCTGCCTTTATCTTTCTCTGAATTTATAACGTTTCATAATTTTGAAATAAGAGAAATGAAGAGTGCTTTGGGGGGTACACGCAAACAAGTCTTTGATAAAGCAGGAGAACATTATGAACTTCGTGAAGTTTTCGATGCATATATGCGATTTGGCGGCATGCCAGGGATTGCTGACATAGGCTTAGATCAGGAAAAAGCACTGGTGCTGCTTGAAGGTATCTACTCTACCGTTATTATGAGAGACATTCTCGAACGTGAAAGTCGCAGAGGTCAGAAAAAAATCACTGACCCTGTCCTTTTAAAAAAGATTATCATGTTCCTTGCTGATAACATTGGAAGCAACATCTCTGTTTCTTCTATCGGCAACACCTTGGTAAATGAAGGACTTCTTGAAAACGGGAAGCGAAAAGGAACCCCAAGTGTTCACACTGTTCAGGCTTATGTGAATGCACTTCTAGAGTCATATTTTTTCTACGACATCAAAAGATTTGATATCAAAGGAAAGGAATATTTACGCACTCTTGGCAAATACTATATTGTCGATATCGGACTTCGAAACTATCTGCTTGGATTCAGAGATCGTGACAGCGGTCATGCAATAGAAAACATTGTTTACTTTGAACTGATTCGTCGAGGCTATGATGTTTCTATAGGTAAAGTTGGTAATTTCGAAGTGGATTTTATTGCAACAAAGGCAGACAACAAACTTTATGTTCAGGTCACAGAATCAATGACAAGCGAAGATGTTCGTAGCCGGGAATTAGCACCACTCAAAAAAATCAGCGATAACTATGAAAAAATCGTTCTTTCCTTAAATACAGGCATAGATTCTTCCTATGATGGCATAAAATCAATCAACCTGATCGACTGGCTAATCTCAGAATAAAAACAGAATATACGGAAAGGAACCAGAGGTAATCTCTGGTTCCTTAAATTCATAGGATATTCTCCGATGACTTTTTTTTACGCATTCTCATTCATCTTCGCAAGTTTCGCTGCCTGGTCTGCTGCGATACATGCGTCAATGATCTCCTGGATATCTCCGTTCATGATCTTATCGAGTTTGTACAGTGTAAGATTGATTCTGTGATCCGTCACACGTCCCTGTGGGAAGTTGTAGGTACGGATCTTCTCAGAACGGTCTCCTGTTCCGACCTGACTCTTACGAAGCTCTGCTTCCGCATCGTGGGCTTTCTGCTGCTCTAAGTCGTATAATTTGGTACGCAGCAGGGCGAACGCTTTTGCCTTATTCTGGATCTGTGATTTTTCCGTCTGGCTGTAGATCACGATTCCGGTCGGGATATGTGTCAGACGCACGGCAGAGTCTGTCGTATTGACACACTGGCCACCGGCACCGGATGCACGGCAGACATCGATACGGATATCTTTGTCATCGATCTGCACATCCACTTCCTCAGCCTCCGGCATCACTGCAACTGTGATAGTGGAAGTATGGATACGTCCGCCGGACTCTGTCTCCGGGACACGCTGTACACGGTGTACACCGGACTCATATTTCATAACGGAGTAGGCTCCCTGTCCGCTCAGCATAAAAGTAACACTCTTCATACCGCCGATGCCGGTTTCATCTGCTTCCATGATCTCCGTCTTCCAGTTTCTGCTTTCTGCATAATGCAGATACATACGATAAATTTCAGCAGCAAATAAAGCAGCCTCGTCACCGCCGGCACCCGCACGGATCTCAACGATAACGTTCTTGTCATCGTTCGGGTCTTTCGGAAGTAATAAGATCTTTAACTCTTTTTCCAACTCTTCCACTCTTGCCTTAGAATCGTTTAACTCTTCTTTCGCAAGTTCACGCATCTCCTCATCAGACTCTTCCTCAAGCAAAGCAAGGGAATCCTCGATGTTCTGTTTGCACTGTTTATATTCCTTATATGCATTTACGATCGGAGTCAGGTCACTCTGCTCTTTCATCAGCTTACGGAAACGCACCGGATCATTCGCCACATCCGGCTCACTTAATTCACTCATTAATTCCTCAAAACGGATCAGTAAATCCTCTAATTTATCAAACATATATCCTCCATTCCTGTCACAACACGATCATTGTGTGCCAAATCTTTGATAACCGTCACATTTTTAAATCCAGCTTCTTTTAAAAGCCCGGACACTGCTTCGCCCTGATCGTAACCGATCTCAAACAAAATGTGTCCTCCCGGTTTCAGATATGCCTTACATTCTTTGATAATCTTTCTATAAAAATATAAACCGTCCTCTTTGCCGTCTAAAGCCTCCATCGGTTCAAACTCCTGCACCTCCGGCATGAGTTTTACCACTTCCCCGGTTCTTATATAAGGCGGGTTTGAAACGATCACATCATATGTCCCTGTCACATTGTCAAACAGATCACTGCGCTCAAACGTGACCGAAACCTGGTTCAGCTTCGCATTTTCTTTTGCCACAAGAAGTGCCTGTTTGGAAATATCCGTCGCTGTCCCTTCCACCTCCGGTACATTATGCACAATACTGACAATAATACAGCCGGAACCGGTGCACATATCAAGTACTTTCATTCCCGGTTTTACGACTTTTAATGCTTCTTCCACCAGAGTCTCCGTATCCTGTCTCGGAATCAGCACATTGGAATTGACCTTAAATTTCAATCCCATAAACTCTGCTTCACCGACAATATATTGTAACGGCACATGTTCTGCACGTTTGCGCAATGCAATCTCATATTCACTTAACTGTTCCTCAGCGACCTCATCCTCCATATGCAGATAATAAAAGCTGCGGTCGATCTTGCAGACCATCTCCAAAAGCAGCCATGCATCAATTTTTGCATCTGCCACATCTGCCATATTTAAAACCTTTTCGCCGAGATTAATTGCTTCCCGATATGTCATGTTCTCTACTGTCCTCTTGTCTTATTTCTTCCACATAAGTCTTCCAGTCAAACACAGCTTCCACAGATGCAATCCCCACCTCGATCATATCATCCTCCGGCTCCTTCGTCGTGATATGCTGCAGCAGAAGTCCCGGTTTACTGAGCAGATTAATAAGCGCATTATCGCTGCGTCCTGCAAGTCTTATAAATTCAAAAGACACACCCGCGATCACCGGGATCAGCACAAGACGAAGTACCAGTCTTAACACTCTTGAATCCACATGGATGAACATAAAAAAGAAAATACTGATGATCATAACGATCAGCAGGAAACTGGTTCCACAACGCTTATGTAATCTGGAACTCTTTCTCACGTTCTCCACCGTAAGATCCATCCCATGTTCAATACAGTTAATGCACTTATGCTCCGCACCATGATACATGTAAACCCGTTTAATATCAGGCATCAGCGAAATCGCTGCCACATACCCGATAAAAATTGCCAGACGGATCAGCCCCTCTAAAACAGCGATCAGCATATAGGAATCTGTAAACTTCTGAAAAAATACAGATATATAATATGGAAGAATCATAAATATCGCGACAGCAAGAACAATGGAAAATGCAACCGTACCACCCATCATCAGGCTGTCCTGTCTTTTCTGCTGCTCTTCTGTCAATACTTTTTTCTCACGCTGTTTCTTTGTCTTTTCTTTCTGGTCCGTTTCTTCTTCCTCAAAAAAAGAAGCGGAAAACGTCAACGTTGCAACACCCAGGTACAACGACTCTATAAAACTGAACACACCGCGTAAGATCGGCATGTTTCTGATTTTCTTATTTTTTATAATACCTTTATATTCGGAAACCTCAAGTGCAATTTCCCCATCTGGCTTTCTGACAGCTACGGCGTATTTTTCCTGATTTTTCATCATCACACCTTCCATGACTGCCTGTCCGCCAATCCCGGAATATCTCATGTTAATCTCCATTCTTATGTGTGAAAAAGAAGATTTTCACACTGTTTTCCATTCCTGTCGGTTTTCACGAAATTAACGAATAAAATCATCCGACGCTCTAAAAAAAGGTTGAGATTAAATAAACCTCAACCTTATCTTTAACCATGTTCACTTGCGTACTATTTGTTAATGCCGTACTTCTTGTTGAACTTATCGATACGTCCGTCAGTTCTTGCAGATTTCTGCTGTCCTGTGTAGAACGGATGGCATTTGGAACAAATTTCTACGTGGATATCCTCTTTTGTAGAACCTGTTACGAATGTGTTACCGCAGTTACATGTAACTGTTGCCTGATAATAATCTGGATGGATTCCTTCTCTCATGATTTTCACCTCTTTATGTTCTTATCGTTATTTAGTTTCGCCTGTTCAATCCTTTTATACCCGTATGCCCGATCCGCATATGGTACTTACTCCAAAGGAAAGTCCCGATAAACAGCTTAATCAGTGTAACATATGATTTCAAAAAAATCAAGATATTTTTAAATAATTCTGTTCTTTTTTACCATATTAATATATTCGCGATTATTTTTGGTGCGTGCAAACATATTCAAAATATTCTCCACGGCATCATCTTTGCGCATTCCATTGATTGCTTTTCGCATGATGTCAACTGCTTCCTGTTCTTCGGAATCAAGCAGCAGATCTTCTCTTCTGGTTCCCGATTTCACGATATCGATTGCCGGAAATACACGCTTTTCCGAAAGTTTTCTGTCGAGCACGAGTTCCATGTTACCGGTTCCCTTAAATTCCTCAAATACAACATCATCCATCTTGCTTCCGGTATCAACCAGCGCTGTCGCAAGGATTGTAAGGCTTCCTCCCTCACGCATGTTTCTCGCTGCACCAAAGAATCTTTTTGGCATATGGAGTGCCGCCGGATCAAGACCTCCGGATAAGGTACGTCCACTTGGTGGAACCGTAAGGTTATATGCCCTTGCAAGTCTTGTGATACTGTCAAGAAGGATCATGACATCTTTGCCGTGCTCTACCAGACGTTTTGCACGGCCAAGCACCATCTCCGATACACGTTTGTGATGTTCCGGGAGTTCATCAAAAGTAGAGTAAATTACCTCAACATTATCGCCCGCAATGGCTTCCTTGATATCTGTAACCTCCTCCGGTCTCTCATCGATCAGAAGGATGATCAGGTGCATATTCGGATTTCCTGATGTTACTGATTTGGCGATTTCTTTTAAAAGTGTTGTTTTTCCTGCCTTAGGCTGGGAAACGATCATACCACGCTGTCCCTTACCGATTGGGGAAACAAGATCTACAATACGCATCGCAACACTGCATCCCGGGCGTTCTAAACGTATCCTCTCATTCGGAAAAATCGGTGTCAGATCTTCAAAACTTTTTCTCTTCTGGGCTACACTCGGGTGATAGCCGTTAATTGTAGTCACATATAAAAGTGCCGAAAACTTTTCCTGCTGTGTCTTGATTCTTGTATTACCACAGACAATATCTCCCGTTTTTAAATTAAACTTTCGGATCTGTGATGGTGAAACATACACATCATGCTCACCCGGAAGATAATTCTCACAGCGGATAAATCCGTATCCATCCGGCATAACCTCTAAAATACCATTTGCCGTAATTCCACTGTCAAGACTCATCATAGTATCATCTGCCGCTGCAGATGCCGTCTGATTTTCCTGTGTTTCTACCGGCTCTTCTGCCTTTTCTTTTGTCTGACGATCTGCATCTGTTCCGCGTTCCCTTGGTACATATTCTGTTCTTTTTCTGGAATATTCTTTCGGCTGTGCATGATCTTTCGAACGCTCTGTGCCCTCTTTTACTTTCACACGCTCCCCGCGCTCTTCCTGCGTCTGCATACTCTCCGTCTCTTTTTGTTTGCGTGCATCTTCTTCAAGCATACGATTGACCAAATCGCTCTTCTTCATGGAAGAAATATTCTTCAGTCCCCGTGCCTTTGCCAGATCACGCAAAACGACTAATGATAAACTCTCATATTTTTCTCTCATTCATAAACTCCTTACTTTTTCTTTCACCTGTTGGAATCGTCTGCGGAAATGATGTCTGATGTGACAATTGAATTTTTCGATGTGGCTATTATACTACATCTTTTTCCAAATAGGAAGTCCTAATTCTTGATTTTTCTCCCTAATCGCAAAAAAGCGGATACTACGAAAATGTTCAAATCCCTGTTCCTGCATATAATAATATACACTGTAATAACCGGAAACAGTAAAATCTGCCTTTAATGCCCAGAAACTCATCGATCGATTTCGGCGTGTCTGTAAAACCGGCTTTGTCAAATACCTCTTTATTGTAGATTAATCCATTTACACAGGCAGATGACATCAGAATGAAAACTGCAAGAAATAAAGCCCTGTATCCGTATTTCATTCTATTTTTTTCTTTTCATTTTGCATAACTGCACGAAAAATGCCTGATACCGCAGCAAAAAGTACCCCTGCCACCGGCCAGATGATCCATGTAAAATCCCAACGCATTGTCCAGAAACTCCATCCCAGATAAATTGCAGTGGCAATACACCAGTAAGCTCCGCTAAATGCATCTAACTTCTTTTTCAGTTTCTTTTCTGAAATAGTATAATCTCCCTCCTGCAAAAGAATATCATAACTTCCTTTTATCATACCGACACGGATTATCATATACACGCCACATGCTACCAGAATTAAAAGCAGCGATACAAAGCTGGTACATACAACATCCGGCGCATCCATACAGGCTGCCACCAAAAGCGGGATTGCCGCAACGATGCAGAGCACCACGCCAACGGCGATTCCTCCGGTAAAGGTTCCCTCATAATTTTTTAATTTTTCCTTTGCAAGCCCTTCTACCCCATAGGCGGTTTCAAAACATTCGTTTTCCAGAAACTCGAATCTTTTTGTCTGCATACCGCAGAAAATAAATGTAAATACCGCTGCAGCCACAAATCCAAACAGGCATACCAGTCCAACCGATACAGCCACACCCTCGGAAATATTTCCAATCTGCGTCTCCGATAATCCTGCCAAAAATATCAGAACTGACGGACTGACGATGCAGGCTGCAACTGCAGCCGCGATCTTCGGTGCATTTTTCTTCCGGATTTCCATAAAATCATTTGCCTCTTCCATTGAAACCTTTTTTAACGGAAAATCTTTGTTGGAAGGTTCCACTCCCTCAATGAGCTGCGGTGTCTCACATTCATCTTTTAAAAGGTAGTCTGTACTCACCCCCAAAATCTCTGACAGCTGGATCACCCTCTGAAGATCCGGTATTGACTGGGCACTCTCCCATTTTGACACCGCCTGTCTGGAGACGGAAAGTTTCTCTGCCAGTTCTTCCTGCGACCATCCGTTCTTTTTTCGCTCTTCCATAATTTTTTCAGCTAAAATCATAACTCATCCTCTTTTCTTTTTCAATGATGTGATCTTTGTTACGCCTCCATCATACCCATTTTGACCGGTTGCAGGCTACCAAATGTGCCTGTCAATCTGTCAACTGATGGTTGCAATTCCCGCAATTTAGGCATTTTCCTGTATTTTTTGATTCAGGAACTTTTTATCACTCTCACAAACGACCGCCCACTGCAAATTTAGAAAAGCTCTTTGTTGTAAAGTTCACTGTCTGTTTCTTAGAATCATAATAAGATTTTGAAATCTTTTTGACATTTCCTTTTTTGCTGATGGTGTATGCAAAAAGATCTTTCTTTTTTTCTTTCTTAGAAATCTTATAATGGATCTTTACGGTAACCTTTCCCTTTTTCAATTTTCCTAACGTTTTTTTCTTTGCACCTGTAACCGAAATTTCATACATTGGACGTTTTTTGACAATTTTACCTGCCTTTGAAGAAAGAATGCGTTTATCTAATTTCTTAACATGAAAATACACATCTGAATTCATCTGTTTTTTTATTTCTTTTAAGGCATTGCGGTCCATTGTAATTATAACGTTTCCATATTCCAGTTGCAGTGCTTTTGCCTCATTGTCAATAAGACGATTCAACGTTGACTTACTAACCTTTAAAACCTGCTTTTTCCCTTTCCTGGACTTACATTTTATTCTGACCGTCTTATTTTTTATCTTTTTATCCGGCTTTTTCTCCGGTGTTGGTTTTTCTGTTGCCGGTTCTTCCGGTGCTGGTTTTTGTGGTGTCGGTTTTTGTGGTGTCGGTTTTTGTGGTGTCGGTTTTTCCGGTCCTTCCGGTGCTTCTAAAGCCCCACTTCCAGTCTGTGTTTTCTTTTCTTTCACAATAACCTGACAGGCAGCTTCACTCCCTGCATAGTTTTTATTGCCATTATATTTTGCGGTAAAAGAATATGTCTTTGTCTTATTCGGAAGTGATACCGTCCACTGATCATTTTCCTTCTTAACCAGTGTAATGCTGGAATCATTGCAAGTAATATCCACCGGTTCATCTGCGCTGATTCCCTGTTTTAAAACTTTAAGTGTTACGCTGCCAGCACCCTCTGATCCTGCGGGCGTTGCAAGAAGCTTTAGTTCTGTAACAGCCTTTGTAATTTCCAAAGATGCCTGCCCATAACAGGATTTTGCAGAATCAGAAGATGCTTCAAAATAAATTGTATATTTACCTGCGTCTGTATAAGCCGGAAGTTCTTCTATTGTATAAGGTCCGTCCTCCTTCATACTGTATCGAAGATTCACACCCTCCCCTGGTCTAATATCAAATGTATGCCTGTTTGAATCATACGACACTGTAACCGGTCTTGTCGTACACTCTGCTATCTCCTGATAATAATAAACAATGTCCATGCTGTCTTCCGTGATCGTTATCTTATCCTGATCCACACTGTTTCCCACACAGGCATAACCGGATAACTCAGGATTTCTTAAGGTATATGTAGAATTGCGTGGTGCATGGACAATAGATGTTTTTGTAGCAGGAAGATCTGTTTCCGTTCCGTCTTCCATCTTTAACCGGTAATGAATGTTTACGGTACTCCATGCCTGGTCAGCTGTTTTATCTGTAGCTAAGACTTCCTGCGTATCCATGTCCACGATTTTTCCATCCAGTCTGTCACCGTTTGTCAGACCATACACATCATTAAGTACAACGGAAAGAGACTCTCTTGCAGCATCCGGGTCATATGAATTTGTAAGGGCAGGAATGGTAAATTCTTTTTCTGCACTATATTTTACCGTTATTCCATCTGCGCCGATAATACGAAAACTCATTTTAAGATGCTGTTCTTTATTCACCATATTTTGTACTACCGTGCGAAATTCCAGATCATGATCATTGGCTTTTGTGACATTAGACTCGGTAATCCTGTATTTTTCACTGTCTCTGTCAAGTGTCGCGGTTTTGTTATGAGGAATGGAAACTTCAGGATCACTGATATAAAGAGCCGCCGGTTTACTGACATAATCCGTGTTATTCAGCTTTCTTGCCAATTCCATCTTGCAGACCTCGCAAAATGGCTGTCCGAGCCACCGCATCATACATTCGCGGCTTGGCGCAAATGCGGTATCCGTTCCTGCATTCGTGATTCCGATCCCGCGAAATCCTAACATTTTACTCCATTTGATTTTCTCCGGATCAGTAGTGTCGGACATATTTGGTTTGTTGGTATATCTCTCATATTCATCGCCGAGTCCACCTATACTATGGGCGGTCTCGTGAGCCATAACCATTCCATCACTATTATCCTCAGAATTTGTAGAAAAAGAAAATAATGGATTTACTGATGCACCATAGCTTCCTGTATCATTACAAAGTATATGAATCGTTCCAACATTTGCGCCTTCATCCAGATAATTTTCTTCCAGTTCTGTCCTTAACGCTTTGGCTCTTTCATCTCCGCCATTGGTAAATCCGGGTGCCTTTCCATATACTTTGACATGAAAATATGTATCCGGACTCTTACCGCCATACACTCCAATGCCTGACTCGTTAGAAACTGCCTGCACAGCGTAAATATTAATACGGTCAGAATATTCCCTATATGGTGACCATGTCAGCATTCCACGCGCCTTTTGGGTGGCATCTTCCAAAAACTGATCCTGCTGACCGGCGGTATAGCCATCTCCCATGATCACGATCACAAAGTTTTCTTTATCATCACCAGTCTTATGAATTACCTGAACCGGAAATGTGGTTTTGGATTTTTCTGTATTTTTTGCCATTGCTGTTTGTGGCAAAAGCAACAATAATAATAACATCATATAGATACATACTGCTTGTATTCGTTTTATTTTTCTTTTCATGTACTTCACCTTTTGTTGAATGAGATTTCTCTTTGCCAGGAACAGCAATGTCATTTTTTAACTGTCAAACTTTAATTTAGAGAATTGTATTTTCCAGATAACACTCCAGCAAATACGATGGATTTTCATAATACAAACTGCTGTTATAATCATCTATCTTTTCGATACGCTCTTTTCCCAGTTGATTCACAATATCTGCTCTAACATTTTTTGTTTTTTTTGCAATATAGTCGATCAAGCTACATGTATAAAATAAATCATTCTGCTTCTGTTTCATTTACAGTAATCATCTTTGTATCCTGATGATAATCATAACCAAAACAACCATTAAAGCCAACCAGTTCTCCACGTTTCATTTTCATCTGTAATCCCATTTTCACGTTACTGGAAA
>OHBV01000705.1_pt1 | contig 15321 bp, 7 predicted proteins | sample 1577451 | NCBI WGS metagenome assembly OHBV01 (sample SAMEA3879605, study PRJEB24766) | human gut metagenome | biome: human-associated habitat; feature: feces | place: USA | collected 1985/1987 | reverse complement strand
TACTTTCGTCTTTGAACCAGTTCCATACTACCTCCGCTTTCTGGAAGTCATTTAATCCGTTCAGGTCTCCAAGGCTGGAATAATTTTTCCCATTCATCGTATATGAAGTGATCCTGTTCGGATCTGAATTGTCATAATCAACGTCTGGATCTAATACTGTATCCGCACTCATAAGTTCAATGTGGTTATTCGTCTCATCTTTTACGACACGGTACAGTGTTCCATATGGATTTCCGTCTTCGTCCGCTACCCATAACTGGGATGTATCAATATTGCCATATCCGTCATTTGACGATACGAGCTTTCCCCATTTCTGATAGAAGGCTTCTTCCTCATACATCTTCGTCGGTCCAAAGGTCTTGAAATCTTTTGTCTCGTTGCAATATAATCTGTTTCTTGCATATCCGTCTGTTCCCACACGACAGGACCAGTACACAAGATAGTTGTCTTTTTCCGGATTATAGACTGCTTCCGGTGCCCATGCTGCCCCGGCATCAATCTCGTTTCCTACATCAATGTATCTTCTTTCCCAGTGCACCCAGTCTTCCGTCTCATATACGAAAAGCTTTGTACTTCCGGCACTTGACATCGTTCCCCAGTTTCCTACGGAATTGTTGCTCAAATTGCCGCCGTACTTGGATGCCATCGTATTCAGATCTGTTGCCAGAATCCACACCTTTCCGGAATCTTCTTTTCTTGCACCTCTGATAAGGTAAGGATCACGCACACCCTGATCATTCCCTTCAAATGGGAATAATACCGATGCATCTCCGGATGTGGTTGACTTTATATCCGTACCGGCTTTCACTGCGTAGTTGTGTGTGCCCACAGTCTCAATATCGTCCGCATAATCGGTTCCCACTTCAAACAATGGGTGAAAACCATTCAATGCTGTCCAGTTCAGTCCATCTTCACTTAAGAAGAAATGAAGCTGCTGTACATCGGAACCTTTTACATTACCAAAACACACATAGACATATCCGGCTTTGGTATCTGCAGAAGTTCCTTCTGCGATCGTCAGATCAAAGCTCTGCTTTGTCGTGTCACTTCCATTCGTGACCGTTGCGTTCAGAGTAAATTTATAATTGCCCTTTCCTGCATATGGGTTATTCAGAATTGCACTGAGGTCCAGTTTGCCTTTATGTGGTTCTGCTGCAACTGCTTCTGCAGACTGTTTAAGAAGCTCAGTATGTCCAACCATTTCATCAACAGTACGAACGCCAAGACGTGCCATGTATTCTCGCATTTCCTGAGCAATAAATCTCATAAAGTTCTCTACGTATTCAGGTTTACCACGGAAACGTTTACGAAGCTCTGGATTCTGTGTTGCCACACCGACCGGACAGGTATCCAGATTACATACACGCATCATTACACAGCCCATAGTTACAAGCGGAGCGGTGGCAAATCCAAATTCCTCTGCTCCGAGAAGAGCTGCGATCACTACATCACGTCCACTCATAAGCTTTCCATCTGTCTCGATACGTACCCTGTTACGCAGACCATTCATAAGAAGTGTCTGATGTGTTTCTGCAAGTCCAAGCTCCCATGGAAGTCCTGCATTGTGGATCGAGCTTCTTGGAGCTGCTCCTGTTCCTCCGTCATAACCGGAGATCAGAACGGTCTGTGCACCGGCTTTTGCAACACCGGCTGCAACAGTACCGACACCAGCCTCTGAAACAAGCTTCACGGAAATATCCGCATATACGTTAGAGTTTTTCAGGTCATAGATCAGCTGTGCCAGATCCTCGATGGAATAAATATCATGGTGCGGCGGTGGGGAGATCAGAGACACACCAGGAGTTGAATGACGGGTCTTTGCAATCCACGGATATACTTTTTTAGCCGGAAGATGTCCACCTTCACCTGGTTTTGCACCCTGGGCCATCTTGATCTGGATTTCTCTTGCAGATACCAGATAACGGCTTGTAACACCGAATCGTCCGCTGGCTACCTGTTTGATCGCAGAACAACGGTCGTCCTTACTTCCTGCAGATGCAATACGCTCTGCACTTTCTCCACCTTCACCTGTATTGGATTTTCCATGCAGATGGTTCATCGCAATTGCAAGTGTCTCATGTGCTTCCTGAGAAATTGAACCATAAGACATCGCACCTGTCTTGAATCTCTTAACGATCTCATCGACACTTTCAACTTCTTCGATCGGGATTGCTTTTTCCGGATAGTTGAATTCCAGAAGGCCACGAAGTGCTCCATGGCTTTCTTTGTCTACCAGTGCAGTATACTGTTTGAACAGATCATAGCTGCCTGTCCAGGTAGATTCCTGAAGCAGATGGATTGTCTGCGGATTGTATTTATGCTCTTCTCCCTGACTTCTCATCTTGTGTGCACCCACACTGTCCAGAGTAAGATCGGTATCAAGGCCGAGCGGATCAAAGGCTTCTGAATGCAGTTTTTCTACATTATCTTCAATATCTTCCAGAGTAATTCCACCTACACGGCTTACAGTACCTGTAAAGTACTTATCGATCACATCCTGAGAAACACCGATTGCCTCAAATATCTGTGAACCCTGATAAGACTGGATCGTTGAGATACCCATTTTAGATGCAATCTTTACAATACCACTTAAGACTGCATGATTATAATCTTCTACAGCTGCATAATAATCTTTATCAAGCATGCGATTATCGATCAGTTCACGGATTGTCTCAAGTGCAAGGTATGGATTGATCGCACTAGCGCCATAGCCAAGAAGTGTTGCAAAATGATGAACCTCTCTTGGTTCTCCGGATTCCAGAATGATTGCAAGGGAAGTGCTTTTTTTCGTTTTTACAAGATGCTGATGTACTGCGGAAACAGCCAGTAGTGACGGAATCGGCATATGATTTTCGTCTACTCCACGGTCTGAAAGTACAAGGATGTTTGCACCATCACGATATGCTTTATCAACTTCAACAAAAAGACGATCGATTGCTCTCTCAAGCTTTGTACTCTTATAATAAAGGGTAGAAACAACCGCAACTTTAAAGCCTTCGTGATCCATGGTTTTGATCTTGAGCATATCTGTATTTGTAAGGATCGGATGCATGATCTTCAGTACATGACAGTTCTCTGGCTGCTGTACAAGAAGGTTTCCGTCTTTACCAACATACACACTGGTAGAGGTTACGATTTCCTCACGGATAGCATCGATCGGCGGATTGGTTACCTGTGCAAAAAGCTGTTTAAAATAATCAAATAAAGGACGATGCTGATTGGAGAGTACTGCCAGTGGAGTATCAACACCCATGGCACCGATACTTTCTGCTCCATTCAGTGCCATATTTCTGATTGAAGTACGGTACTGTTCGTAAGTATATCCAAATGCTTTCTGCAGGCGTGCACGCTGCTCCGGTGTATATTCTTCCATACGTACATTCGGAATTTTGATATCTTTCAACTGAACCAGATTGCTGTTCAGCCATTCTCCATATGGCTGCATAGCTGCATATTTTTCTTTCAGCTCATCGTCATCGACTACCTTACCTGCGACGGTATCTACCAGAAGCATTTTTCCAGGATGAAGTCTCTCTTTCAGAACAATCTTCTCTTCTGGGATTGGCATAACACCAACTTCTGAAGACAGGATCATGTAGCCGTCAGAGGTGATATAATATCTTGACGGACGCAGACCATTACGGTCAAGTACAGCTCCCATGACATCACCATCAGAGAAAAGAATAGACGCCGGTCCATCCCATGGCTCCATCATAGTCGCATAATACTGATAAAAATCTCTCTTATCCTGTGAGATTGTATCATTGTTAGCCCACGGTTCTGGAATAGTGATCATCACTGCAAGTGGGAGTTCCATTCCACTCATTACAAGGAATTCCAAAGTATTGTCAAGCATAGCTGAGTCAGATCCCTTACGGTCAATGACCGGAAGAACCTTATGGAGCTGGCCCTTCAGATATGGAGATTCCATATTTTCTTCTCTGGCAAGCATCTTATCTGCATTTCCACGGATTGTATTGATCTCACCATTGTGAACCATAAAACGGTTCGGATGAGCTCTCTCCCAGCTCGGATTTGTATTCGTACTGAATCTCGAATGAACCATCGCAATTGCAGACTCATAATCAGGGTTCTGAAGATCAGCAAAGAATGTTCTCAGCTGTCCTACCAGGAACATACCTTTGTATACGATCGTACGGCTGCTCATAGATACTACATAAGTATTGTCGTTACTCTGTTCAAACTCACGACGTGCAATATAGAGCATACGGTCAAACGGAAGTCCTTTTTCTACCTCATCTGGTTTTTTGATAAATGCCTGCATAATGTAAGGCATACATTCTCTGGCTTTATGTCCAAGCACCTCCGGGATTACCGGAACAGTTCTCCAGCCAAGAAGTTCCAGACCTTCTTTTTCCACAATGATCTCGAACATTTTCTTTGCCTGTGCACGCTTGATCTCATGCTGTGGGAAAAAGAACTGTGCAATACCATATTCTCTTTCTCCACCAATATCAAAGCCCTCTTTCTTACAGGCTTTTTTGAAAAATTTATGTGAAATCTGCAGAAGAATTCCGACACCATCACCAGTCTTACCTTCTGCATCTTTACCAGCACGGTGCTCCAGATGTTCTACGATTCTGAGCGCATTGGCAACCGTATCATGGGTCTTTTTACCTTTTATATTTACAACCGCACCGATACCGCAGTTATCATGCTCGAATTCGCGACGGTACAGTCCCTGATCTTCTCTCCTTACTTCCTGCATGGTCATTTATCCTTTCTATTTGTAACAGGAATAAAACAAGACTTTTTCTCGTCCTGTCTCACTCCTTTTATTTTTTATTCCTGATTTTGTGCCTGTCGGCTCAGTTTCAGTTTTGCATATTCATCTGCTGCTTTTACAAATCCGCGGAACAGTGGGTGTGCATGGTTCGGTCTTGATTTAAATTCCGGATGTCCCTGTGTTCCTTCATAAAATGGATGATCTTTGATCTCTATCATCTCTACGATATGTCCGTCCGGTGAAGTTCCTGCAATCGTCATTCCTTTCGCTGCAAGTTCTTCTCGATATGCATTGTTTACCTCATAACGATGTCTGTGACGTTCCTGAATTTCTTTCTTTCCAAAAAGTTCAAGTGCTCTGGAACTGTCTGCCAATACACACGGATAACTTCCAAGTCTCAACGTACCGCCCAGATCTTCTACGCTCTCCTGATCCGGCATCAATGCAATTACCGGATGTTTGGTTGCAGGATCCAGTTCTATACTGTTCGCATCTTCATATCCCAGAACATGTCTTGCAAATTCAACAATTGCCATCTGCATGCCAAGGCAGATTCCAAGATACGGAATTTTGTGTACACGGGCATACTGTGCTGCCAGAATCATACCTTCGGTACCTCTATTTCCAAATCCACCCGGAACCAGAATACCGTCTACTTTATGAAGCATCTGATCCAGATTCTTTTCATTCAATTCTTCAGAATCAATCCATATGATCTCTACTTTTGCTTTGCATGAAATCCCACCATGTTTCAGTGCTTCCACAACACTCAGATATGCATCGTGAAGCTGTGTATATTTTCCTACCATGGCAATATTTACAGTGCTTTCCGGATTGCGCAGGTCATTGACCATCTGTGTCCATTCGGTAAGATCCGGTTTGCGATTCTCCAGTCTTAAAGATTCCAGTACCACATCTGCCAGTTTTTCACGCTCCATGGCAAGAGGTGCTTCATAAAGATATTCTACATCAAGATTCTGCAGCACATGGCTGACCGGTACATTACAGAACAGTGCAATCTTTCCTTTGATTTCATCAGTCAGTGGATGCTCACTTCTGCATACCAGAACATCCGGCTGAATTCCCATTCCCTGAAGTTCTTTTACACTGGCCTGTGTCGGTTTTGTCTTCATCTCTTCAGATGCTTTCAAATAAGGAATCAGTGTTACATGAATCAGAATCGCGTTGTCATGTCCCACATCATGTTGGAACTGACGAATAGACTCAAGAAACGGCTGACTTTCAATATCACCAACAGTTCCACCAACCTCTATAATCGCAATTTTTTCTTCATCCTGTTCCTTCGCTCTGTAGAAGCGGCTCTTAATCTCATTGGTGATGTGAGGGATGACCTGCACAGTACCTCCGCCAAAGTCTCCATGACGTTCTTTCTGTAATACAGACCAATAGACCTTTCCGGTCGTTACATTCGAGTTTTTATCAAGGCTCTCATCAATAAATCTCTCATAATGTCCAAGATCCAGATCCGTCTCTGTACCATCATCTGTAACAAAAACCTCTCCATGCTGGATTGGGTTCATGGTACCCGGATCAATATTGATATAAGGATCAAACTTCTGCATTGTTACCTGATATCCACGTGCTTTCAGAAGTCTTCCAAGGGAAGCTGCTGTAATTCCTTTACCAAGACCGGATACAACACCACCTGTAACAAAAACGTATTTTACTGCCATTATCGATTTCCTCCTCCATTTTATATCTTAAACAAAAGGCGTCAGAAGCAGACAAAGGGACAATTCCCTCTATCGCTTCTGACGCCCTTGTCAGATAAGCTCTTAAAATATGAGATTTACTATACCTTATTTTTTTTCGTTTGTAAATATGTAATTTCTATAATTTTCAACATCCGCAGTCAATTTTTTTGTTCAGTTCTGCTTCCACATCCATCGGATATTTACCATCAAAGCAGGCTTTACATAATGGAAGGTGACCTGCCATTCCCTCCAGGTAATCACTCTGCATATATCCAAGAGAATCTGCTCCGATCATCTCACAGATTTCCTGTGCACTGTGATTGCTGGCAATCAGCTGATCATTAGATGGTACATCTGTTCCAAAATAGCATGGATGCAGGAACGGCGGAGAACTGATTCGTACATGTACCTCCAGTGCGCCTGCTTTTTTAAGCATACGGATAAGGTTTGCAATCGTTGTTCCACGGACAATGGAATCATCCACCAGAACGATTCGTTTGCCTTTGACCGCAGAATCCAAAACACTGAGTTTCAAATGTACACTGGACTCTCGTTCTTTCTGCGTTGGTTTGATAAATGTTCTTCCAATATAGCTGTTCTTATAAAAAGCAAAGCCAAACGGTATGCCCGATTCTTCCGAATATCCCTTTGCTGCCGGGATACCAGATTCCGGCACACCGGTAACAAGATCAGCCTCTACCGGATAGGATTTTGCAAGTGATTTACCGCCTCGGATACGAGCATCATAAATCTTCACTCCATCCATCATACTGTCCAGTCTTGCGAAATAAATATATTCGAATACACAATGGGCATGTTTACCGGTACTCAATTCTTTATTAGACTCAATACCATTTCTGGAAATCGTAATCATCTCTCCTGGCTCAATATCTCTTATAAACTCAGCGCCCACAGAGGTAAGTGCACAGCTCTCAGATGCAAGTACATAAGTATTATCGCGTTTTCCAAGACACAATGGTTTCAGTCCAAGCGGATCCCTGACACCAATCAATTTTCTCGGACTCATGATAACGAGAGCATATCCACCTTTCAGCTTACGGGCAGTTTTGAGGACAGCCTCTTCTACTGTTTTGGAGTGCACTCGCTCACGTGCTACATGAAACGCAATAACTTCCGAATCAGTCGTTGTATGAAAAATCGCTCCGTTCTGAATCAGCTCCCATTTCAGTTCCGGGGTATTGATCAGGTTTCCGTTATGTGCCAGTGCAAGTGTCCCTTTAATATAGGACAATACCAGAGGCTGTGCATTTTCTGCTACAGATGCACCTGTCGTAGAATAACGTACATGTCCGATTCCGAGATCACCTTCCATATTCCGTATGGTATCTTCCCTGAGAACTTCACTTACCAGTCCCAGATCCTTATGGAACTGGACATTACCACGCTCTCCGTCTGTTCTGGAAACTGCAAGTCCGCAAGACTCCTGTCCACGATGCTGAAGTGATGTAAGGCCATAATAAATGGATGGAACAACATTTCCTCCATCCAGATCATAAATACCAAATACACCACAGGCTTCCTTAATTCCTGCCATCAGAATTTCCTCCCATTATCAATGTTTATCAATGTGAATTTCACCTGTGAATCTATCTGAAATTATAATAGAAGATCGACTTTTGTCAACCCTTGTCCTTTCAAAAATCCATACAAATAAATTCATTTACCCAAACAAAAAATTTGAAATTTTTTTCACAAAAATTATTGACATCCTGATTTTTTTGTGTATACTACATCACATAAGCAACGGCGCTTTGGATTAGATTCCAAGGCGCCTTTTTTGTTTATCTGAGGATAATAAGATTAATGGAATCGAAAGGAGATTTTAATTATGGCACAGAGCATTCCTGAACTTTACGGCAGTCTTGTTTTTAACGACAAGATCATGCGTGAGAAATTACCGAAAGATATGTACAAAGCGCTGAAAAAAACAATTGAGAACGGCACTCATCTTGAACTTGATGTTGCCAACTCCGTAGCAGTTGCCATGAAAGAATGGGCACTGGAACATGGCGCTACTCATTATACTCACTGGTTCCAGCCAATGACTAACTTTACAGCAGAAAAACATGATAGTTTCATTTCTCCTACTGTTGATGGTCAGGTTATTATGGATTTTTCCGGTAAAGAACTTGTAAAAGGTGAACCGGATGCATCCAGCTTCCCATCAGGCGGTCTTCGTGCCACATTCGAAGCAAGAGGATATACTGCATGGGATCCTACTTCACCGGCATTTATTAAAGACCGTACACTTTATATCCCGACAGCATTCTGTTCTTACAGTGGCGAGGCACTGGATAAGAAAACACCTCTTCTTCGTTCCATGGATACTCTGAATAAAGAAGCAGTGAAGATTCTTCGTCTTCTCGGAAATACCGAAGTCAAACATATCAACACAACCGTAGGTCCTGAACAGGAATACTTTTTGGTAGACAAAGATCTTTATAATAAGAGAAAAGACCTGATCTTCTGTGGACGTACACTGATCGGTGCTCCGGCTCCAAAAGGCCAGGAAATGGAAGATCATTATTTCGGAACTCTGAAGCCTCGTGTATCTGCCTATATGCATGATCTTGATGAAGAGCTCTGGAAACTTGGAATTCCGGCCAAAACAAAACATAATGAAGTTGCTCCTGCTCAGCATGAGCTGGCTCCGGTATTTGATACAACAAACGTTGCAGTCGATCATAACCAGCTGACAATGGAAATCATGAAAAAAGTCGCTGCCAAGCATAATATGGTATGCCTGCTTCATGAAAAACCATTTGAGGGTATCAACGGAAGTGGTAAACACAACAACTGGTCCATGAGTACAGATACCGGTGTCAACCTTCTTGATCCTGGTAAAACACCTGCTGAGAACACACAGTTCCTGGTATTTCTTGTAGCTGTTATTAAAGCAGTTGATGATTATGCAGATCTGCTCCGTATTTCTGTTGCAAGTGCAGGAAACGATCATCGTCTTGGTGCTAACGAGGCTCCGCCGGCAGTTGTTTCTATCTTTCTGGGAGATGAACTGACAGAAGTCCTCAAAGCCATTGAAAACGATGAATTCTTCGTTGGACACAGTGCTGTTCAGATGGATATCGGTGCAAAAGTACTTCCTCACTTTGTAAAAGACAATACAGACAGAAACCGTACTTCACCATTTGCATTTACCGGAAACAAATTCGAATTCCGTATGCTCGGTTCTTCTTCTGTTGCAAACCCGAACATCATTCTCAACACAGCCGTTGCAGAATCTCTACGTCAGTTCTATGAGAAACTGAAAGATGTTCCTGCAGATGAAATGGAATCTGCCGTACATGAATTACTGAAACAGACAATCATCGACCACAAACGTGTTATCTTCAATGGAAACGGTTATACCGATGAATGGCTGGAAGAGGCCAAAAAACGTGGTCTTTATAATCTGGTATCCACACCGGATGCACTGCCGCACTTCATCGATGAAAAGAATGAAAGACTTCTTACAAGCCATCATATTTTCACAGACGCAGAGCTGCATTCCCGTTATGAGATCAAAATGGAAAACTATGTAAAAACTCTTCACATTGAAGCAAATACACTGGTTGAGATCATTCAGAAAGATCTTCTTCCAAGTATTACTACATATATGGAAAAACTTGCTCAGACAGCATCTCTCAAGAAATCTGTTGTTCCGGGTATCTCTGTATCCGCAGAAGCATCTCTTCTGTCCAGACTGACTGAGCTTGCCGAAACAATGACCAAAGATCTGGAAACACTGAAGGCAGATACTGCAATGGCAGAATATGAGGTTGACAAAGATCTTCTCAAGAGTGCAAAACTCTACCAGAGCGTTGTTCTTACCGATATGGAAAAAGTTCGTGTTTCTGCGGATGCAGCTGAAGCACTCATTCCTGATTCTATTCTTCCATATCCAACCTATGGCAAACTGTTATTCTCCATCTCTGACTGAGAATACATTGATAATTTCACAATGGTAAAACCGGGGGATGTCATTATGAACATGAACTACTTCATAATTCATTATCGATTTCCTCATCCATTAATCACACGATACGAGACATCCCCTGTTTTACATATACATTTGATTCGTAAAGGCGCGAGAATGATTTTTCATCATTCCCGTGCCTTTTCAATTTTATTTTAAGGAACTGTTAAACTGCTAAACTTTTTAAGGGAAAGAGAGGTAACTTTATGGACTATTCATCAGTAAACACAATCTGGGTACTTTTAGGTGCCGCACTTGTCTTCTTTATGCAGGCAGGCTTCGCTATGGTAGAGACTGGCTTTACCAGGGCAAAAAATGCAGGTAACATCATTATGAAAAACCTTATGGACTTCTGTATTGGTACTCCTACCTTCTGGATCGTCGGATTTGGTATCATGTTTGGAGCCGGTAATGGATTCTTTGGAAAGATTGGCGGTATTGCCACAGAAGCTAATTATGGTTCTGCAATGCTTCCTGACGGTGTTCCGTTCTGGGCATTTCTGATCTTCCAGACTGTATTCTGTGCAACATCCGCTACTATCGTATCTGGTGCCATGGCAGAACGTACAAAATTTTCTTCCTATTGTATCTACAGCTTCCTGATCAGCCTGATCGTTTACCCGGTATCTGGTCACTGGATCTGGGGCGGTGGTTTCATCAGCCAGATGGGATTTCATGATTTTGCTGGTTCCTGTGCCGTACATATGGTTGGTGGTGTTGCAGCCTTTATCGGTGCCATCATCCTTGGACCTCGTATTGGAAAATATTCCAAGAGCGGTAAATCAAAAGCTATTCCTGGACACAACCTTACCATCGGTGCTTTAGGTGTATTCATCCTCTGGTTCTGCTGGTTCGGATTTAACGGTGCATCTACTGTAAGCATGGAAGGTGATGCAATCGTAACAGCAGGTAAGATTTTTGTAACTACCAACCTTGCAGCAGCTGTTGCTACAGTTACTGTTCTTATCATCACATGGATAAGATACAAAAAACCAGATGTTTCTATGTCACTGAATGGATCTCTTGCAGGTCTTGTAGCTATCACAGCAGGTTGTGATACTGTTTCACCTACATCTGCTGCTATCATTGGTATCATCTCTGGTTTTGTAGTTGTATTCGGTATTGAATTTATTGACAAAGTGCTTAAAGTCGATGACCCGGTTGGTGCTGTTGGTGTACATGGTTTAAATGGTGCATTCGGAACTCTCGCTGTTGGTCTTTTCTCAGATGGTACAGGCACAGAATGGAAAGGTCTTCTTGTTGGCGGTGGATTCCATGGCTTCGGTGTTCAGTTTATCGGTATGATCATTACAATCGCATGGGTTGCTGTAACTATGACCATCATCTTCCAGGCGATCAAACATACTGTTGGTCTCCGTGTAACTGCTGAAGAAGAAATCGAAGGTCTTGATTCCAAAGAACATGGTCTTACAAGCGCTTATGATGGATTTGTTGTACATGATACAATGACAGTTCCGGCACCTATGGGTGTTGCCAAAAAATCTGTTTCTTCAAATACTTCCGCAAATGTTGCACCTGCTGAAGTTGTTGACACCATTCCTGACCTTCCAAGAGAAGGCGTACATAAACTGACAAAAGTTGTTATCATCACACGTCAGAGCAAACTTGAAGAATTCATGCATGCAATGAACGAAATCGGTGTTACCGGTATCACTATTACAAATGTTATGGGATGTGGTGTACAGAAAGGTGCCCGCTCCTACTACCGTGGTGTTGAAATGGATATGAACCTGCTGCCAAAGATTAAGATTGAGATTGTTGTCAGTCTGGTACCAGTCAAAACAGTTATTGACACTGCTAAAAAAGTTCTTCATACCGGCCAGTATGGTGACGGCAAGGTATTCGTATATGATATCGAAAATGTTGTTAAGATCCGTACCGGTGAAGAAGGATTCGAAGCACTTCAGGACACACAGCCTCTTGAATGATTTTTCGGTAAAAAATATATTGATCCCCCTTTTTAGCACTAAAAAACAGCTCTTCAACTGAAGGGCTGTTTTTCTATATTTATGATTATATTTCTTCTTTACTATTCTTCTCGGGTAAGCTTTGGAAGATTCCATCTGTAATGTGCCGCAAGGTATCTGACCAATATAACTACTGCTGACGCTCCTACCATTGACACCACTGCACCAAAATTCCGATACAGCACCACACAGACGATTGCTCCCACGATTGAAGCACAGGCATAGATATGTCTCACCAGAATATACGGAGGTACTCCGGCCATAATATCTCGCAGTAATCCACCGCCAACTCCGGTAATCGTTCCCAGAAACACCAGCAGAAACATGTAATCCACATATCCATGTGAAATTCCTGTATTCACTCCTACTACAGTAAAAATTCCAAGACCGATTGAGTCCATAACCAGCATAATCTTATCATATGTTTCACGGTTATGTCCCTGCAGAAACTCTTTTTTTAAATAAAGTATCAGAAACACGATACAGGAGGTAAATGTGGCTACAATGGTATAAATTGGTCTCTGAAACATTGCCGGTGGAACAATTCCTAATATCACATCTCGAACTGCACCTCCGCCTACTGCCGTTGTCACCCCCAGTACGATCACTCCAAAAATATCCATTGCACGATCTACCGCTACCATTGCTCCTGATGCTGCAAATGCAATCGTTCCGATCATTTCCATTATAAAGGTAATAAGCTGTTGATAATCCATATTTTCCCTCTCCAATTTCCCCCATTAATCTTCTTTTTAAGAAGTTCTGAGATTCATTATAACTGCATAAGGAGCAGGATGCAATTGTATATTACAAAGAATTTGTATCGTAATAAATTTTTTAAATTCTAAAATTTGACATCAAAATCTCGATTTGATATCATAATCATAATTTAAGAATCAGGAGAATTTCAATGAAAACTATTTCTATCAAGGATATTGAGGGCATTCGAATCGGTAATGCCCAAAATTTTACAGGTGGAACAGGATGTACTGTTATTTTGAGTGAAACTGGAATGTGCGCCGGACTGGATGTCCGTGGGGGTGGACCAGCTTCCCGTGAAAGTGAACTCTTAAAGCCATTAGCTGCCGCTCAATCCATTCATGCAGTTCTTCTTGGAGGTGGAAGTGCTTTTGGACTGGATGCTGCTGGAGGCGTTATGCAGTTTCTTGAAGAAAAGGGCATTGGATTTGACGTTGGTGTTACCAAAGTCCCACTGGTATGTCAGTCAGATATTTTTGATCTGACAGTCGCAGATGCTCACACCCGCCCGGACAAAGCTATGGGCTATGAAGCATGTAAAGGTGCTTATAAAAATAATTATCAGGATGGAAACTTCGGAGTCGGAACCGGTGCCACCGTTGGTAAGTTCAGGGGAATGGACTATTGCATGAAATCCGGTATCGGAAGTTATGCTGTTCAGATTGGTGAGTTAAAAGTGGGTGCCATTGTAGCTGTGAATGCTCTTGGCGACATATATGATCATCACTCTGGCAGAATCGTTGCCGGTATGCTTAATGAAGAACGTAGTGCATTTGCAGATACTGCAAAATTACTTTACAGTTCTTATGAAGTACATGATAACAAGTTTGTCGGCAATACTACGATCGGCGCGATCATCACCAATGCAAGATTTGATAAAAGTCAGCTCAGCAAGATTGCCGGTATGGCTCACAATGGTTATGCACGTTCTATCCGTCCGGTTCATACTTCTGCGGATGGTGACAGTATTTATGCATTATCTGTCGGAAACATTGCCGCTGACTGCGACATGGTTGGTACCCTTGCTGCTGATGTTATGTCAGAGGCAATCCTCTCTGCTGTAAAAAATGCTGAGTCTGCTTATGGCTATCTAGCTTATAAAGATCTGAAGTTCATATAAAATCAACCGTATCACAGATACATAAGTAATAGAAACATTACGGAGTAATTTCCTGTTACATAAACAAAAGCCACATTACAGGAGCATGGCAGTAAATCCTGTTATGTGGCTTTTTGTTTCGGCTTTATTCTTTGACACGGCAGTGCCACAGTGTCTCAGGCATTCCGAGATCTCTCCACTGAGCATCTACAATCTCTTCTACTTCTGTAGCTGCTACAACGGCATTTCCAGCCGGGAATACACAGTGGATCGCTCCGAATTCTTTACATGCACGCTCTGGATATTGCAATTGTCAATGCAGAACAGCCTTCCATTGACAAATGTAATTCAAAGATCATCGATACAGAAGACCTTCTATTCTGCTTAATACAAGTCAGATCACAACTCTGCTTAATATGGTAAAATCTGACCGAGTTGGAACCTTCCTGTATCGTTCTATTGTGGAAGCACATCCGGACATTGTAGGAATTCCTGTCATGCCTTCTATTGAACAGAGAATTGGCGTCATTTGGAAAAAGGGTAAATACCAGAATGCTACGACTGAAAAAGTAATCAAGTTTATTGAAAACTTCTAATAAAAAAAGAGAACAACTACAGATTATATACTGCTATAATGGCAGATTCTGTATTTGCTCTCTTTTTATTTACTCGTCCCAATCTCTGATTGCCCCCGGTGGACAAACTTCTGCACAGGCTCCACAATGTCTGCATTTACTCTGATCGATCACCGCCGGCTTTTTGTATACGTCAATGCAATGCTCCGGACATGCCTTAACGCATAATCCACAATTAATGCAGTCTGTATTTATATAATATGTGATTTCCTCTGTCATTTCTTAGTTTCCTCGTTTCTGCCTTTTCTTTTATTATACACCAGTCAACTCATGAAGAAAAATAAAAAAGCCGGAAATGCTATGTTATCAAGCATTTCCGACCTATTAATAGCAGGGGATGAGAGAATCGAACTCCCACCAAAGGTTTTGGAGACCCCTATCATA
>OHBV01000627.1_pt1 | contig 16907 bp, 17 predicted proteins | sample 1577451 | NCBI WGS metagenome assembly OHBV01 (sample SAMEA3879605, study PRJEB24766) | human gut metagenome | biome: human-associated habitat; feature: feces | place: USA | collected 1985/1987 | reverse complement strand
CTTCCGGCAGTCCGGGCAGTATTTGACGCTGTTAGAGGTGGACGCAAAGAACGCGCCGCACACGGTACATTTCTTTCTGTCCTCGGTCTGATAGAGTTCCGCATAGAGCAGCTTATCAAGAGGAAGTACGGCAATCCGAAACCACTTACAGAGCAGGGAATAGGAAATGAGCTGCGGGCATACGCAAGTGTCCCCGTCGTCCAGTAAAATACAGTTGCCATTCTCGCAGTTGCAGCACTCCTTTTTCACAAGGGTGTTTACCTTGCGGCTTTGTCGCGGCGTCAGCCGCTTAATCCCGGTCATACTTCATCAGCAGGATAAACGGAAAGCTCTTTGTACTCGGCGTCGGTCAGCGCGTTCACTTTGGAAATGGTGCGCTCTGCAAGCTCCCGTAATCCCGCGTCCATGTAAGGCAGCGCAGCGGTCATGTTCTCAATAAGCTGCGCCTTGCTTCCCTCATGGTAAATGCTCAAAAGGTTTGTTTCCTCAACAGTAAATCTATTCATGCTCATACCTCCAAATCGTGATTTTTTCTTTTTGCCGCTGACTTTTTCGGGGCGGCTGTTTTCTTGTCTGCGGCAAGCTGCGCCCGGACAGAGGGGCGGGGCTTTTTAATCTCTTTGTCCCGGTTCTCTCCCTTGTCAATCAGCGCATACGTTCCATGTCTGCCCTCGATTTTGGAAAAGGAAAGGGTCTTGTAAGGCAGCATGGAGAAAAGGCGGTCAATGTCCTTTGTGTTCGCAAGCTGCATGAACGCTGGGGAAAGCTCCACCATGAAATGGGTCTTGTTCGGGCTGTTCGGCGTGTCATGCCGCTTCATTTCCCGCACAATGCGCCGTGCTTCCGTTTCAATCAGTCCGTCATGCAATGCGGCGATGTCAAAGGCGTTTTTCTTGTCAAAGTCGGAAAGGTACTTATACTTCGGGTGTTTGGTAATGTCATATTTCTCGGAGAAGAACGGACGCACACCGCGTAGCTGCAAGATACATTTGCCGCCGTCCATGACTGCAATTTCATCTTCGCTCATAAGTTGCTTGCCTAATTTCTGATAGTTCAGCCCGTGGGAAAGCTCCCGTCCTCGCGTTTCGGAAGTGTTAAAACTGTCAATCGTTTCTTTCCCCAAGATTTCCGACATTTCTTTAAGGGTCGTTTTCTCCTTGCCGCCCAAGAACAGGGTCGTATCGCAGTTGCCGACAATGGTATCGGCGTTGTCCTTGTAGATAGCCTTTAGCTGCGACTGGCTCTGCAAGATGATGGACGCGGAGATTTCGCGGCTCCTTATCGTGGCAATGAGTTTTTCAAACTTCGGTATCTGCCCGATATTTGCAAACTCGTCAAGCAGACAGCGCACATGAACAGGTAGCCGCCCGCCGTACACATCATCTGCCTTGTCACAAAGCAGATTGAAAAGCTGTGTGTAAAGGATTGATACAACAAAGTTAAAGGTGTCGTCGGTGTCGGAGATAATAACAAAAAGCGCGGTCTTTCGGTCGCCTAAGGTGTCAAGCTCCATTTCGTCGGTTTCCATCAGCTCGCGCAGTTCCCGAATGTCAAAGGGGGCAAGACGCGCACCGCAGGAAATGAGGATAGAGCTTCTTGTTTTTCCGGCAGACAGCAAAAACTTCTTGTACTGGCGCACCGCAAAATGTTCCGGGTCTTTTTCCTCCAAGCGTTCAAACATGAGGTCAACGGGGGATTGAAATTCCGGGTCGTCCTCGCGGGCTTCCGACGCATTTATCATTTCAAGCAGCGTCGTAAAGTTTTTCTCATTCTCCGGGGCTTCGTACCAGATGTAGCCGATAAGGGCGCAGTAAAAAAGCCGTTCCGATTTCACCCAAAAATCCTCGCCGGATTTTTCCCCGTCGCCTTTGGTGTTGGCGATAATGGTATTTACCAGTTTCAAAATATCCTTTTCGCTGCGCAGATAGGCAAAGGGATTGTACCGCATGGATTTCTTGAAATTGATGGTGTTTAGCACCTTGATTTTGTACCCGCCCCGCTGCAAGAGCTTCCCACACTCGATTAAAACCGTTCCTTTCGGGTCAGTGACTACATAGCTGCTGTGCATTTGCATTAAGTTGGGCTTTACAAAAAACCTCGTTTTGCCGCTGCCGGAGCCGCCGATTACAAGTACGTTTTTGTTTCGTGCATATTTCGGGTGCTTCGGGCGGCTGCTCATCATCAGCCTTTCGGTCTGCGTCAGCAGCACGTTATTTTCAAATATGGGGTCGATATATGGCTTTATATCCTCGGCATTGCCCCAACGTGCAGAGCCGTACTCCATGCCCTTACGGTATTTCTTTGCGTTCTTGCCTTTCACATAGACCGCAAGCCGGATAACGACAGCCCCGACAATGCCGATAAGCAAATCCATAGGGGCAAAACTCGGCAGGGCATTTGAAAAGGCAGCGGAAAAGCCGCTGCCAATGGAAAGCAGCTTGCCGGAGAGGTCAGCCCCCGGCGAGAGCCGCACCGCCTGTCCGACTTTATCAAAGAGATACACAAAGAGCAGATAGGGGGCGTTTAGGATAAGCAACTTCTTGATATTCGGCTTCATAGCGATACCTCCCTGTCCTTGTGCTTTGTCTTTTGACGGTTTGCGTTAAGCTGCTTTGCCGCTTCCCGGAATGTGGCAAGTGCCTTTCGGATAGAGGGCTTTTGCTCCTGTGTCAGCTTCTTTGCGGAAAACTCCTTAAAAGCTGCGGTCAGAGCGTCCGCGTCCCGCCCCTTGAAAAATACAAGATAACGGGGCGGCGTTTCGGTGCTGTCTTTCTTTAGGGCAAAGTCGATACCGTATTTTTTTGCCGTCTGCTCAAAGGCTTTGATATTGCCCTCAGTTATCTCAATGTTGGAAAGCCCCGCGTTCTGCTTCGCAAGCTGCTTTAGCGTCTGCTTCCCGTGGGGCTGTTTTTCCTGCTGCTTTTTTGCCTGTGCAAGCATGGCTTTGATTGCCTTTTGCAGCATTTCAGCGGTCAGCTTTGCTCCCTTGACCGAGAGCGCAACCACTTTTTCGTTGATTTCGTCCTGCAATGTTTACCGTCCTCCTTTCCCGGTAGTAATGATAGTGTTAGGGTGGTACGCCGCTTTTGGGCGTGAAAAAAGGGCGTCCGTTCTTCACGCCGCCCCGTTAAATCCGCACCCGCAGCCCGTTCAAGTCCTCGGCGCGAATACCTACAAGATACCAGTTGTCGCCGTACTCAATCCGGGTCGGCTTCCATTTGCCGCCTGTGAATACGTCCATGCACTCGCCGCAATGCAAGCCGCCGTAATAGTCGGCAATATCAAAGCGAATATCGTAGCGGTCAGCGGTTTCGTCAAAAATTAAAGCTCCTGTTTTCTGTGCCATGTGGTAAATCCTCCTTTTTTCGTTTACAGGCTTTCGCCCTCGTTGTAGGTGTAGTAGTCCGGGTCGCCGTATTTAGGCTTGCCGGATAATGCGCCGCTTGCCATGTCGTGAGCGACAAGGGAAGTATAATAGCTGTCAATGGTAGACGGGGCATTGAAAAGAACCGCCTTTAGGTACTGCTTGATATTGCGGATTTTCGTGGTGTTCTCCTGCATACAGTCAAGCACAAAGCGGATATGTTCGCTGTCCAGCTTCATAAACTTTGACTTCACAAGCTCGGCGGGGTAATCGTCCCCTGCAATACGGATTTTCTTTCTTGACGTACAGACCGTTTCAAGGATAATGTCAACAATCTCATTCAGACGGTCATGGTCAAACTTCATATCCTGCAAGAGAATGTTATACTCGATATTGTCCTTGATGATTTCCTCATACACTCTGTAAGCGTCGTTCCTTTCCGTTCCTTTCCGTTCCGGCGGCTGTGCCGCTTCGTCCTCGCCATAAGGCAAGGGATTTAGGGAATGGATAGGAATGGAATGGGTACTTGATAAATCCGTATTTGATTTTTCTTTTTTTTGTAAGTTAGTTCTTGATATATCTTTATTTAATTGCATTGGATTTTCCGACGTCGGATTTTCCGTTGTCGGGTTATCCGCTGTTGGATTTTCCAATACCGGGCAATCCAATTCCGGCGGCTGCGGCTGTTCGTAAATGGTGTACTCGATTGCGGTCATTTTGCCTTTCTCGTCGCGTCCCTGCCGCCTTGTGATATATCCGGCTTTTTCAAGCTCCCAAACGGCGGTACGGATAGCGTCGATACTTTCCCGGTTGATGTAGGACAGCCCTGCAAGGGTATAGTCCCAATCCTCCGGCAGGGACAGCATTTGAGATAACAGCCCCTTTGCCTTTAAGGAAAGCTCCTTGTTGCGTAAGTGGTGGTTGCTCATTACGGTGTAGCCTGTGTTGCGTTCCACACGGAAAACTGCCATAGCTTCATCACTCCTTTGCTTTAGATTTGTTGCGCAGTAGAACGCGGATTTTGAGGGGTAAGGTATCTTTTCCTTGCTTCCTCTGTTTTGCGTTCTGTAAGCCCGATAAATCAAGGCTTTTTTTGCCCCTACTGCGTAACATGAGGGCATAAAAATAGCGGCGTTCCTGTTCTCCCAGTGAGAGAGTGAGAAACGCCGCTGTGCGGGTCGCTATTTCATTTCTTCTGCTATCAGTTCTTGCATGACTTCTCCAAAGTCTGCCATGAAAGAAAAGATGAAGTATTCCAAAACGTCGGGGTCTGCGTCCATAGGCTCGGCTTCCTCTGAAAAAGGCAAGCCCATTAGCCCATAAAGCAGTTTGATGATTTTGAACAGCTTGCCCCGGTCGGTGGGGTTGTTCATGGTTACAAGTACGTTGGTAAGGCGGTTGATTGTTTCCATGTCGCCGCCTGTCGTTACCCATACCATTTCCGCGAACGGCTGCGTGATTGCCCCGGCGACAAGGTTTATCTTATTCTTGCCGATTTCGCCGGACGGAAGTATAATACCCTTAGTCAAAAGTTCGTTTTTCATGTCGTCCTCCTTATATTCTGTGGTGCTAAAATGGTGCCCGGTCTTACAAAAACACCTTATGCGGAGATATGACAAGAAAAATGAAGATATGCGGAAAACCTTGATTTTAAGCCATTTTCACATTGGTTTATAAACATTTGTGAGGACTTATAAAAGGTTTTGCGTCTATCAAATCAATAAAAAATAGCCGGACAACAGCCGACTGAGAGATTCTCAAGCGAAAATCACTCAATCAGGCTGTTGCCCGGCTATTTGGTGCTACGTTTCATACATCACCCGGAGGTGACGGCCCGTTGCTCGGTGCGAACAGTCCATATTCAGGGTGCAATGCACCCGATTTATTGTTTTAGGGGGTCACTTCTTTCTTCGGAATGATAAATCAATGCGGAGGAGCGTATTGCAACGGTGGCATTTCAGATGAATCATGCCGCTGCATCCGTTGATTTTTTGATACAGCTTTATACCACAGTTTTCGCAAAACTGCCAGCCTTCAAGGTGATCTTTCAGTCGATCCTTCATGTCAGCCGACCTCCGTCAACGAAGATGGGTGGCGATGCCGCAGCTTGGATAGGAGAGATGGTAGAAAACTTCCCGCTGGAGGCTCTTTCATCAGCCAATCCGGTTCTATCATTAGCCGATGAACCTGTGCAAAGGGGTGCGGATGAGCACAACCAGCAACTTTGCAGCCTGCAGGTTTTGCTAATAAAAACCTTGAACCGAAACAACTCATGTGTGTACGCCTCCTATCAAATTTTTGTGTAATTCTATATAGCTTTTGGGGAATGTGCTGATTATATCCTAAAAATTTGTATACTTCAATACGTTAAAGAAAGTTTGGAGAACCATTCAAAGAAATGCTCTAAACAAAAGCTGAATACGGTTATTTTGACATAGCAACGCTACTTATATAGAGCGAAGCACTACTTATAAATAGTGGTGTCAGGAATTGAGATTTTGTGATACCAAAAAAGACACCCTCGCTTTTGATAGGAATCTCATGCAGGGATGTCCATATCTCAACGCGAAGGTGTCTTAATAACGAGGGTCATCTCATCACGGCTACGATCTCTTTTATGATGTTTAGTAGCTGATGAAATTGTTCTGGGGAAAGATCACGAGTAATCTGAGAGAAATACTGCAATGCGGCAGTATTCATATCAACTGTTGCGCTTTTATCTATGAAAAGGTCTTCTACGCTGATGTCCAGACCCTTGCAAATACGTTCCAGCGTGTTCAAGGTTGGATTCTGAACGCCGCGCTCAATATGCCCAACGTATGCGGCATTCATGTCACAACGTAAAGCAAAAAGCTCTAGGCTTAACCCCTCTTCTTTGCGTATCTTTCTGATCCGTTCTCCAACAAGGGATGCTGGTTCGGCTGGTTCAGATTCAGACTGATCTTTCGCTTTTTTCACAGAGAACACCTCATTTGCGGCCCATCATCAGATGCCACGGAACGTAAAGGTGAACTCCACAGGCTTGGTTACATCAGGAATATACTCCGGGTGGACATTGGCACCCCAGCTGTCATCACCGCCAACGCCCATCTGCTCGCCGATGGCACGAATCACCGTGTAATGCACCGGGGGCAGCTCGTAAGGATGCTTGGCACTCTCCATTTCATGGGGAGTGTAGGGCAGCGCAGAGAAGAACATGGGCTTTGCGGCATCTGCGGTAAACAGCAGCCCGCGACCCTTGCGGTCCACTACCTTTGCCCAGCGCACAGCGGTCTTTGCACCGCACTCCTGCGGCACAAGATACTGCGCCATGTTGTCTGCAACCTTGTTCTGGTAAATGCCCAGCTTTGCACCATGCTGACGATCCCAGTAGGTCTCCGCAGGGCCGTTTCCGTACCACTCCACCGTGTCGTAGTCAGCGTCGATCTTGAACAGTACGCCGAACTCCGGCATTGCTGCAAGTCCTTCCACCGGGTCGTAGTGCAGGGTGGTCTGGATGCGGCCATCACCGAACACACGGTACTGCAGGCTGCACTCTGCTGCGGGGCTGGTCTGGAGGTTATAGAGATAGGTCACGACCACGTTGTCGGCTTCCACCTCGCAGGTGGGGTTCTGGAGGATAGTGCCGCCATGAACAGACGGGATCTCCTTGCCGATGCCCTTGACGGTAGCGTACAGACTTGCCAGCTTCCACTGACCGCGAACACCGCCCATGTTGTTGCCGCAGTCGTTGTCGGTGGGAGCGCGCCAGAAGTTGGGACGGGGGATCTCCTGAATCATCTCTTTGCCGGCATAGCGGTAGGAAGTCAGACCGTCCTTCAGATCGGAGAACAAAACATCGAAATTCTCACCCCGGACGCCGATGTTGTGTGTACCGTGCGTAACGGTAAACGGCGTGACCTTCTTGCTGGGAATGGAACGGACCACAGCGATCACACCCTGTCCAAAGGCGACTTCGTGACCCTTCTTTGCCCAGCTGGTGTCCTCCTTCAAACGGAAGCTGATGGTCACTGCATATTCACCGGGGAGCGCAGGAACCATAAACGGCAGCGGGAAGCTGGAACGCTCTTCGGGAGCAACATCAATATTGGTCAGTTCCTGCTGCTGATACAGCTTTCCATCACGATGCAGCAGAGCAACGCAGTCGAAAGCATCCGTAGAGGTGAACAGGTTCTTGTTCCAGACTTCGAAGCCAGAGTTGTCGATGGAAATGGCGATGTTCTGATAGCAGAACTTGACCTCCTGCATCTTGGGAGAAGGAGCACGATCACCACCGTAGGCAATGCCGTTTCCGCTGAAATTATAGTCGGTAGGACGCTCACCGAAGTCGCCGCCGTAGGCTTGGAACCACTTGCCGTAGCGGTCTTTTTTCCAGATGGACTGGTCGATGTAATCCCAGATGAAGCCGCCCTGATAGCCGCAGTCCTTCTGGTCGGCAAGTTCCGTGTACTTGTGCAAAGCACCGTTGGAGTTGCCCATAGCATGAGAGTATTCGCACTCGATATAAGGCCGCTTATCGCCCTGTGCCAGATACTCTTTAATGTCCTTCACCGTGCTGTACATGTGGCTCTCGATGTCGGTGGTTTCGAGGAAGCGGGGATCGTTGACCACACCTTCGTAATGCACCAGACGGGTGTCATCAAAGCGGCGGACCATCTCGGCCATCTGGAGCAGAGTCTCGCCGCCAAACGATTCGTTGCCCAGAGACCAGATCAGAACAGCAGGATGATTTTTGTCACGCTGGTAAGTGGAATTCATGCGGTCAAACAGGACGGCTTTCCACTCCGGTTTATCATTGGGCAAAACGCCCTCAATGCCGCGAATGCCAGCCTGATGAATGTCCCATGTGCCATGGGATTCCAGATTGTTCTCTGCGATCAGATACAGACCATACTCGTCGCACAGGTCGTACAGTGCATCCTGATTCTGGTAATGGCTGGTGCGGATGGCATTGATGTTGTTCTGCTTCATGGTGATGATGTCCCGAAGCAGTTCCTCATGGGTGTGTACGCCCACAGCACGACCCGTAATGGAGCTGAAATCATGACGGTTGGCACCCTTGAACACGATGCGCTTGCCGTTGAGCAGCATCCGATTGTTCTTCAACTCGAACTTGCGGAAACCGACTTTCTGCCCGGTCACCTCTACCAGATGGCCTGCATCGTCCAGCAGCTCGATTTCCAGTTCATACAGAGCCGGGTCCTCTGCACTCCACAGGTGGGGGTTCTCCACCGCATGGCTGAACAGCGCAGAGCCGCCGTTCAGTGCGATTTTTTCGGAGAACACTTCCAGCTCACTGCGGCGCAGGGTCAGACGGGCTGCACCCTTGCCCTCCACCTGCAATGCAACTTCCAGCGTGGAATGCGTAAAATCATCCCCGGCAAACAGCGTTTTGACGGATACATCTTCCAGATGCACGGTGGGGATGGCATACAGCCACACACTGCGGAAGATGCCGGAGAATCGGAAGAAGTCCTGATCTTCGCACCAGCTGGAGGAAGTCCACTTGAACACCTGCACGGCAAGTTTGTTCACGCCCGGCTGGAGATAGGGAGTCAGATCGAATGCGTGTGCGGAGAAGCTGTCCTCGGTGTAACCCACATAAGACCCGTTCAGCCAAAGAGCCATGCCGCTTTCCACACCCTCGAACTCGATGTGGACGGGCTTGCCCTGCATGGATTCCGGCAGCTCGAAGTATTTTACATAGCTTGCCACCGGATTGAACCGCTGCGGGATCTCGCCCGGCTGTACTTCTTCACGGCCATCCCACGGATACTGAACATTCGCGTACTGGGGAATGTCGTAGCCCTCCATCTGGATGTGTGCCGGAACATGAATGTCGTCCCAGCCGCTGCAATCGTAATCCGTCTTTTCAAAGCCGGGGATGGCACTGGTGTAGTTCTTTGCGTAGGCGAATTTCCAGATGCCGTCCAGCTTCATCGCCAAAGAAGAGGAGCCTGTCCGATATTCTTCGCGGGAAGCGTAAGTACGGAAACTTGCATGAGCATTCAGCACGTTTTCCTTGAAAAAGGTAGGGTCTTTTACTTTTGCAAAATCAAATGCAGCCATATTGTTCCTCATTTACCTTATTATGTGATTGAAAAAAATTCCTTCATCGTCCCCCAGAGGAGATGGGGATTCCTCTGGGGGAACAGCAGATGAAGGAGAAAAAGTGGGTAGCGAAAAGATAGAGAATTACTTCACCGCACCGGTAATGCCCTCTGCGAACTGCTTCTGCAGAACGAAGAACACGATCATGGTGGGGATGGAGCAGAACAGAACGCCCATCATCAACATACCGTAGTCGATGGAGTAGCCGGACGCAATATTGGCGATCAACATCGGCATGGTCTGTGCACGGTTATCGGTCATAACGACCTTCGGCCACATGTAAGCGTTCCATGCGTTCATGAACGTGATGACCGCAGCCGCCGCATAGGTGGATTTCATGATGGGAACATACATCCGGAAGAAGATGCCCGTTTCACTCAGGCCATCAATGCGCGCTGCCTGCATCAGGTCGTTGGGGAAGTTGCGGGAGTTCTGTCGGAACATCATGATCAGGAACGGAGTGGAAATGCTGGGCAGGATGAACGCCCAGACACTATTCAGCAAACCGGCTCTGGACATCATCTTGAACAAAGGAACCATTGTGGCAACCTGCGGCACCATCATGGCGAGCAGCAGGATGCTGAACAAGCGGTCCTTGTTCTTATCATGATACAACTCAAAACCAAATCCTGCAAGAGAGCAAACGAACATGGAGATCACAGTCTGCACGATCGCATACAGGAAGGAGTTGCCCATGGCACCTGCCAGATTCTGCGATGCGATCAGATTTTTGAAGTTCTGCATCGCATAGGTGCCGAACATGATCTTGCCGCGGGCAACATCCAGTGAGGTATTGGTCGCCGCAGAGATCATCCACAACAGCGGGAAAACCGAAATGAACGAGATGATGATCAGGAAGATGTAAGCAGGAATCAGTCTGCGCTGGATCATGTGCTTCTTGCCTTTTTCACGCTGCACAAGTGCGTGGGTTTCTGCTGTATTAGTCACGCTTGTCACCTGCTTTCATGCTGATAAAGGACAGGATGGCAACCATCACGAAGATGACGAAGGACAATGCCGAAGCATAGCCGAAGTTTGCAACGCCCTGACCCATGGAGTTGTTGTAGATGTAGTGCGACATGGTGATCGTTGCATTCGCCGGACCGCCGTTGGTCAGGTTGACCGACTCATCGAACAGCTGCAAGGTACCGTTGATGGACATGATGGCGGTCATCACGATGGTGGGCATCAGCAGCGGAACAGTGATCTTCCAGAACGTCTGCCAGCCGTTGGCACCGTCAATTTTGGCTGCTTCGTACACCGAATAGTCGATGTTTTGCAAACCGGCCAAGAAGAACACCATATTGTAACCCGTCCAACGCCAGATCAGAGCCAGAATAATGATGATCTTTGCGCTGGTGGGATTGCCGAGGAAGTTGTAGTGCGTTTGCAGGATGCCCAGCTTGCACAAAACCGTGTTTACCAGACCATCCGTTGCAAACAGGGACTTGAAGATCAGGGAGTACGAAACAAGAGAAGTTGCACAAGGCAGAAATACGCAGGTGCGGAAGAATCCCTTGAACTTCAAATCGTGATTGTTCAGCAGCTGTGCCAGCAGGATTGCCAGAATCAGCATGATTGGAACTTCCACGACCAGATACAGGAAGGTGTTTCCCATCGAGCGCAGGAACAGTGCATCCTTGAACATTCGGGTATAGTTGTAGGTCAGCGGGCTGGCCCACTTCATGCTTGCACTGGAACCCGTTTTCAGAGAGGTCAGAAAGCCGTTGATGATGGGGATAAAACTCATGATGGTAATAAGGACCGTGCCGGGCATCAGGTAATACCAGCCCGCACGACGCTGTTTTGCCATCAGAGAACCGCTTTTTTCGTTCTTCAATGTCAAACCCTCCTTCGGATGAATCAGAAGGTCTTAAAGACCCATCTCGAAGCGGAGCTGCTGTTCAGCATTTGCCAGTTCATCATCCAGATTGGAGCCGTTGATGGTGTTGATCACAGCAGTGGTCAGATATACACCAGCACGAACGTGATAATCGCTCTGCTCGATGATGGGAACATTCTCACTCATCTCAACGATCTGCTTATAAATCGGCTCATTGTTGAAGAACTCAACGCCCTCGTTGTAAACATTGGAGTCTGCACACTTCAGAACCGTGGTGACAACGCCGCCGTCACGCAGGGCGTTATCATAGGTCTGGGTGCTGCCGCCAAAGGTGTAAGCGAGGAAGGACTTTGCCAGATCGACATTGCCGCAGTTGGCAGTGATATACAAACTGCTACCGCCGTTGGAAGCATAGCCCTCGCCGCCGTCCAGCTTAGGAATGGTGGTGATCTCCCACTTGCCGGAGTTCCCGGTGACAGCCTCCATGGTGGGGATGATCCAGTTGCCCTGCACAACACCGGCAACCATGTCACCCTGAATGCTCTGGTCGATGTAGTCGCTCCAGCTGTTCGCCAGATAGCAGACGTTTTTCTTTGCCATGTCAACGATTGTTTCGCAGACACGGTGCATCGTTTCATTTTCAGTGATGTAAGGCTCACCATCCTTGAACTCGGCAACGCCCTCAGACTGCATCATAATGTAGATCAGGTCGCCGTTATCGCCGCTGCAGGAGAACAGATACTTGCCAGTTTTGGCATAAACATCTTCACCGACTTTGGTTACATCGGCCCAAGTTGCACCGGTCATGTCATCGATAGTCTTGCCGACCTGCTCCAGCAGATCGGTGCGATATGCAAAGATAACGGTGCTGTTATCCACAGGCACACCGTAGTGAACACCGTCCACGATGGAGTAGGACAGCTTTTCCTTTCCGAAACCATCCCAGTCAACATCGGCACCTTCCATAGGAACGAAGGCGTCCGGATAATCGGAAACATAACGCTGGATGTAGTGATCCTGGAACTGCACGATGTCGGGCAGATTGGAATAATCGTGTGCAGAACCTGCCAGCGTGATGGCATTTTCTACATCACCTGCACCGGACTGCTCGATCACTTCCAGTTCAAACTCCGGGTCAACATTTTCCTTGTAGTCTGCGGCAGCAGCGTTCAGAGCAGGGATATTGAAATTCTTATCCCATGCGTAGGCAGTCAGCTTGTGACCACCGGGCTGAGAACCGCCAACACTTGCACTGCCGGAAGCAGCAGTGGAAGAACCAGAGCTGCCACCGCAAGCGGTCAGGGCTGCAGCTGCACCTGCAGCAGCCATAACGGACAGAAATGCACGACGCGAGATCTTTTTCATAATGCCTTCTCCTTCATTCATGAAACCTTGAAAAAGTTGACGAATCCGAGAAATTTGAAGAAAGAATCGAACGCATTCACAAGTTGAACAATTCTTTTCTCCAAGCTCTCGTTTGTTGTAGTCATTGTAACAGGTTTTGCGGTTGAAATGCGGGTGCATCCAATCAAAAAACACGCAGATTCAATCAGAATCCGGCCGTGTTTCTGCGCGTAAAACGATGGCTTCGTCAGCTTGACCAAAGAAGAAAAGTTTTCTTCGACACAATGCCAAAAAGTCTTTCTCTTATGGATCGGATGGATGCTTCCATCCTTTCTTGGCAGAGATCTTCTTGTCCAATACTCGACCACGGTAGTCGCTGTTGTTTTTCTTATACTGGTATGGCGAAACACCCATGATCTTCTGAAAATTGCGGTTGAAGGAGGAAACATCCTGATATCCGACCCGCAGAGCAACCTCCGTCATGGGATAATTGGTGGAATTGAGCAGTTCATAGGCTTTCTGGATGCGTACCATCGTCAGATATTCGACTGGCGACATATTGAGATATTCTTTGAACTTACGGCGCAGCTGTGCCTCGCTCAAGGAACAGATGGACGCAAGATCTTCCCCGGAGATTGGATTCATATAGTGCATCCCGATGTATTCAATAGCGGGTATGATCTGCTGCAGTCCAACCGTCATGGGGCGGATATGGGTTTTCTTCTCCGTATAGCTGCGGGTGATTAGGAGCAGCAGCGATGTCATAAGATTCTGTTCCACGGCTTTATGGTACTCATGCTTTGTCTGGCATTCGTTCAGCACCATGGTAATAAGCCGTTCCAGTTCTACTGCATCCTCTTGCGGAAGGCATAGAGCCTCACTGGAGAGCCGATGCAGAACAGATTCTACAAACAGAGGGTCGTTTGGAAAGGCACTGTTCAGGATTCCGGCAGGATCAAAGAAGAGATATTCCCATAAGTTCAGGCTTTTATCACGGCTCAAAGTTGTGTGCAGACAGTTTGCGGGAACCACTGTAACTGCACCATCGGTATAGTCGATGCGCTGATCTTCCAGAACCATGAGACCCTGCCCCCAGCGGCAGATACCAATCTCCATAACATTGTGGAAATGGACATCCTCGGCATAGGTGCCATAGGTGCAGACCCAGTCCTCTCCTGTAATGGCCTGCACCAGTTCGCCTTCCGGCAGCTCATAGTAGCGGTAGGTGATCCTTGGCTTATTTGCTTCCTTGTTAGGTTTCATATACTTCTTTCTCCACACAATATAAGGCGTTACGCAGGATACAGTACCTATTATAGAGGCTTCTGCCGGAAAGTATATGGAGACAATACAACAAAATATGCACAAAATCACTGGAATTTGTCAAAAGTGTTTACGGAGAAAGGTCGGCTTATTATAATAAACGTGCAGATTTCTACCTCTGGCTGTGTTTTATGCGTCTGCGGAGAGAAAACAGTTCTTCCTCGAAAAGAGATGCCTAAAAATACACAGGATACCACTGTAAATTTTTCGTAAATAACGGGAGATACCACTTGACCTTGTCAAATGAGTGCGCTATACTGCTGTGCATTCTACCTCAAAAAGGTGGGAGCCGGTCATAAGAACAGTTTTAACTTGGTGACCTTGTAGAAGAAGAACTGCCTGTTTTCGTGCCATTGCTGGAACGGGCAGGCGTAACCAGCTTCCATGTGACCTTGGCGAACCATTCGGCGTTGGAAAATACGATTCCTCCTGCAAACCACCCGTACTTTGGTCATCCCGGTTGTTTCCTCAAGTTCTGCAACGAAGTGCGTCAGTATACCGATCTCCCCATTTGCGGGGTGGGCGGCTTGAACGACCCGGATTTTGTGGAGCAGCAGCTTTTCGATGGACATATCCAGTGCGCCGCCATGAGCCGCCAGCTTCTGGCAGACCCAGATTGGGTGAACAAGCTGAAAAATGGGCAGGCAAAACAGATATACCGCTGCGTCCGCTGCAACAAAAAATGTCTGGGCGGGCTGATGGCACATCAGGGAACCCGCTGCGTTTATGATGCTTTGCGAGAAAAAGAAACCCAAAAGGCATAAGCATAGTTGCACCCGTTGTAAGTGAGAACGATTTGCAAAAAAGAAAGGGCTACAAGATGCTGATTGAAAATGCGATCCACAGCCAACAAGTCTATGACCCCACGGATGATTCCATCATGGCAGAGCAGGAGCTTTGCATGGAGCGGCTGTATGATTACAATCATACCCGCCCTTCCGAACACGCAAAACGGGAGCAGCTTTTGAAAGAAATGCTTGCAGAGTGCGGCGCAGGCTGCTGGATCGAGCCGCCATTTCATGCCAATTGGGGCGGAAAGCACGTTCACATGGACGATTATGTCTATGCCAACTTCGGGTTGACCTGCGTGGATGATACCCATATCTACATCGGGGAGCATACCATGATCGGCCCGAACTGTGTCCTTGCAACCGCAAACCACCCGATCCTGCCGGAACTGCGTGAGAAAGCATACCAGTACAATCTGCCCATCCGCATCGGACGCAACTGCTGGTTGGGTGCTGGCGTGATCGTGGTGCCGGGTGTTACCATTGGGGATAATACGGTGATCGGTGCGGGAAGCGTTGTGACAAAGGACATTCCTGCTAACGTAGTGGCGGTAGGAAATCCATGCCATGTGCTGCGCCCCATCAGCGAACACGACAAAGAGTATTTCTATCGGGATCGAAAAATCAACTGGGAAACGTTGTAACTAAAGAGAGCTAACAGCTCCAAAGGAAAAGTTATGAGTTACGCAATCGTATTCAGCAGCAAAACAGGAAACACGGAATTACTGGCAGACACACTGCACAGCTGCCTGCCGCAGGCAGAGTGCTGTTATTTTGGCAACCCGAACCCTGCCGCCATGGAAGCGGACACTCTTTATGTGGGCTTCTGGACGGACAAGGGAAAAGCAGATGAAAGCACTTCGGACTTTTTGAAGCAGTTGCGGGGAAAACAGGTGTTTTTGTTTGGTACCGCTGGTTTTGGCGGCAGCGAAGAATATTTTAACAAGATCCTGAAAGCTGTGCAGAAAGATCTGCACAGCAGCAACACGGTGATCGGCAGCTTCATGTGTCAGGGAAAGATGCCGATGTCGGTACGCCAGCGGTATGAGAACATGAAAAAACAGCCGCTTCATCTGCCCAATCTGAACGCAATGATCGAGAATTTCGACAAGGCTCTTTCTCACCCGGATGCAGATGATCTGGAGCGGCTGAAACAGGCTGTGAAATAAGATGGGTTTTATGGATGTGTTCATCGGTTTGAACTTTGACACACTCCGTATCCCTATAAGAGACATCTCTAAAATAACGGCACATCGAAAATCGAATACGGCACGATAGACGGCAGCGTTCTCATTTTCGCTTTTGCAAAATCAGAACGCTACTTTTTTGTGCCATCATTTGTGCTATCACCAGAAAAGCGGAAAGTTCCTGCTCCGCAGCATTTTCTGGCTGTGGCATACCATATCCGATTCATACGAATCAATTGGAGGCAGCTGTGTTGTTTTCTGTGTACTTAACTGTCCTTGAAGATAAAAGCGAAGAAGAACAATTTATAGCCGCTTATAATACCTACAAGCGGCTGGTCTATCATACAGCTTACAAGGAGGTCTCTTTATGTTAGAGCATTTTTTTAAATCGTTAGTTGCAACAGTTTCTGACCCTTACCAATGCAATCGCATCACGGATGCGTTGGCGGCAGCTGGAATTAAATTCTATTGCAAATCCAAAGATGTCAATCGGCATAACACATTTGACCAAGCGAGAATTGGAACTCTCGGCATAAAACCGAGGTATGTCACAGAGGTGTTTGTGGACAAAGAAAATGTTGATATGGCTCTGCACATTATACATACCCTGTCATAAGCCCGGAGTCCCCCCTGCGAACCAAACATTCCGATATAAAAAGGACGCTGCCGCCTCTGGGTAAGAGGTTGCAGCGTCTTTTTGGTATCAGAGGGCGAATGATCAGTCAGACTAAACGGCTCCCAACGAATGCGATGCTTTTAGCTTGCGTCTTTCTGTTCGTCAAGAATGCGCCAGCCGTCCATCAGGTCTGAATTTTCCATAATAAAGGTGTGGGCAGTATCCTGTCCCCACGAGTTGTCGTATTTCAGCATCAGATAATCGCTCAACTCGGTTCGATTTTTGAACTTCAACAAGCGATACGGCTCCTGAAAAGCGACCTTTTCAACGA
>OHBV01000589.1_pt1 | contig 17764 bp, 16 predicted proteins | sample 1577451 | NCBI WGS metagenome assembly OHBV01 (sample SAMEA3879605, study PRJEB24766) | human gut metagenome | biome: human-associated habitat; feature: feces | place: USA | collected 1985/1987 | reverse complement strand
TCGTGATTTTTGCGCTCCCGGTCTTGCAGCCGTGGAGCGTTTCACATTCCACCAGCAGCTCCGGACCTGCAGCGCGATGAATGCAGCCATCCACACCGCCGCCGCCCAAAAGAGAAGTATTGGCAGCATTGACGATTGCGTCAACGCTCATTTTTGTAATATCGTTTCTGATAATCTGTAAGGGCATTGCTTATTTCTCCCCCCTTCTGCCGCCTCGTTAGATTTGTACTGAGTTCTTGCCAGATTACAGTAATCCAAAAATGTATGTATCCCAGAACGTTCTGCCTGGGTTAATTCACGAAGACTCCATCCCATTGCTGCGACATGATTTTTCAAGCAATAGTCGGCAACATTTGTGCCTCCTGTATTCACCTGTAATCTCCATACTGCCATCTTGTCTTCCTCTTTCTTTTTGTATTTAGAACATTCTCATCATTCGCTTCGATATTATTATATATCTTCCAAACATAGAATGACAGATGCAATGTACATTATTATGCACACAGGGTGCCTGTATTTTGATACGCGCAAAAAAAAGCAGCGCAGGAAGATTTTTCTGTCCTGCACTGCATTCCATCATCTACTATTCTCTCTATTTTCTTCTCCCTGCTCATGCATCTGCTCTTTTTTCTGCTCGTCCTCTTTTAGGATTTCCTGCACAATCTTCTGTGCCACAAGCCAATCCTGCATTTCCGCTTTGGTCTCGCGGTACTCTGCATAGGAGCTTTTCTTTCGTTCCAGAAGCATTGAATACTCTGTGTTCAGCTCGCTGATGCGCGGGAGCTTTTTGTCAGAACCGTTCTCTTTCTTATAGGCATCAAACGCCTTTTTTGCTGCGCTGCGCAAGGCCAGCATATCCCGATGGGCTTCATAGAACTCCCGGTCGTAGCCGGATGCTTTATACGCAGCAAAAACATCTTCTGCCAGTCCGCCCCAGCCGACATAATTGGCCAGCGTTTCCTGTTCCTCCGGTGTCGCATCCCTGTGCTGGTTTTCCAAGGTTTTCAGCGTATAGATGGCATCCATGTTGGCACGGAATTTCTGTTTAGGACTGCCTTCGCCGAGGTGAAAGCTGTTGATGCGGTAGTTCTCCGCATGTTTTGCTTCATGCCCTGCCCGGAACGCTTCTTCCTCAGCTGCATTAGAAAACGTTTGAACTCTCCCATCAATCACAGTTGTAATCGGGAGCTGATCCAACGCCTCATCCGACCATACAGTACCTGTATTCTCAATATCTTTTGACACTGCTTCTTTTTCCGGATTCAGATCAACCACCAGATTGTGCAGGTGAACATTTTCCTCATGCCCCAAAAGTCTTGCCAGATTTTCTTTGCTTTCCGAGCGGAAGATCGGATACACGGAATCCGGGTCCCGAAGCTCCACATCGAAAAGCCCGACTTTTTCAATCGTAAATGCTTTTCCGTCCAGATACAGCGTATCGCCAACACGATAATCCGGCTGCACCGGAGCTGCCGGTTCTGGCTGCACAGTTGCAGGCACTATTTCGGCCTCCATAGCTCTGCCGCGAATCTCCTGCAACGCCTCTGATGCACTCACATAATCAGCAAATGTCTGCACTTTTCCGTCCGAATATCCGTAATACTCTTCTTTGACATAATCCCAGATGGCAAACGCATCTTTAGAATCCGGGAAGTTCTCGCCGGTCATCGTGACTACAAATCGTTCATTCGGTACATAGCCTGACTCTCTGGCAAGTTCTCTGGCGTGTTCCTGCATTTCCAGCACCAGCGGATCTGTCTCTGCTTGAGCCGGTTCCTGTGCTTCTTCGGATTCCACTTCCGGGAATGGAATGTCCTGCTGCAAATCCTGTTTGCTCTGCTCAACGTAGAGCCAGTCTTTGGCTTCCCGTTCCTGGACTTTTTCAATCAGCTGCTGCCGGTAAGTCTCCGCCTCCCATTCGCTGGTAAATTCCTCGCTGACACCATCCGGCTCCACATGAATGCCGCCCTGAATATCATCCCAGACCGCATAGCCATCGTCTGTCTCCATCACGGTAAACCGCTGGGGTGCCGCCAGTTCACTCCGGGCATAGACATCCGCAGCCGTATTCAGCATATTGTCCACATGCTCATTTCCGGTATCGTAGCGTTCCGGTGGCGTTGGAGGAAATACATGGGCGGCAGTGGGCATAGGAAGCGGTGCACCATATTCCTGCTCCAGCTTCCGATACTCTTCCATTTCCAGTGCGGTAAGATATTGACCATTTACCACAAGCCGGTCTAACCGCTTATCCACCGCCGACCATGTAAGTCGCACTTCCCGATCATGGCCATAATTGCGAAGCAGAATACCTTTTCCGTCATAATCTGCAAAACCACGACTGCCATCCATAAAGGTATAGCTGTGACCGCCAAGACCGTATTCCGCTTTCAGAAATGCAGCTCGTTCTTTCGCGTCCCCTTGCTGCTGATACAGCGCATAAATACGGATTTTTCCGCCCTCAAAATTAGAACCTGTCCGCAGCATCCGGTCGATTTCATTCTCAGAAATGACAAAAGCGGAGGGCTTTTCGCTCTCCGCTTCTCTGGCTGCATTTTCTGCCGCCGCATCAATTTTCTGAATCTGCTCTGCTTCGGACTGAAACAGGCTCATAAAGTTTAGCTGTTGATAAGTTCCGTCAGAATGACTTCCTCTGCCTGCGCTTTCAGCATGTTCATGTGCTGCACCCAGGCCATCTGTTTTGATTTCTTGTCCGGTGCCGGATTCGCTTTCAGAAGATCCGCCATCATCTGCTCCATCCGTGCGGTCGCGGTCTCCTGAATCTCCCACAGGTGCGGATACAGCTTCTCGGTCAGGATCAGGTGATTGTACAGCAGCGTGTTGTTCTCCTGCAGGAACGCTCTGCGCATCCTCCCGTACTTGCCCAGAGGCTTCTGTTCCTGCACCGACAACTGGATATCCGGAATCAGGTAATCGCCGTTCTTCGTGTAATTCAGCTCCATCATAGTTTTGGCTCCTTTCTGCCTGCTTGTCTTTTTCATAGGTTCGGATCGTGCGTTCAATTTCCCGGAAGATCTGGCTGGACATTTCGCTGACCGCAGTTCCCAGCACATTGGCGGCAGCCTGCGTATTAAAATCAAAAATGTCCAGAAAATCCTCGTGCTCAAAATAGTCATCTGCATTGCCCACCGTCCGGGTAAAGACGGAATATGCGATGCTGACAGCGGCAGCTCTCTTAAAGGAAGCTCCGATGTTGAGTTCATCATATCCTTCCAGATAGGAATCTGCAACGATGTCACTGATCTGCCTGCGATTTTCCTCCCAGTAATCCCTTGCAAGGCGTTCTGCCGCTTCCATGATATGATTTTCCAGAGACCCAGCACCGGCAGGAACATCAAATGCTACATCCAGTGCGCGAATGATTGGCTGCTCATGCTCCGCATTCATTTTCCAGAGCTGTACCGGTCGGGAATTCTTCCGTTCTCCGGTATCTGCCACATCAAATACATACCGCAGTTTCGGCTGCTCGCCGCGCATGTCCAAAAGAGCAATGCCCTTGGAGCCACGCTTCACATAGCGGTTCATCCGATCATTCCAGAGATCGTACTCTGCACAGGCCGTCGCTTCTGGTCTCTGCTTATAGATCATCAGCTGCTCCGCAAAAGGATACTTATAAAGCCGTGCGGATGTGGTCAGAAACGCTGTCCACTGCTCTTTGCTACCAGTGATCTGTGCCGCAGCTTCCTGCGCCATCTGCATATAATAAGCCGTTTTCGTCATCATCTATTTTTTCCTCCTCTCCTTTATTCGTCTGGATACAAATCCAGTGCCTCATATTCTGCATCCGTCATCTCTGCCAGTTTCGCAAGCAGCGAGGCCGTCCACCTGCGCAGGTTTCTATCTCTGCCGGTCAGACTTTTCTGCATCATCTGAAGCTCTGCAATCAGCCCTGTCCGTGTGCCAGGGCTGTAAAGCATCATGAGCATCCATTCGTCATCCGTAAAACGCATTTATAACTCCTTTTCTTCGCAGCACCTACGAGGCGGCGCAGGCGGCACCGCCTCCTGCTTTTCCTTCAGCTGATCCAGAACCGATGCTTTCTCCGCCGGTTCTTCCTTCTTTCCGTTATTGATTACGCCGTCAATCATACCGTAATCGTCTTCCATTGCCATTTCTGCGGCTTTCAGATAATTCTCCGGTTTCAAAAATCTGGGCAGCTCCTGGAAGCCGATGGAATCCACATAGTGACAGCTTACAACACCATTCTGCCGTAAAGTCACGATGTCAGACACAGAAAGACTATGCCCAGTAAAATCATCAGGGCGGGAAACATTGAATTTCGCATACAGTTCCTCCAACATCGTATTCTGATCCTTGTAGGGAAGCAGCGGAGCCGTATAAACCACTTCATAATGGTCAATATCCGGTTCCAGCCCCATCCGTTCCAGTTCGCGCATAGACGAAAAGCGTTCATATACCGTATCCTCGCTGCGGCGAAGCTGCAAAATCGCATACTGGTCGGTAGCACTGTCGAGAAATGCCATCATTCTTTCGTCCGGTGCCTGATTTCCATGCACTTCATCCCATTTTTCAATTCTTGCCATCGTTCATTTCTCCCTTCTCCATAAACGGCAGGCCGTTTTCCTTTGCTTCCTGTCGCTGCTGTTCCCGACGCTTTTCACTATAAGGCGGTCGGATACCGACGCAGCGTTTCGGAATCGTATAAGTGACCGACCCATGCTCCCTGTGCTCCAAAATAAACTGCTCCGGATACTGTTTTCGCAGTTCCCAGAGCTTCTTAATCAGGCGGCTGTCATGCGTGTAAATACTGGCAGTATCCAGTTCATTGTCAAAATTGATGACGGTTTCCTGCTCCGCCTTCGTGAACTTGTACTTCATCGCTCCGCCTCCTTCGCCTTAGCAGCTTTCACAGGCGTATCTGTTCTGGAAGACAAATCCGAGAGTTTACCCAGCACAGATTCACGTCTGCTGATTTCTGCATCCTCTGCACGGTCACAAAGTTCATCATAGTCAATCCGTGTCATGGTACGGCCACCGAACCCATAATCCGAAAGAATCTGGTCTCTGGCTGCATTCATGCTGATTTCCGGGTTGTCGATCTGTCCGCCGTCAATTTCCGAGAAGTCCTTATGATATAAGGTATAGTCGTAACCGTCCTCACAGGTCTGAATGGCAAGAAAACCCTTGCTTCCCAAGTCCCATGCACTGCGTTCTTCCGTAATCAGCGGCTCCGGGCGGCATGTACCACCGCCGCGTTCCAGCATTTCTGCCAGCTGACAGATGTGCAGAACATCATACCCAAGGCGCAGATGATATTCGTCCATATATTCGCAGCGAGCTGAGAACTTCCGGTTCGGATACTCGATCTCCACTGCACTGCCATCCGGAATTTTGAACCGATCCTCGTAGCTGCTGGTGATAAACCGGATATTTTTTGCATTCTCCAGCTCAGGATCAGCCTTTTTCATCTGCCAGAGAACCTTTCTGCCGCCGCGTACCTGCTCCAGCATCTCCGGAGCTACCGGTGCAACGGCAAGACCATCAAACTGGGGAATCTTCTGGAGTGCCGCCATTCTCGCGCTTTCTTCCAGCGTAGAAAACGGCTGTTTATCCAACACATCCCAGCCAATGTGTCCCTCGGCAATCTGCACCTTGCTGTCCATATCAAAGCAATGGAAATCCACGCCGTCCTGCTTTTCCTGCAAGGAAAGCAGAGCGACATTATCCACCAGATAAGCTGCATTCATCATTTTCATGCTCATTTTTTACCTCCAAACTCCAGCTTAAATTCTGCTGCACCGTCCTCGCCGGTCTCTACATGAACGGTTGTGTCATAGTAACGATTGGACTTCCTGGAATAGCAATGGGTAAGCCGTGCTTTTCCACGATTTACCAGTTGCTTTGCCAGTTCCTCTGTCATCTGCTTTCCCAGTGTCTGAAAAAACCTGTTTTCCTTCCAGAGCGCAAATTTACAGCTCTTATCCCTGCAAAACCATCCTTTTGCCGTTTCGCAGACATCACTGCCGCAGGCGGGACAGGAACCAATGACCTTGCGTTCCGGCTGCATCAGCACATCGGCTCCTTTTACAGCCTCGTAGGTTTTAACAAGTCCGCTGACCATGCTGCTGATTTCGCCCATAAAGGCATCGCTGTCATACTCGCCGTGTTCTATTTTCAGCAGTTTTTCCTCCCAGTCTGCCGTCATGGATGGAGACTGAATCTGTTCCGGCACCACCGTCACCAGCGCATTTCCCTTGTCCGTAGAGCAAAGGTATTTCGTTTTCTTATCACCCCTACGCTCGATAAAGCCTTTCTGCACCAGTTTTTCGATGATGGCAGCGCGTGTAGCTGGTGTGCCGATGCCTTTTCGCTCTACACCAGCCGGAAATTCATCCGAGCTGGCACTCTCCATCGCTGAAAGCAGAAGATCTTCGGTAAATCTCTTAGGCGGGCTGGTCTTGCCCTCTTTCAGATCGACACCGGCAAGTTCCAGTGTCATGCCTTCCGAAAGTATCGGAAGTTCACCTGCCTCTGCATTCTTCTCAGCATCTTCAACTGCCTTTCCTGCATATTGCCTCCAGCCCATATCCGTGACTGTTTTGCCTTTCGTGCGGAACTTCTGACCGGCGCACTCGGCTTCTACTATGGTCTCTGCATAGCGGCAGGGAGTGCCTACCGCGCAAATCAGCCGCACCGTCAGCATGGTAAGAATCGCCTGTTCTCCACTGGGAAGAGAGGAAATGTCATAACCCGCCGCTGTTTTTGTAGGGATAATAGCATGGTGATCGGTAACTTTCTTGGTATTGATGACCTGTGCTGTATTCACCGGTGCCGGTGCATCCGGCTGAATCTGAAAGCTCTGCTGAATCACGGAAACAAGTTCCGGCACAAGCGGTGCCATATCATCCGTCAGATACCGGCTGTCGGTACGGGGATAGGTCACGAGTTTCTTCTCGTACAGAGCCTGCGTGTAATCCAAGGTCTGCTGGGCAGTGAATCCCAGCTGCCGGTTTGCTTCTCTCTGAAGCGATGTCAGATCAAACAAGGCCGGGGGCTTCTCTGATTTTTCTTTCTGCTCCACCTTGGTAATGATGGCACTACCCGCCTGACAGCACTCTGCCACCAGTTTTTCTGCATCTGCTTTTGCTTTCATCCGCTCACCACCCGCTTGAAAATCCCGAAATTTCAATTCTGCCGAGTAGAACGGCTCTGGCTTGAAAGCCCGGATTGCTGCATCCCGCATGACCACCATCGCAAGCGTTGGTGTCATCACGCGCCCCACATTCAGGGTCTGCCCATACAGACATGAAAAAAGCCGGGTGGCGTTGATTCCGACAATCCAGTCGGCACGCTCCCGGCATAAAGCCGCCTCATATAAGGCATCATATTCTGTTCCCGGTCGGAGCTTCTGAAAGCCTTCCCGGATCGCACTGTCCTCCATCGAGGAAATCCAAAGTCGTTCCACCGGCTTTTTGCAGCCGCACTGATGGTAAACCAGTCGGAAAATCAGTTCTCCCTCACGCCCTGCATCGGTTGCACAGATCAGACTCTCCACATCTTTCCGCTGCATGAGCTTTTTCAGGATTCCGAACTGCTTTTTCGTGCTGGCAGATACCTGATACCGCCAATGATCCGGCAAAATCGGAAGATCATCATACCTCCACTTGGCATACTTTTCATCATAGGCTTCCGGCTGGGAAAGTTCCACCAGATGCCCCACACACCAGCTGACAAGGTAGCCATTGCCCTCCATATAACCGTCTCCGCGCTGATTTGCCCCGATCACCTTCGAGAGACTCATGGCAACCGAGGGCTTTTCCGCTAATACAAGCTTCATTCGATACTGCTCCTTTCGCAAAAAATTAGCAGCCAGGCACCGAAGCGCATGACTGCTATGTAAAAGGGACGGCTTCTCAGCCGCCCCACAGGTCAACGCTGCGTTAATCAGACAGGTTCATCGTCCGATTCTGCTTCGTAATCCTCGTTGACATCCACTTCTTCGTCCTCGTCACCATCATCCTCCGGCAGCTGGAGCACGTCTTCATCCTCATCATGATAATCTGCATCAGGGTCCGGCTGATTTTTCTTGGATGCAGGCTTTATGCCCCTCATCTTGATATAGAGATAGCCGCCGACACCGGCTGCACCGATCACAAACAGAAGCAGCATAATCATCGGAAGCGGAGACGATTTCTTCTGCTCGCTCTCTGTTTTCTGCTCTTCCGGTGCCGGTTCCGTCTCCTGCGGCTTTTCGGTTTCCGCAGGTTCCGTGACTTCCGGCTCCTTCTCCCGATACTTGGCAGCTTCCTCTTCATCCATCAGCGCAAGCAGATCGGCCTCGTCCACCATGTTCAGGAAATGCACATTCTGGTTGCCGTCTTTATCGCGGTCGATGATCAGATAAAAGGTGTTGCCCGCCTTTGTCACCAGCGTAATGAACTGCTGGCTGGATTTATCTTCTTCCTCACCGATATCGTCCACCAGCGTCATATTTCCTTCCGGAGTCAAAGCTGCACTGGATTTCGTCTCATCCTCGGATGACATTCCACTCTGCATCAGATCCAGAAACAGCTTCAGCGCATCTTCACTGAACATGCTGCTGTCTTTTGCAGAATCCGTGACATTCAGGTACTTTCCATGTGCATACCCGGTTTTGCCGTTGAAGTTCACCTTATACCAGTCACCGCATTTTTCGACAATCTCCACCGTATCGCCGGAATGCAGATATCCGATAATCTCCTGATCCATGCCGGGACCGGAACGAAAATGCAGACTGGTGATCCCCGGCACCACCGTACCAGTCTGCTTTTGGGACTTTTCGCTGCCGATATTGTATTCTTTGCCGCCCACCGTAACGATCAGGTTCCCATCCGCATCCGTAGAGACCTCATAGCCATCCGGCAGAACCTGCATGTCCGGGTCGATTTCGATGCTGTCGGTATTGTCCGTTTTCCCCGCATTTGTGCTTTCTGCTGCATCCGTCTCCTGTGCATCGGTACTGACAGGCGTGTTCTTCTGCACATCATCGCCCGTATAGGCAAATGCAGTGGTCGTAAAGGTTCCTGCCGCCATCACGCTGGCAAGCAGCATTGCCATCATCTTTTTCATTCCACATCCTCCGTTTCTTTCTCGTCCAGTTTCATGTTTTCCGGGTTTGGAACCGCAGCCTGCGCCATCTGAATGATGACTGCCAGCTGTTCCGGGGTCAGGCTCTGGGCATGTACCATTTCACAGATTTCGCTGTTTTCCTGTTCGTGGTACTTTCTGTCCCATTCCTTTCTGCGCTCCTCCCACTCATCGCGTTTTCTGCGGGCTTTCTCCCGCTCCGCAGCAATCTTTTCCAGTTTCAAGCTCATATCGTTTCCTTTCCGGACGAATAAACGCCCTGTTTTTATCGAATTCTTCCCATACAGTAGTAATGCTGCCGCCAGTAGTTCGTCTCAATGGAAGCATAGGAAATTGGGTTGCCGCAGTGAATCATCATCCCGTTGCCGACATAAATGCCCACATGGGATGCGCCACTGGTGTTGTAGGTTTTCTGGAAGAAGATCAGGTCTCCGGGCTTTGCCTCACTCTTCGGGATAATGTCGCATTTTCCCATCAGACCGTTGGCCGTCTGCCTGCCTACATTCCAGCCATTGCCGCAGTGGTTGATGACCCAGCTTACAAAACCGGAGCAGTCAAAACTGGTACTCGGCGAGCTGCCGCCCCAAACATAGGGATAACCGAGATATTTCTCTGCTTCGTTAATCATCTTCCGGAATTTTTCATCCGTCAGAGCTTCGCCCGGAATGTCGTAATCCTGGTATTCTCCGCTGGAACCCGCGCCATCCGGCGTTGCAAAGGCTATGCCTGCAAACAGGTCATCCCGATTGCCCCGGCACTCCAGTGTGACTTCGTATCGTTGCAGCTGGTCATCTGTAAGGCCGGAATTTCTTGCAACATAGTCCACACCCCGATTGAGCAGCGTTACATTGAGGATTTTATACTCATACTGTACCGTCACCTGATAGGTGTAGGTGTGCCCGGTTCCGGTGAGCGGATTGTAGCGATAGCCCACACGGGTTTCTTTCCTTGTCCGGATTTCCACCTTTTCCTCCAACTTCAGCTCATACTGCGCTTCAAAAATGCTCTGGAGCCGCGCCTGCACCTGGCTTCTCGTATAGTTTTCAAATTCTACGGTCAGCAGAGATGCAAGCTCATAGGGATTGTGACCGATTTCTGCCAGATTGTAGCGATACTCGTCATAGCCCGGATGGTCGGTTTCAATGCGGTCGATTCGTTTGCGAAGTTTATCTTCCAGCTTGGTATAGTCCGTCTCCGCGCCTTTCAAATCTTCATCCTCTGCCGTGTAGGAAGTACCCAGCACCACATTGCCGCCGCCATTGATCAAAACAGAGCAAGATGAAACCGAACCGGCAATCACCAAAACAAGCAGTCCCACGGCTGCGATACCGATGATGATATGCGAGTGGCTCTGCACAAACTGAAATGCCTTTTCCGTCATGTTGGCAGTGCCCTGCGCAGCTTTGGCTGTGCCAGCTACTGTGTTCTCCGCAGCAGCCGCACCTGCCTTCGCAGCGGCATACTCTTTTTTGATAGCCTGCTTCTGCCTCCATCGGGAAAAGAGATTGGAACCAGCCTGCGGATCAGACTTCATGCGTTCCGCAAAGATGGAATCCACGGCATCTTTATCTGCCTTTTTCTCCAACCGCTCCAGCTTTTTGTACTGCCGCAGCTTTCGACCATATTGGAACCGGGAACCAGCACGGGCTGCACCTTCCGCTGAGCCTTCGGTAAAATGCGCTGCCTCCACACCAGAATTATTATCCTGGTCGGCATTGCGCACGCTCTGATGTGCCTTGGCTGAAAGTGCATCTGCCGCAAGATTTCCCGGCTTCTTTGGCTTTCCGCCTTTTTTCCCGGAAGCTGCTGCATTCTTTTTCGCTTTTACTTCCTGCTCTGATTTCAGTTTCTTACTGCGCATCTTAGCAAGATCGGCCTCGTGACGAATCTGCCTTCGGTGTTCCGCTTTTTTCTTGCTGCTGTCTCCCGTACTGCTATCGGCGGTTTTGTTTCTGGAATTGCGAAGGGTGTTCTCCGCACCCTCGCGCTCCTGCCGCAGCTTGTCTCCGAGATTCGGATTTTTCTTGCCCGCCATCACTTATGCCTCCTTTGCTTCCTGCACTTCGGTTAATTTGGTCGTCATGATCCGGTACAGTTCCAAATCGGTCGGGAAACGATCAACGAACGGCAAAATCACATTTCCGTAGAACAGCAATCCTTCGCCTTCACCGGAGTGGGTCACATAGGACAGCTGGTGCGGACTGATATTCAGCTGATCCGCCAGAATCTGACGGTCACCGGCTGCCTGATTCAGCATATAAATGAAGTCGCTGTTCTCAAAAATGTTTGTCACTTCGCGGGAAGAAAGCAGATCTTTTACGTTCTGGGTAATGCCGGTTGGAATACCGCCCCATTTACGGAATCGCTTCCAGATTTCCACGCTGTAAGTCGCTGTCTGCTCTTCTTTCAAAAGCAGATGGAACTCGTCCATATAGTAGCGGGTGGCTTTACCTGCGTTGCGGTTGGCGGTCACACGCCCCCAGACCTGATCCTGCACCACCAGCATCCCGATCTTTTTCAGCTGCTTGCCCAGTTCCTTGATGTCATAGCAGACCAGCCGGTTATTGATATCTACGTTGGTGCGGTGGTTAAACAGGTTCAGAGAACCGGTTACATAGATTTCCAGTGCTGTTGCCACATGGTGTGCTTCCTTTTCATCCTGCCTGAGCAGTGCCTCATACAAGTCCTGCAACACCGGCATGTTCTCCGGCACCGGATTCTCAAAATAGGTCTGGTAAATCTGATGAACGCAACGATCGATAACCGTCTTTTCTACCGGCTGCAAGCCTTCTTTGCCGCCCACGATCAGCTCGCACAGGGACAAGATGAAATCTGCTTTCAGGGCAATCGGATTATCTTCTTCCGAATAATTCGCGTTGATGTCCATCGGGTTGATATACTGCGTGCTGGAAGGGCTGATCTTAATGACCTGCCCCTCAAATTTCTGCACCAGTGCCGTGTACTCGGCTTCCGGATCGCACACAATTACATCGTCATCCGTCACCAAAAACGCATTGGCGATTTCTCGCTTGGCAGAGAAGGATTTACCGGAACCGGGAGTACCCAGAATCAGCCCGTTGGGGTTTTTGAGCTTTTTCCGGTCAACCATAATCAGGTTGTTGGACAAAGCATTCAGCCCATAGTACAGAGCCTCTTTCCCGGTCTGAAACAGCTCCTGGGTGGTAAACGGCACGAAAATTGCCGTGCTGCTGGTAGTCATGCTGCGCTGAATCTCAATCAGGTTCTGTGCCAGCGGCAGGCAGCTCATCAGCCCCTGCTCCTGCTGAAAATCCAGACGGCGCAGGTTGCAGTTGTACTTCTGCGCGATACTGGAAGCTTGAAACACATTGGTTTCCAGCTCCTGCTCCGTCTCGCCGGTGTTCATCACCAGAAAGGTCAGCAGGAACATACGCTCATTCTGGCTCTGCAATTCCTTCAGCAGTGCCTTTGCGTCCTTGCCGTAAGTTGCCAAATCTGACGGAATGATGTCCATATCGTATCCGGAACGGACAGCTTTCTTCTGGTGGAGTAGGGAGCTGCCGCCTTACTATCTTGCAATAGCAGGTTTGCATCACCCTCTCCGGGAACCGTACTTACCTCTCTCGAAGTATACGGCTCTGTCATTGTTCGGTCAGAAAAACTCATTGATTGTGAATTAGATGGTGGCAATGCTCACACACTACAAGTGTCTTTCGCCGTTTTGCTAACATTGCGATTTCCCACGGTTCTTTTCCTTTAAGGTTTTTCAGTTTATTGATATGGTGGATTTCGTAACGTTCGCTTTCCGTTGTGCCACAGAGTTCACAAATTCTTGCTTTCAAACGCTTCTCAAGCGGTGTTACCGACTGACCATAAATAATTGCGGCATTGCTAATGCAGTCTGTTGAAATTTTCGCATCTTTACAGTCCATATAGTTGGCGAAATAGCGGCGCTTGGCTTTCTTTTTCGTTTCATAGGGGATACCCCATTCGCCAGTTCCGTCTTTATACATAGCAACAACTTTTGAGATTTTGCTTTTGTGTTTTGCTGCAAGCGTTTTTAGGCAGCTGTATTCCATAAGGTAAGACAGATATTTCAGTTTACAGAAGTTGCTGGCTATTCCGTAATAATTACAAATACCTCTCAACTCATCGTTGTAAACTGTGACTATCTCAAGGTCTGTCAGCCGTAGCAGGGAATTTCTGTGAACGGGAAATAGCTTTCCGTCCTTTTTCTGTATCGCTATACCCTTTGAGAAAATAAAGTTGTGGATTTTGTCATCGAATGGCACTAGCAGTTCAACATGGTTGTTGAGAGTTCTCGCTTTTGTGCCTTTCTTGTTCCGCTTTACTTTCTCACATCTTCTGACACGAACATCAAAACCTAAGAACCGGGCACATTCACTGCTGTGGGTAATAAGTGTCTTTTCTTCGCTGAGTTCCATCTTGAGTGTTTGCCCAATAAACTCAGAGAGTTTGCTCTTAATCCACTGGCAATCCTCTTTACTGCCCTTTACACCAATAATAAAATCATCTGCATATCGGATATATTTGAGCTTTTTATCCGTCTGTGCTGTGCAAGGAGTTTTCAAAAGTTGTTTGCGGAGTGTTTTACACTCTGCAATCATGCTTTCTCTTTCTACTCCATTCTTTCTGTCGATGTGGTAGCAAAGATTTTTGATTCTATTGTGCAGTTCACGGTATTCCGGGGTGATTTTCCCTTTTTCAGGAGTGTCAAATTCGTCTTTTAGCTGCATGACGAATTTATCAAGTTCGTGCAGATAGATGTTTGCCAGCAACGGTGAAAGAATACCGCCTTGCGGTGTGCCGCTGTAGGTTTTGTGGTAAACCCAATCTTCCAAATATCCTGCTTTTAGAAATTTGTAGACCAGTTTTACGATGCGTGCATCTTTGACCTTGCTGCCGATAAATCCAACCAGTGCATCGTGATTTATATTGTCAAAGCACCCTTTAATATCCCCCTCAACAAACCAACGCACACCACCAAATTGGTACTTCAATTTGTCTAATGCGGTGTGACAGCTTCTTTTCGGGCGGAATCCATGCGAGCAGTCCAGAAAGAGCGGTTCATAAATTGCTTCCAATATCATACGGAGTGCTTCTTGAACCAATTTGTCCGTAAAGGTCGGAATACCTAATGGACGCTTCTTCTTCGGATTGCTTTTCTTTGCAATATAAGTTCGTCGTACTGGCGTGGGCTGATAGGTTTCATCTGCCAAGGACTGAATGATTTTTTCAATCTTAGCTTCGCTGAAACCGTCTGCTGTGTCTTGATTGATACCTTTTGTCGATGCACCCTTGTTCGTGTACAGACGCTGGTATGCCTGATAGTAAATATCTGGGCGCAGCAGATAGCGATACAATCTAGTAAATACTTCTTCCTTATGGGTTAATGAGTCTTTGCTGATTCTTTCTAAAATTTCGGTTGTTGGTTGCAATGAGGTTTTCCTCCCTAATCAACGTTCTATCTTAGTACACAATAACTACGCTCCTTCGCCATGTAAGGGTCATTATCCCTTTCGGACTACTATGAGCGTTCCGTACCCATGCAGGATTTTCAGGCTCTACAGCCATAGCCTTTTCAGGCGTTCCTGTGTAGGGTATCCCCAGTTAACATTGTGTGTAGGGAAATGCGGATTGTCGGTATGCGCTTTCGTTTCCTTGCCATAGGTTCTCCTACAGATTCCATGAACATTGAGATAACCGATGGATGGAAGAGCATCATCCATCGCGTTCATGACAGAGGTTTCAGACATTTTCCTCCGCCTGAAAATAACAGAAATTAGAAACTTGCGTATCAGTAAACCCAACTTCATCCTCGTATCCGCTTAACATGGCGGTTCAGTCGCACAATACTGTCTTTCAGTGACTTACCGCTTTCCTGCCGTGCTCTGTTCCCGTTTCAGCTTTCGCCTTTCGGTTAGGCAGGTTGTTTCCCGCGTTATCCTACGGGGTAGTCCCTTACGCTACACTACACAATGCCCTATCTGGGCGCACTTCCTCAATCTTGGAACGATCCAGCTCCGTAATGGTGTGCTTGATGGATTTGATTGCTTTATTCTGGTCTACCGACTGAATGTGCATAGTCACGATCTGGCTGGATTCCATATCCAGAAAATCCTTCAGCAGCTGATCCGAAAGGTCGGAAGCCGTGATCTGGAGATAGGACATGGAACCATACATCCCGCCCATCTGAAAAATACGGTTTTTCGGAAAGGCAAAACCGGTCGGCGCAATAAAATCCTTTACCGACAGCCCGCTCTCCGGCAGCCACTTCCAATCGAAATTGAATCGGTCATGGTCACCCATGTGGAACATATCGTGCATCAGATGAAGCCGTTCCTTGCCGTTCAGCAATTTTGCCCGGACACCCAAGCGTTTGAAGTTGTTCATCAGGTCGATCTCAATGTGAATGAGCCTCGGCTTTGCCTGTTTCATGGATTCTGCTTCAATGCCAAACGTCAGGTACTTCGTCTTGGTCAGGCCGTTGTTGCCCTGGGCAAGCTGGCGGCGCAGCATGGTGCTGTACTCCGTGCGCACCGGATTGAAATGATCCTTCTGGTACGGGATGCGCACCATCTTCTCAAAATTCGAGGCATCCGTAGCCATATTCATAAAAGAAAGCTCAAAGCGGATGCTGGAATCAAAGAAGTTCAGGAAGCTGCACCATTCCTCAAAGATAGCCGTCTGATCCTCCTGCTGTGCCAGCTGGTAATTGATGTCCTGAAACTGAATGGTTTTGGTGTAGTAGTTGTCCGTCACACGGCAGATACCATCCGGGAACATCCGCTGAAAGGGAATGCTATCCTGAGCTGAGTGCGGAACCGTGCTGTCACCCCTTGCACGGTCAATCACCGTCTGCACCTGTTTTTGCTCTGCGGCTGACAGATGGGACGGCATTCGGATGTCATCCTGCTTTTTATTCTTCGCTGTCAGCTTTTCGAGAATTTTGAACAATGCGATTTACCTCCATTTCCACGTCTGCCTGCTGAACCAGCAGTGCATAGTAATTTTTCGTTTTGTAAGGCCGCGTTTTCGGCCTCTTGAACTTCGCCTCATAGAAATGCTTTGCCACCACTTCCAGCGGCTGACCGTCTTTCTCGTACATGGCAAGAAAGAAGAGCGGCAACATCACTGCCATCATGCCAAGTGCAGCAAGGCTCAGATTTCCGCTGGATTTGAGCAAAAAGAAAACCGGAACGCCAATCAGCGCACCGGCTCCGAAGCAGAGAATCTGCCGTTTGGTCAGGTTCATAAAGACCTTAGTTTTGACCTTTGAAAGGTCTCGCGGCACAGAAATATAAGATGCCATGAATCATTCCTCCTCTCCTTAGTGCGCTGCAAACACGGACTTCGCGAGGCTTCCCGTCTTAAACAGGGTAAATGCCAGCAAAACCGTATAGCCCATAACGCCCCAAATGCTGCTGATGATGTTATCCGAAAAGGACAGGTTCTGAATCAGAACTGCGTAGATGCCTACACAGATCATGATAAGAAAGCCCTGAAATCCCAGTGCAAACAGGGAGCGCAGGTAGTTTTGACCGGTATGGCTCTGCTCATGGTTTCCAAAGGTTGCGAACGGAATCGGCGCAAGACTCACCATGAGATATATTTCTACCATTCGGCCATACACGATGACAAAGATGATAGCCGACAATGCCAGCATCGTGACCTGAACCACAAAGGTCTGCAAATACAGTCCCAGCAGCGGTCCCAAGTCCATGCCTTCCAGTGTAGCCTGCATTGCTGTCAGGGTCGCATCGCTGACGGACGTACTGCCGGAAATCAGACCGCCACTTCGGGAGATCACTTGCTGCGCCACATCAAAGACAGCCATCGTGATATTGAATGTGTTCGAGATCAGAGTCACTGCCAGAAAGGTCTTAAAGACCCATTTGAAAAATGTCCAGGTCTCGAAATTTGCCAGATTGTTATGCTCGATGAGCATCTGGATCAGCTCATAACAGGCGATGAATGTCAGCACCATTCCGGCAATGGGCAGGATCACGGATTCCGAGATGTTACGGATCATAGAGAAAACCGCAGGTGAAAAGTTCGCCGGTGTGGTTCCCACATCGCCTGCGATCTGTCCAACCTGTTGGTTGACCGAATCAAACATCCCTGAAAGATTTCCCATGATACCGCTGATGATCATGCTCTTGAGCCAATCTGTGATCTGTTCAAGGATACTCTGCATGAGCCGCCTCCTTTCTTACGCAAACACGCCGAACAGCTTCGCCATCCGGGACAGAAGCATGAACAGCTGGGAGAAAAGAGACAGTGCCGATGCAGTTGTAGTAAGAAACGCCATAGATTTGTCCTCCTGTAACTTGTCCGGCCTATCAGCCGGTGCGATTCTAAACTGCGGTTCTGCGCCATACTTCCAACATGTGCACCTGCCGGTGAGCGCAGAAAATAGCCAGCTGCGGATATTGCCTGCACCTGACTATGTAACAGGCAGCTTTCGCCGCCCGGTCGGAATCTTCGCTCCGACAGCTTTTGCTTAACCGAACAGACCGGAAAGCAGCGGCACCAGAGTTGTGCCGATCAGTGCCACGCCGCCGCCAGCCATCAGCTGCTTCATGCCCTGAGACTTTGCTGATGTGTGATAAAGAAGTAATAGAAGTGTAAAAAATTTTGCCGTTCCTATCCGGCA
>OHBV01000539.1_pt1 | contig 18972 bp, 15 predicted proteins | sample 1577451 | NCBI WGS metagenome assembly OHBV01 (sample SAMEA3879605, study PRJEB24766) | human gut metagenome | biome: human-associated habitat; feature: feces | place: USA | collected 1985/1987 | reverse complement strand
ATTTCTATCATGAGGAAATCCGTGGGACAGAGAATACCGGAAAAAGAAATCGCTAGCTTCAAGTTTGTCGAAGTAATCCAAATACAGATTGGACAAAAACGGTTTAGCAGTCACAGGTTCTAACCCTGTGGCTGCCTTTTCTTTTTCATGATACATAAATTTATACTTAAACCAGCGTAAGCATCTACACCGATAAGCTCATTCAGTTCATCGACAAGCTCGTTCATGAGAGCAGTTCCTGTAAGCATCAGTCATCCACCTCCTCGCGCATCTGATCAGCAAGGGCTCTGCTGCGAGATAAAAGGGTGTCTATACTGGAAGCTTCCGGCGGCATTACATAACCGCCGCGTACCGCTTCTTTCTTGGTCGATGTGGAATGATGGTATCCCGCCTCTCCGAGATCGTCTGCTACAACAGATATCGTATTCTTGATGAAAGTATATTTCTGCTTATTCAGAGCAATCGCCTGCTTACAGCACTCTTCAAGAGCTTTATTACTGTACTTCTTTGTAAAGTTCAGAATACCCAGGCACATACGATAGGTCTGGACTTCATATGGTCTGGATTTGAGGATTGTACGAATAACAGCCTCTGTATTCTTGCCAATGAGCTGGGCTTTCTGGATAAAGTAAGGAGCATTCCACTGGGTAAATCCTTTATAGTTGTCCGGCAGATGATCAGGATTTGTTGACCACTGGCCTTTACGGGTTGCCCTTGGCCATTCGCAAAGGAACTCTCCGGCAAGAGAATAAATACGAACAACGGTTGAAGATGCCTTAATAGATACTTTTTTGTGCAGAAACGCTTTATCTACGCTATAATAAGCATTGTCAAAGCGTACGTGGAAGTCGCTTGATACCTTGGCCGTTTTTCTCTCCATGTACTCATAATGCATGGAGGGGAGCGGCATCAATTCAAGTTTCTCTTCTTCCCAATAGTAGTATCTATTGTGTTCTTTCTTCTTGAATGGCTCTTTATTCAGAGCCTCCAGTTCCTTCCAGAGATCCTTATTAAACTGTTCCAGTGAGAAATACTGGCGTTCTTCAAGTTTGTGGAAGAAGCCCTTCTCGAGAATGCCTACTGCGTTTTCTACAGAACTCTTGAATTTCGGCTTACGGACCTTCGCGGGAAGAATAACAGTGCCATAGTGGTCAGCCCAGTCAGCATAATCCTTGTTTAGTTCAGGTTCAATCCAGTCTTGATTAACGATAACAGCCTGTTTGCAGTTATCACAGACTACTAATGCAGGAACTCCACCAAAGTAATCCAATGCATGATTGTTGACATCAATCCACTGTGGTTCCTTTGTTGAGAGCATTCCTTCTGCATAGATATACTGTGAATAAGGAAGGATGGCTACAAATACAACGATGGCCATGATCTCGCCGGTAAGAGGATCTGTCATTGAGAAGGTCTGACCAGCAAAGTCAACTTCCATTTTTTGTGCGATAATGGCATCAAAGTGGGCGGTCTCATAATTCTCTTCGCACCACTTGTTGTAGAGCTCACAATACTGACTGTACTGATAGAAACGAGCGCCTTCTTCTTCGCACTTTTTCTTATAGCGGTTCCAAAGAAACATGAGTGTCATGTTTTTACGAGTAGCCATAAGCTTGGCAGCATCTTCATAATCAGGTAACTCGATGTTCTCATTTCGTCCTCCTGATCCAGGTACAGCTCCATACACCTTCAGGGCAATACCATAGTTAGTGATGCCTGCTGGTAATGGATAACTCAGATCCTCGCACCTCTTGAATGCTCTCAAGAAGTCATTAACACCAGACTTGCTGAAACCAGCCTGACGAGCTATTTCGCTACCGGACATTGATAGCGCGTAGTGTTTGATAATGATGTCCTTGTAATCCAACTGCATACATTATCCTCCTTAAAATGATCTATTCACCACCACTGGGATGGCTACTATCATTATAAGGATTGGATTGCAGAGACTGGTAGAAATTCGGCTGTTCAGAAACGGAATGCGGCCGTTTTGCTCCGCAAAGACGGCCGTTTAGCTTCGCAATATGCAACAATAGGCAGGATTTTGTCTGTGATCCTGCTGATTGTACTATCAGAAATATCGATATCGTATAATTCACGCATGTGAGATTCAATGTCTCCAGTTGTCATTCCCTTGGCATACATGGAAAGTATTTTTTCTTCCATGTCCTGAGTTACGGTATTCTGATATTTTTTAATCAGCTGCGGTTCATAATCACCGTTACGATCCCTTGGGATAGCTACATCCATATCACCATAACTGGTATGCATGGTTTTGCTGGAATGTCCATTTCTACTATTGTCTGTTTCTTTGTTTCGGTAGTCATACTTGGAATATCCTAATTCTTCATCCAGTTCTTCATCCAAAGCACCTTCCAAAAGAACAGACATCATGTCTCGCATGATGCTGTTCACATCTGTACCATCTTTGATGCTGATATCATTATTTTTCAGATAATCACGCATCATTTCTCTCATTGCTGCTTTTTGTGGGCTGTCTTTTCTTCTTGCCATAAAAATAACCTCCAAACTGAGTAATTTTATCTTACATCAGTTTGGAGGTTTACACAAACTTTGGGATGCTCCCTTTTAATTAGAATCCGGGAACGAACCATTTTTAAGGCAGCTTAGAATCCAGAAACATCTGGCACCGCCTGGTCTCTTCTTTACTTCTTCATCACACGCATCAGGTTCACCATCTCAATCGCACCCACAGCGCATTCATATCCCTTATTTCCCGCCTTGCTTCCGGCACGCTCGATTGCCTGTTCAATATTATCTGTCGTGAGAACGCCAAACATAACCGGAATTTTGCTCTGTAAGGAAACGCTTGCAATCCCTTTGGAAACTTCATTGCACACATAATCATAATGGCTCGTTGCCCCGCGTATCACTGCCCCAAGGCAGATCACTGCATCATACTTTCCACTTGCCGCCATCTTCTCTGCGATCACCGGTATTTCAAATGCCCCCGGCACCCATGCCAGATCAATCTGCTCCTCCGGTACATCATGACGCTTCAACCCGTCAAGTGCACCCCCGATCAGTCTTGACACGATAAATTCATTAAACCTCGCTGCCACGATCCCAATCTTAATATCCTCTGCTCCTGTTAATTTTCCTTCTAAAACGTTCATTTTTTTTATCTCCTTTTTTATAATGTTGATGTCAGGTTGACACCATAGATACTTAATATTATATTTATCCTCTTATTCAAAACGAAGCATATGCCCCATCTTTTCCTGTTTCGTCCGCAGATAAAACAGATCATACGGTGTCGCCTTCATCTGGATCGGCACGCGCTCTTTGATTTCCATGCCATAATCTTTTAACTGGTAAACTTTATCCGGGTTATTGGTAAGAAGCCGCAGTGTTTTTACGCCGAGATCTTTTAAGATCTGTGCTCCGATGTAATACTCCCGCTCATCCCCCGCAAAACCGAGCGCAAGATTTGCCTCTAACGTATCCATTCCTTCCTCCTGCAATGTATAGGCACGCAGCTTATTTAAAAGTCCGATGCCTCTTCCCTCCTGCCGCATATAAAGCAGGATTCCGCGGCCTTCTTTTTCGATCTGTTCCATTGCCGCCGCAAGCTGTTCCCCACAGTCGCACCGAAGGGATCCGAATACATCTCCTGTCAGGCACTCGGAGTGTACACGGCACAGCACATCCTCTCCGTCTCCAATCTCACCTTTTACCAGCGCAACATGATGTTCCCCGTTTAAAATATTCTGATAGCCATACGCTTTAAATTCTCCATATTTTGTCGGGAGTTTTGCCACTGCTGCACGCTCCACAAGCCTGTCATATTTTTTGCGGTATTCAATGATGGCGGCAATCGTGATAAAACAGATATTCCATTCTTCTGCCAGTTCCATGAGTTCTGTTGTACGCATCATTGTTCCGTCCTCACGCATGATCTCACAGCATAAACCACACTCTTTTAATCCGGCAAGACGCATCAGGTCAACGGTTGCTTCTGTATGACCGTCGCGTTCTAACACCCCATTCTTTTTTGCAAGCAGAGGAAACATGTGTCCCGGTCTGCGAAAGTCTTCTGGTTTTGCATCCTCACTGATGCAATGCCTTGCTGTCATGCCGCGTTCCTCCGCCGAAATTCCGGTCGTTGTACCGGCATAATCGATCGATACGGTAAATGCAGTCTCATGGTTGTCCGTATTGTCAGTTACCATCTGCGGGAGTTTTAATTTTTCACAAATCTCCTTTGACATCGGCATGCAGATCAGTCCTTTTCCATGTGTTGCCATAAAATTCAGATTTTCTGTCGTTGCAAACTCTGCCGCGCAGATAAAATCCCCTTCATTTTCACGATCTTCATCATCTGTCACAAGAATGATCTTTCCTCTTTTCAATTCTTCCAATGCCTGTTCCACTGTATCAAATTTCTTCATTGTACTTCTTCCTTTCCGTGCCAAAAACTGCATTTTGTTTTCTTATCAGAATCCATTAGAAAATAAAAATTCCCTCGTGATCTTACTCTCCGTTGTTTTTTCTTTCTCCCAGTTCAAAAAATGTTCAATATACTTCCCGATACAGTCATTTTCCAGATTTACCGTATCTCCCGCCTTTTTGTATGCAAGAACTGTACACTGCGCCGTATGTGGGATGACAGACACCATAAAAGTGGTCTGTGTCGTTTTTGCAACGGTAAGGCTGATCCCATCCACCGCAACAGAACCCTTTTCAACAATGTAATGCATGATCTTCTCCGGTGCTTTGATGGAATAACAAACCGCGATCTCGTCTGATTTGACCTCACAGATCGTTCCGGTTCCGTCAATATGTCCTGTCACGATATGACCGCCAAATCTGCTGTTTGCCGCCATCGCACGTTCCAGGTTCACCGGACTTCCCGCCGCTGCTTCTCCAATCGATGACCTCCGCAGCGTTTCGTGCATTACATCGGCGGTAAAATAGTTTTTTCCAAAAGATGTCACTGTAAGACAGATTCCATTTACGGCAATACTGTCACCAATTTTGATATCCTCTAATACTTTTTCTGCCTCTATTTTCAATCTGGCAGAATTGCCTTTCCGGTCTGCTGTTATGATCCTTCCGACCTCTTCCACAATTCCTGTAAACAAGTTTTCTCACCTCCCTGCTTTTTACGGTATGTTCAAAACTTATGTATCTGTTTCCCTCTCATTTATTTTTCAGCTCCCCGGCGATCAGAATGTCCTCCCCCACCTGCTGTACCCTCTGACTGACCAGGCAATACGCGTCATCGGGATAATCCACGCCTATTCCTGCAACCGGACTTTTGGCATCTGCTCCGCCAAACAGTTTCGGTGCCACATACGCATACACCTCATTGACGATCCCGGCTTCTAACGCCGACCAGTTCAGCATGGCACCGCCCTCAAGCAATACGCTCTCGATCCCGTCTGCTCCGAGCTGCCGCATCAGTTCTTTTAAATCCACTTTTCCATCCGCATGTTCTGTCACTATGATCCGGCATCCATATTTCTGATATTCCCTGATCTTCGCCTCATCCTGACAGCAGGTTGCAATGATGGTATTCTGCTCCTCTGCAGTCTGCACGATCCGGCTCTTAAGCGGTATCCGCAATGTCGTATCACAGACGATCCTGACCGGGTCTTTTGTCTGCGGCAGACGGCAGTTTAACATTGGATCATCCGCGATTACCGTGCCTGCTCCAACCATGATTCCGGTCATTTCATGCCGCATGCGGTGTACCTGTTCTCTTGCCGCCTCTCCGGTGATCCATTGCGATTTTCCAGATGCCGACGCGATTTTTCCATCCAGTGTCATCGCATATTTCATCCGCACATAGGGCAGTTTTGTCTGGATATAATGAAAAAATACCCGATTTTGGTACTCACATTCCTCCTGTAAAACTCCTTCCGTCACCAGGATGCCCTGCTCCCTTAACTGCCGGATCCCGGCTCCCGCCACAAGCGGATTGATGTCTTCCGCCCCAACAAACACATGGCTGATCCCGGCTTCTATGACCGCCTGTGTACACGGAGGCGTTTTCCCGTAATGGCAGCATGGTTCTAATGTCACATAAAGATCTGCTCCTGCCGGATCCTCTCCCCTGCTCCTGCAATCCGCCAGCGCTTCCCGCTCTGCGTGAAGTCCGCCAAATTTTTTATGATAGCCTTCCCCGATGATTCTGTCCTCTTTTACAAGAACCGCACCGACCACCGGATTTGTCTTTGTCCATCCTCTGCCAAGCTCTGCAAGTTCCATTGCCCGGCGCATATATCTTTCCTGCTGCATGAATACCTTCCCCTTTCTGCAAGATAGAATGAAAAAAAGCTCTGAACATGATCGTTCAGAGCTACTCACAACCGGATTTTCGGAATTTTTAAAATTACATATTTTAAATAACCGGGATACCAGACGAAACTTTTTTCTGTCTGTTTCTGATATCCACCAGGATAAATAATTTTTGCAACAAAAAGACTCTGAAATAAAACTATTTCAGAGCCATGTATGCATTATCTTACCAACCGTTTAAAACGATCCTTTAAATCCTGCTTATCCATATCTTCTTTCATCCAGACTATACTGTCGGCTTCGGAATTACACCGAATCATGCCTTACGGCTCGTGGGCTATACCACCGGTAGGGAATCACACCCTGCCCTGAAGATCATATTCTATTTTTATGTGTCTGAGTATAACACGCTTTCTTAAAATGTCAATACTGTTTTTCAGACCAAATTTTACTGCAGCATATAAATAAGTCCAAAACAGCCGGCTCCACAGTTACTTGTAATCGCTGCTGATGCCTCCTGCATGTAGATCTGATCAAATTTTTTATACTTTTGCACTTCCTCCAAAATCATATCTTTCGTCTCTTTCGAACAACCCGCAGATGTTATAAATAAGACTTTCTGATCAATCGGCGACCATCGCGCCATCTGCGCATGTATATATTTTTTATAAACATCCTGTGTATTTCCAAAAAAGATCGCTGCCGGTACAATTTTCTTTTTGTGCAATGCCAGAACCGGATGACACTGCAGCATCTCTGTCATTTTCCATACCTGCTTATTTAAAAGTCCACTGCGGTAGAGCTGTTTTGAACTGTCTAAAATAAAGCTTGTCTGTATTTTAGGCTGTATTGCTTCCAGACTCTGTAATATTTCATCCAGATCCTTATTTTTCAGCACCATATTGGCTGCATGCATAACCATCAGGCCTGTACCGCTCGACAAATGACCGGAATCAAACACCTGCACATGGGAAAATCCGGCTGCCGCCTGGCTTGCATTCTCAAATCCCTTTCCGGATTCTGAAGCAATACTGATATGCAGTACCTGTTCCGCCTCCTCAAGCAGATTTCCAAAAAATGTCTCATATTCCCCGACTGTCGGTGCTTCCGACTTGGCATACTGATCTTTTTCAATATAAGAAAGCAGACTGTCTGAATGGATTTCCACCATATCCTCGTAATGCCCGTATTCCGTATTTACAAAATAATGCATAACCGGTATTCCAAGCTGCCGGATCACATCATTCGGCAGATCCACAACATTGTCCGTGCTGACGATCAGCCTTTGCTTTTTCTTCTGCCCTAAGATACGGAATCCGTCCATCTCACTGATTTCATCCGGATCGATCATATATTCAATGCGCTCTTTCGGCAGATAACGGAGCAGCATTGCCTCAAAAAGGATTCCATTGATCGGTTTCGCCAGATAATCAGAAAATCCCATTTTACGATACTTTTCTTCCGCACCTGACATTGCATTTGCCGTCAATGCAATAATCGGCGTTTTGCGGCAGAATCCACCCTGCTGGTTGCGCACCAGATCCATGGTTTTTTCACCATCCATCTCTGGCATCATGTGATCCATAAAAATCACATCGTAATTATTTTTTGCCGTCAGCTTCAGACATTCCATTCCACTATGCGCCAATGCAAGCTGGACTTTGGTTTCCCGAAGCAGTTTTTTAGCGACAAGCAGATTCATATCATTGTCATCCACAACAAGAACTTTTGCTTCCGGTGCTTCGAAACTCTTTTTATAGGAGGATCTCTGATGTCTTGATGAACTATTATAATTGAGATTTCCAAGTGGCGTGGCATTTACAATTTTCTGCGGAATCGTAATCGTAAATGTAGAACCTTTCTGATAAATACTGTCAACCGTGATCTGACCACCCATCAGATTTACAAGCTGGCTGCAGATAGAAAGTCCAAGGCCTGTTCCCTCGATTCCTTTTGTGCTGCCTTCATTGACCCGTTTAAAACTGTCAAACAGGTATTTCATATCATCCTGACGGATTCCCATACCGGTATCGATCACAGCCATTTTTAAAAGAATTTCGTCCGCTCCCGTCTGCTCACTCTCCACAAACAGCGTGACGGATCCCTTTTGCGTATACTTGATCGCATTACTTAAAATATTGGTTAAAACCTGTTTGATCCTCATCTCGTCGCCATAAAGCATGGATGGCAGTTTTTCAGATACATTGACACAAAATTCCAGATTTTTCTCATGTGCACGGATCCAGGTCGTGTTTACAATTTCACTGAATAATTCTCCTGTCTCATAACGCGCCGGAACAACTTCCATTTTTCCCGCCTCAATTTTGGACAGGTCTAAAATATCATTGATCAGGGACAAAAGCATCTTACTTGCACTCTGGATATTATTGGCATTCTCAATAATATCGTCTGACAGATTCTCCTCCCGAAGTGTCATTTCATTTAATCCTATGATCGTATTGATCGGCGTACGGATTTCATGGCTCATATTTGCAAGGAAACGGCTCTGTGTATTCATTGCGGCAACTAACTCCGCCTGCTGCTTTTCATTTTCTTTTCTCTGATATTCAGAGAGTGTGATCTGGATAAACATAAACGCACAGGTCAGAAAGATGGTTATGACCGCACTCACGATAATATCCCCATAAACTACAGATTCCGATTCCATATAAGTGATCCGTTCCGGATGAACATATGCAGTGTAAAAACAATACGCATCCGCAATGATCGTTATAACAGTTCCCGCGGCAAGACTTTTCCCCCGCAGCAGGAAAAAAAGCGAGATGAAACCAAGAACAAACCAAAGCGGCATACCGCTTTTTAAGCCTCCGGAGCGCAGAAACGTAACTGGAAGAAAAATTCCATTCAGCCCTGACATCAGAATGAAAGAACAGAGATCATATTGCTGGAATTTATTTCCTGCCCAGAAAAGCATGCCCATAAAAAGCGCCCCGGCAAATAATGCTGCGACATTTTTTATCTCCATTCCCTCGGCAAGCGTATAAACTCCCCCCACTGCCATCGCGATCGTTCCAAGCAGCGACATAAAGCGGAATAACTGTGCATGAATTGAAACATCTTTCCGGATCAGTACCTGGATAATTCTGTCACTCAGCTTACTCATTGTCCGCACCTCCCCATTTTTTTAATGTTTCCGCAGCACTGATAAAATCAAACAGTTCAATCTGGGCTTCCATATCAGCGATCAACTGTGCATCCGAATCCGCCATCGAACTGCCCATCTCATTTTTTATCATCTCCAACAGCTTCATTGCCTCTGCCTGGTCAAAATTGTCGATTGCTGCCGATAGTTTCTGCACTGGATTTTTTTCTTCCCCCACCGTCACATACTTAGACAGCCCATCAAGGATCGAACAATAGTCTGCGATCAGCTCCGTATGGTTTTGTATGATATAATTTTCATCCCCATGCTCACATGCCTCCTGCATCCTCTTTGCCCTTTTTGAAAGCTCTTTTGCACCGATCGTAAGACTTTGTCCTTTCAGGGAATGTACATTGATCTTATAATTTTCCCAGTCTTTTTTATCATACAGCTCCTGTAATGTCTGGATCTGACTTCTTCCCTGTTCATAAAAACACTGCACGATCTCCATATAATCCGCTTCATTATTGTCAAAGTAGGAAAGCCCAAGCCGGCGGTCAATTCCTGCAGCCTCAAATTCTTTCCTTCCTTCTTTGAATTGTCCGGATAACCCACTGCTTTCTTCTGTCTCGCAGGTAACCTGTTCCTCTCCCGTATCTTTTTCAATAAACATGCTTAAATATTTGCGAAGGACACGTTCCATCGCAGATTTTTCAATCGGTTTCGCAACAAAATCATCGAATCCTTCCCTGATCAGCATCTCTCTGGCTCCGCCTATGGCGTTGGCTGTCAGTGCAATGATCGGTATTTTCCGTTCACGGAACCGCGGTAATTCATGAATCCTGTGCATACATTCCACGCCATCCATTTCCGGCATCATATGATCCATAAACACGAGATCATAACTTCTGTCACTGATTTTATCAATTGCCTCACTACCGCTCAATGCCGTATCGATCGTGATGCCATAATGGCTTAACAGACTTGAAACAACTTTTAAATTCATGGCACTGTCATCCACTGCAAGAATTTTGGCTCCTTTTACACGGAATCTGTCATGATGCCACCGTTCGTCGTATGCGTCCTGCTGAAGTTTTTCTCCATTCAAAATGGTTGCAACCGAGAATACATGCATCGGGCGATAGATAAGCAGAACTTCCGGTCCGATTTTTTGCAGATCACAATCCCTGTTTGCCATGACAACAACTTTCATTTTTGCAGTCAGGCTGTCAAAATAACTTTGATCTATAAAATATTCGACATCCGCAACAAACAAAAACTGATAATTTTCATGATCGATGCGGTTTTTTAGTTCATGCATGGTCGAACAGCGCACGGCATCTACATGAAGCTGATCGACCATCCTCTGGATACATTCAAGATATCCGTCACGAAGCTGTCCGAAACGGTATCTCTCGAGATCCATATAAAAAATGATCTTTTTATCTCCGGCATCACGCACGGATACAAGCGGCATATCCGTCAGTACTCTCTGTGGAATGATAATAGAAACCGTCGTCCCTGCATCAGGAACACTCTCAATATGCATATGTCCATTCATTTTTGCAATCATTTTACGTGAGATTGCAAGACCTAAGCCAATGCCCCCCGCACGCCGGTCACGGGTCGTATCTACCTGATTGTATGTGTTTTCCAGTGCATCTATATTTTTTTCGCTCATCCCGATTCCGGTATCTTTCACCTTTACCATAAGATTGATGCCGTATGATTCCTTGCGGGCGCCGACAAACAAAATGACACCACCGGCATCTGTAAATTTGATCGCATTGTTGATGAGATTTAAGATAATGCGATATATTTTCTGACTGTCTCCAAGCAGGTTATTCGGAATATCCGCCTCACAATCCACAATGATCTCAAGATTCTTTTCTTTATTCCACACATGTGCCATGTTAACCACATCATTGATCACAGACGTAATGTTATATGGTTCTTCCACCAGCTCCATCGTGTCATTTTCAAGTTCTGAAAAATCCAGGATATCTGATACCAAAGACATCAGATTCCTGCCCGCAACTGTAATATCATACAGCTGTTCCTTTGTCGTATCATCCACTTTCGCATCCAGTAATTCTGATCCGATTCCGATGATAGAATTTAACGGTGTACGGATCTCATGCGAAATATTTGCCATAAAATCATCTTTTGCCTGTTTGGCATCCTCGAGTTCACGCATTGTCTCATTGAATTCCATATCATGCTGTATGCGTTTTTTTAACTGTTTATTTTCCATGATCTCGAGAATAATGATCGCAAAAAACTGCATAAAAAATTCCATTTCCCGTATCGGATTATCATAATTTACTTTATCTAACAGGAATGTATCAAGACAAAACAAAAGAATCGTTGCTACCAACGAAATATAATTGATCTCGATCAGATCAAAAAGAGACAACATCACAACACTTGCTGCTACTGTTGCCATGGTAAGAGACGAACCGTCCGTGAATACCGTATATAAAATAATATTCATCCATATCATAACAGAACAAAATAACTTCGCCAGTCTGCTGTACCGTCCTGTCAGCATCCGAAGTCCGATACTCGCCAAAAGCCCACAAATTATCACCGCAGCTACCCAGCTTGGCCATTTTAAATAAACTGCTGCCACTACCATATAAACAGTATATATGAAATAAAGTACATACGGGATCACTCCCGCCCTGTCCTTTTTGATTTCTCTTATCATAACGTCCCCTCTCATTCACTTATGTCTGTAATTTTCCTCTGCAATTCCAGAAATATCTCTGTAAGGTTCGGATCAAACTGAGAGCCGCTATTTTCCTTTATAATTTCAAACACCTTAGATGCGGGACGGATTGCTTTCTTATAACACCGGTCCTGATATAATGCATCAAAAACATCAGCAAGTGCCATGATCCTTGCACATAACGGAATCTCCTCCCCGGATAATCCATCCGGATAGCCCGTACCGTCCCATCTTTCATGATGATATCGTGCTATTTTTCTGGCAATATCCACATATTCCTCATGTTCCACATTTCCGATGATCCGATCAATGATCTCACACCCGGCTACCGTATGCTGTTTCATGACTTCAAACTCTTCGTCCGTCAGCCGTCCCGGTTTTAAAAGAATCGCATCTGGTGTTTTTATTTTTCCAATATCGTGAAGTACCGATGCCTTTACTGTATTGAGCTCATAATTATGATCAAGGATATCCGGATACATCCCCTTTTCCCTCAACGCTTTTGTCAGTATCTGTACATAATTCTGGGTATTTTTTACATGAAGTCCCGTACTGCCATCACGGCTCTCGATCAGGTTGGCGATACCGGTAATCACTTCATCCTGCATACGCGTCATTTCCGCAACCTGCGAGGCGACCATCTCTTCTAAATGATTCTGGTACTGTCTGTTCTCTAAAATTCGTTTCACACGGCTGACTAATACCTGGGAAACAAACGGCTTCCCGACAAAATCCATAGCCCCTGCCTCAAAACATTTTGTTTCTGTTTCAGCATCATTATCACCGGTCAGAAACACAACCGGTATCATAGATCCATTTTCAAGTTCCCGAATCTTTTTCAGTGTTTCAAATCCGTTCATTTCCGGCATATTTACATCCAAAAGGATCAGATCCGGTGTCACTTTTGAAAGAAGTGACAATGCCATTTTCCCAGATGTAGTCGCAGAAATACGAAATTCTTCCCCCAGAATCGTCTGTGCTCTTTTGAGATTGCCCGGATCATCATCTACCAGCAGGATCAGTTCTTTGTTACTTGTCTGCATACGTTTCTCCTTTGTAAAAATCTGAATTGCCCGACTCCTTTACACGTAGGAATGATCTACTTTGATAACCACGTAATAATTATTTCCAAGACGTTCCCTTACCTGTGATGTAATACGTGCTGCCAGCTCATCATCCTGTATCTGAAACTTATACGGTATCAGGACATCAAATATAATATTCGTATGTGTCGGTCCCGTTACAACGCGGAAATCATGCATATTGATCCGCTCATCAATTCCCTTGATAATAGATATTACCGCCGCTTTCATCTCGCTGACATGTTCATCCGATGTCACGATCGGATCCATATGTATCGTCGCATCACAGCCTAACTTTTCTTTTAATTCATTTTCAACATTATCAATAATATCATGGATCTCTAAGATATTGCCCTCCGCAGGTACTTCCGCATGCAGTGATACCATCTGTCTTCCCGGGCCATAATCGTGTACGATCAGGTCATGGATTCCACAGATCTCCTCATGTGCCATTACGATCTGATCGATCTTCTGCACAAATTCCTCCTCCGGCGGCTGCCCTAAAAGCGGATTTAAGGTATCTTTCGCAGCTCCGATGCCCGCAAACATGATAAATACACCAACTAATGCACCACAATAGCCATCCACATAGATTCCGGTAAAATGTCCGATCAAAGCTGCCACAAGTACCACTGCTGTTGCGCAGGTATCGCTCAGACTGTCGGTTGCCGTTGCCTTCATGGCAGCAGAGTCAATTTTTTTTGCAACCCCACTGTTATAAAGATACATATACAGTTTTACAAGAATCGAAATAATGAGGATCACAACCACCATTACGGAAAACTCTGTTTCTTCCGGATGAATGATCTTTATAATAGAATCCCTGATCAGTTCATACGCCATCAAAAGGATTGCTGCCGCAACGATCAGTCCCGATACATATTCGATCCGTCCGTGGCCAAACGGATGCTCCGAGTCCGGTTTTGCTCCTGCCAGCTTAAATCCGATCAGCGTAACAGCGGAAGATCCTGCATCTGACAGGTTGTTGAATGCATCCGCAGTCACAGCGATCGAATGGCTGATCGTTCCTGCAAAAAATTTGCCACAGAAAAGCAGAATATTTAAAAAGATTCCGACCATACCGCAGAGAATACCATACTCCTGTCTGATCTTTCCTTTATCCTCTTTTTCTTTAATAAAAAACTTTGAAAGAAATGTTATCATGTCTGATCCCCCTGTGTCCGATCTCATACAATGCCTGTTTCCAAACACTTCCATTTAAAATCTATGCATTTTTGATTGCTATCTGATTTTTCCGATGTCCTGCAGCGGCCAGTAAATGACCTCTCCTTTACCGAGGATTTTATCGATACTTACATATTTGTTATCCCAGTAACGCGCGTCCCAGGAGTCATTCCGGTTATCCCCTAATACCAGATAACAGTCATCCGGTACTTCAAATAAATATGGTCCTGTTGCCACCGTCCATTCTTCCTTCAAATAATCTTCCTCCAGCGGCGTTTCACTTCCATCAATATAAATCTTTCCATCGTCAATGCGGACTTCCTCCCCCGGCAGTCCGATCACTCTTTTTACATAAAGTTCTTCCTCATCATCCGGATAATGGAAAATCACAACATCCCCGCGCTCCGGTGTATCCTTTAAAAATGCGAGACGATTTCCGATCAGGCGGTCCCCCGGCATGATCGTATTTTCCATGGAGCCTGTCGGCACATCTGCGTTGATGATCAGATAATTCTTGATCAGAAATGCTGCCCCGATCGCCAGGGCAAATGTAAGTACCCAGCTTAAAATCTCGCGCGATGCCGACGTACTTTTCTGTGCTTCCTCTTTTTCTGATCCATCCGGCTTATCCTCTTTATTTGATGTATCGGCCTTATCCTGTGTATTGGTTTTATTTTGTGTATCTTTTTTATTTTCATCTATATCCATCCCGATATCCTGTCTTTTCGCTTCCATCTGTGTCCTCACTTTATGCCATAATGATTTCTTTTATGTTAAAAGATTATAATGTATTAAATGTAATTTTAGCACACTTGCCACAAAATAAAAAGTGCCACACCATACGATGTGACACTTTTTTGCCTGTTTTTGTCTATGATTTATTTTTAAGGCTATTACCTGTTTTTCAGGCGATACGCTTTCTTTAGTCTGCGAATAATGCTGTGGAGTAATAACGGTCACCACTGTCCGGAAGAAGGGCAACGATTGTTTTTCCTTTGTTTTCCGGGCGTTTTGCAAGCTCGATTGCAGCATATAAAGCTGCACCGGAGGAAATTCCGACTAATACACCCTCTGCTTTTGCAAGCTCTTTTCCGGTTGTAAATGCATCCTCGTTTGCTACCGGAAATACCTCATCATAAATCCTGGTATCTAATACCTCCGGAACAAATCCTGCACCGATTCCCTGGATCTTGTGAGGACCTGCTGTTCCTTTGGAAAGAACAGGAGAAGTCTCCGGCTCAACTGCAACAACTTTTACATCTTTGTTCTGTGATTTTAAGTACTGTCCGACACCGGTAACTGTTCCGCCGGTACCAACACCTGCAACAAAGATATCTACCTTACCGTCTGTATCTGCCCAGATCTCCGGTCCTGTTGTCTCGAAATGGGCCTGTACGTTTGCCGGGTTGGTAAACTGGGATGGGATAAAGCTTCCCGGGATTTCTTTTGCAAGCTCTTCTGCTTTTGCAATCGCACCTTTCATTCCCTTTGCACCCTCTGTTAAAACGATCTCTGCACCGTATGCTTTTAAGATGTTACGACGCTCAACACTCATGGTCTCCGGCATTGTTAAGATGATACGGTATCCTTTTGCTGCTGCGATAGAAGCAAGACCGATACCTGTGTTTCCGGAAGTCGGCTCAATGATCACGGAACCTTCCTTTAAAAGACCTTTCTCCTCTGCATCTTTTACCATGTAATATGCAGCACGGTCTTTTACACTTCCTGATGTGTTAAAATACTCAAGTTTTATAAGAACTTTTGCCTCAAGTCCTTTGCTTTTCTCTAATTTTGTTACCTCTAATAAAGGTGTGTTTCCAATCAAATCTGTTGCACTCTGATAAACTTTTGCCATGATATTCCTCTCCTATTCTGAAATTTTTCATTTCTGAAGTCTGCAATGCTTTTTGCAGACTTCAAAGTAAAAATAAGGAACTTATTTCTACTTTACTGCCTTAAATGCTTCATCAAGATCCTCAATGATGTCCCTGATATTCTCTGTTCCGATGGAAAGACGGATCGTGTTCGGGTAGATTCCCTGCTCTGCCAGCTCTGCCTCATTTAACTGTGCATGTGTGGTAGAAGCCGGATGAATGACAAGTGATTTCACATCTGCCACGTTTGCAAGTAAGGAAAAGATCTCAAGATTATCAATAAAATCTTTTGCCTTCTGCTCATCCCCTTTGATCTCAAAGGTAAAGATTGAACCGCCGCCGTTCGGGAAGTATTTTTTGTATAATTCCTGCTGTTCTTTATCCTCTGTAACGGATGGGTGATGTACTTTTTCCACCTGTGGATGATTGTTTAAATACTCTACAACCTTTAATGCATTTTCCACATGACGTTCTACACGCAGGGACAATGTTTCAAGTCCCTGTAAAAACATAAATGCGTGGAACGGTGAAATCGTTGCTCCGGTGTCACGGAGTAAGATTGCACGGATTCTTGTGACAAATGCTGCAGGGCCTGCTGCCTGTGAAAAACTGATTCCGTGATAGCTCGGGTTCGGTTCCGTGATGGCAGGGAACTTACCGGATGCCTCCCAGTCAAATTTTCCACTGTCGACGATGACACCGCCGATTGCGGTTCCATGTCCGCCAATGAATTTTGTTGCAGAATGAACAACAATGTCTGCGCCGTATTCGATCGGCCTGAGCAGATACGGGGTTGCAAATGTATTGTCCACAACAAGTGGAATTTTATGCGCATGGGCGATCTTTGCGATTGCCTCAATGTCGCTGACATCTGAGTTTGGATTTCCAAATGTCTCTATGTAAAGAGCCTTGGTGTTGTCCTGGATCGCTTTTTCAAAATTTGAAACATCCAGCGGATCAACAAAAGTTGTTGTGATTCCATAGTCCGGAAGTGTATGCTCTAACAGGTTATAGGAACCACCATAAATATTATTTGCTGCAACGATATGATCGCCTGCATGTGCAAGGTTTTCGATCGTGTATGTGATCGCCGCTGCACCGGATGCAACTGCGAGTGCGGCAACACCGCCCTCTAATGCTGCAATTCTTTTTTCAAATACATCCTCGGTCGGATTGGTAAGTCTTCCGTAGATGTTGCCCGCATCTTTCAGGCCAAAACGGTCTGCTGCGTGCTGGCTGTTATGGAATACATAGGAAGAGGTTGCGTAGATCGGCACTGCTCTCGCATCTGTAACCGGATCTGCCTCCTCCTGTCCTACATGTAACTGCAATGTTTCAAAACCCAGATTTCTTTCGCTCAAATGTTTCTTTCCCATAGATCACTTCTCCTTCATTTGATATTTTTCTAGTATTCTTCTTCCTCTTCTTTTTCGCTGATATCATTTACCGGACGCTCTAGTCCTTCGATTTTGATACCGTTTTTCTCTGCATAATCCCAGAGTGCTGCATGGATTGCTTCCTCTGCTAACAGGGAACAGTGTACTTTTACCGGTGGAAGTCCGTCTAATGCTTCCATAACGGCTTTATTGGTAACTTCAAGTGCTTCCTGGATCGTTTTTCCTTTTACAAGTTCGGTTGCCATACTGCTGGTTGCAACGGCTGCACCGCATCCAAATGTCTTGAATTTTGCTTCCTGAATGATACCGTTATCGTCAATATCAAGATACATTCGCATGATATCGCCGCATTTTGCATTACCAACGGTACCTACACCGCTTGGATTTTCCATCTCTCCAACGTTTCTCGGATGATTAAAATGATCCATTACTTTCTCACTGTACATATCTTATTTCTCCTTTTTATCTCTTTACGCTCAATTTTCAATCCTGATTACTGGTTCTGTTTTTTTACAAAATCCTCATATAATGGGGACATACCACGCAGACGCTCGATAATCTTCTTTAACTCGTCTACGGTATAGTCGATCTCTTCCATCGTGTTCTTCTCGGATAAAGTCAGACGCAGGGAACCGTGTGCGATCTCATGCGGCAGACCGATTGCAAGAAGTACATGGGACGGGTCTAAGGAACCTGAAGTACATGCAGATCCACTGGAACCGCAGATACCTGCCTGATCTAAGAGGATCAGCATGGACTCTCCCTCGATAAAACGGAAGCAGAAGTTTGCATTGTTCGGCAGACGGTCTGTGCGGTGTCCGTTTAATCTGGTATAAGGGATCTCTTTTAATACACGCTCGATCAGGTGGTCTCTGAGTGCGATCTCTTTTGCACTGCGCTCTGCCATATTCTCTTTTGCAAGTTTTGCAGCTGTACCGATTCCGACGATACCAGGAACATTGTGTGTACCTGCACGGCGTTTTCTCTCCTGTGCACCGCCGTGGATGAAGGAACGGATTTTAACGCCTTTGCGGATATACATCACACCAATACCCTTTGGTCCGTTGATCTTGTGGCCGCTTGCGCTTAACATATCGATGTTCATCTCTTCCACGTCGATCGGAATATGTCCAAATGCCTGTACCGCATCTGTGTGGAATAATACGCCGTGGTCATGTGCGATCTTACCGATCTCTTTGATTGGCTCGATTGTTCCAATCTCATTGTTTGCTGACATAATGGAAATTAAGATCGTATCCGGGCGGATCGCTTTCTCTAATTCCTCAAGGCTGATCTTTCCATCCTCATCAACATCCAGATAAGTTACCTCATAACC
>OHBV01000498.1_pt1 | contig 19993 bp, 18 predicted proteins | sample 1577451 | NCBI WGS metagenome assembly OHBV01 (sample SAMEA3879605, study PRJEB24766) | human gut metagenome | biome: human-associated habitat; feature: feces | place: USA | collected 1985/1987 | reverse complement strand
CCCTGTTGGGATATATTGTATGGCTTTTGAAGAATCAGAAAAAAGACAGGGATGCCAACAGTAAAGGTACAATGCTCCTGCTCCGTACACAGCTGATCGAGTATCATGCGAAATATATGCAGCTGGGTGACATCCCATCATATGCATATCAGAATTTCTGTGAGATGTATGATGCATATCATGCACTGGGCGGGAACGGGATGGTAACAAAAATGAAACAGGAAATTGAAGAATTGCATATCAAGCGAAAAGGAGAATGAATATGGATATTAACGTAATGATGCAGTATGTAACCTATGGACTGGCACTGATCGGAGTGCTTGCATTTCTGGTGTCGATCATCGTGCAGGTAATCAAGGAAATGCCGGGACTCAATAAGATTCCAACAAGTATCGTGGCACTGGTCACATCGCTGATCCTGTGCCCGGTAGCTTTGATCATCTTATGTACATATTATAAGATGGTAATCACCTGGTATTATATATTTGCTTCTTTTATTGCCGCATTCGTAGTTTATTTAGTGGCAACAGGCGGTTGGGAAAAAGTCAAGAGTATCTGGGATAGAACGAAATATAAAGATTCAGAGGGCGAGTGATCGTCCTCTTTTTAGTGGAGGAATACAAATGCTAAAGATTATGGGACAGGCTGCAGCTACCGTAACGCAGATGCAGACCTATATCAAAAAAGTTAATCCAAAGGCGCCCGATTCGGTTATCAAGATGATTCCGTTGTACATTTCTGAAGGAGCAATCGAGGGAGTAAGAGGTGACATTGCCTTTGCTCAGAGCTGTCTGGAAACAGGCAACTTCACATTCTCAGAGTCAGCAGTTACCCTGGACCAGAATAATTTCTGTGGAATGGGAGTGACCAAGAATGGAGTAAAAGGCAACAGTTTCAAGACCCCAGCCGAAGGCATCCGGGCACAGATCCAGCACCTGCAGGCATACGCATCTACCAGCCGTCTGAAACAGACTGTTGTAGATTCACGATACACATATGTGACCAGGGGATGTGCAGAGTATGTCGAGTACTTGGGAATCCAGGAGAACCCTAAACACCAGGGATGGGCTGCCGGAAAAGATTATGGAAAGAAAATCATTGCTATTCTGGATAGCATCTTATCAGTTACAAGTGAACAGGAAGTTACAGAAAAGGAGAACACAATGAATATCAACACAAGTTTAATCAGTAACAATAACAGCTACGCAGGTCAGACTCCAAAATACATTGTAATTCATAACACAGACAATTATTCTAAGGGAGCCAATGCAAAGGCACATGCTAAAGCTCAGCATGATGGCAATTTCAAGGGCTATTCCGCCCATGTATTTGTTGATGACGCAGAAGCATACCAGGCCCTTCCGTATGACAGAGGCGCTTGGCACGTTGGAGTCAACTATGGCGGCCGTCTGTTCGGAACAGTAAATAACCATAATTCTATCGGAATCGAAATGTGTGTACAGTCTGGTTACAATTACGAAAAGGCATTCCAGAACACAGTGGCAGTGTGCAAGCAGATCATGAAGCGGTTCAACATTCCAGCCGAAAGAGTGCTGCAGCATTATGACGTATGTGCCAAGAATTGCCCGTCTGCGATTCGAGCTAAAGGTGATTGGAACCGGTTTAAGCAGCTGATCGGAGCCGAGACTACAGCCGTAACTGTAGATAAATATTATCGTACAAGAAAGACATGGGAAGACAGCAAAAGCCAGATTGGAGCATACAAGATTCTGGAAAATGCCAAGAAAGAATGGAAAGAAGGATATACAATCTACGACTGGAACGGAAAAGCAGTATATCCGGAGAATCAGACTAAACAGAAAGCAGATCTTACTGCAGAGCTGAAAGTTCAGCTCCCTGTTATCCAAGAAGGTTCCACTGGGGCAGCAGTTCTTGCTCTGCAGGCGGTACTTAAAACATCTGTTAATGGAGTGTTCGGAAGTAGTACAAAAGAATCATTGAAGAACTTCCAGAAGAATGTGAAACTTGATGTAGATGGATGCTGTGGAAAGAATACCTGGAGTAAGATCGTAGATCATATGAAAGAGAATACTTTCAAGTCTTAATATAATAAGAAGAAATCCCGGCAGGTACCCACTGCCGGGAAGATATTGTATCATCATTTCGTGTGAACTTTCGTGAGAACCAGTAAGCATTTTTCATGTTTTTGCTCACTTTATACAGTAATTGAGAACATAATAAAAACATTGATTTTATAAGGGTTTCCAGACTTTTCTTGTATTTACTGGTGTTTGCAAAATTCTTCAAAAATCGGTTCGAGTCCGGCCAGCGGCACTTAACTCAGGCTCTCTGATAATCAGAGAGCTTTTTTGATTATCAACATTGTAGCTTTTTTATGAAAAGTTTATAAAATTTCATAGAATGGACATTGAATCTTGGAAAGAAAAATGATATGGTACATGACATAAATGATTTTGAAAGAATCCGGAGATACTAAATACCGGGACTTTCGAAGATTTGGAGGACAAAAGATAAATGAAGTTTGGGAACAAAAAACCAGAGAAAATACCTATGTATGTATATTATATCATTGCAGGTGTTATCATCGTTCTTCTGAATATGCTGGTTGTTCCGGCCGTACAGGAACGAAGCGTGCAGAAGACGGACTGTAACAAAGGCTACAGTAGAAGAAAATTATATATATTATGAGATGAAAGACAGTAATTCCGGGAATAGGGTTCTGTGTAAAACTGTCAAGATGGATGACTCTGATCTGGTTAATCGCCTGTTGGATGCAGGGGTAACAATGGATGAAGTTCTTCCGGAAAGTCCTTCTATACTGATGACACTGCTTCTCAGCTATGTAGTACCAATCGTGATCTTTATTTTTATTGGTCGCTGGCTGAGTAAGAAGATAATGTCATCTATGGGTGGCGGCCCTGGTGGGGCAATGTCTTTTGGCAAAAGTAATGCCAAGGTATACGTGAAATCTTCTACAGGAATTAAATTTTCTGATGTTGCAGGTGAAGATGAGGCAAAAGATCTTCTGACGGAGATCGTTGATTATTTGCATAATCCGCAGAAGTATACAGAAATTGGGGCGTCTATGCCAAAGGGTGCACTGCTTGTGGGTCCTCCTGGAACAGGTAAGACTCTTCTTGCCAAGGCAGTTGCAGGTGAAGCTGAAGTTCCGTTTTTCTCTATTTCGGGATCTGAGTTTGTAGAAATGTTTGTTGGTATGGGCGCGGCCAAAGTACGTGATCTTTTTAAACAGGCAAATGAAAAAGCACCATGTATTGTATTTATTGATGAGATTGATACAATTGGTAAGAAACGTGATGGAGCTGGATTTACAGGTGGCAATGATGAACGTGAACAGACTTTGAATCAGCTCCTTACAGAAATGGATGGCTTTGATGGATCCAAAGGCGTGGTAATTCTTGCAGCAACAAACCGTCCGGATTCTCTTGACCCTGCACTTCTTCGTCCGGGACGTTTTGACAGACGAATTCCGGTAGAACTTCCGGATCTTCAGGGCCGTGAGGAGATTTTGAAGGTACATGCAAAGAAAATCAAGATTGCAGATACCGTTCGTTTTGATGATATAGCGAAGGCTGCTGCCGGCGCTTCCGGAGCTGAACTTGCCAATATTGTCAATGAAGCGGCGCTTCGTGCAGTACGTGATGGACGTAAATTTGCCACACAGGCAGATTTTGAAGAAAGTATTGAAGTTGTAATTGCCGGATATCAAAAGAAAAACCGTGTTCTTTCTAATAAAGAAAAACTGATCGTATCTTATCATGAAATCGGACACGCTTTGGTAGCAGCTAAACAGACAGAATCTGCACCGGTACACAAAATTACGATTATACCACGTACTTCCGGTGCTCTTGGATATACGATGCAGGTAGATGATGGAGAACATTATCTGATGAGTAAAGAAGAACTGGAAAATAAGATAGCAACATTTACGGGCGGTCGTGCTGCAGAGGAACTGATTTTTCATTCGATCACAACAGGTGCTTCCAATGACATTGAGCAGGCAACAAAGATTGCCAGAGCCATGATCTCGCGTTATGGCATGAGTGATGATTTTGATATGGTTGCGATGGAAAGTGTCAGCAATCAATATCTGGGTGGTGATTCCAGCCTGACATGCTCTTTTGAAACACAGACAATGCTGGATAAAAAAGTTGTGGAACTTGTTCGCAAACAGCATGAAAAAGCGCTGAAGATTCTTCAGGATAATATCGGCAAACTCCATGAACTTGCGCAGTATCTGTATGAGCATGAGACGATTACCGGAGAAGAATTTATGAAGATTCTCGAAACTCCAACACCAGTGGTAGAAGATACTTTGAAAACTTCCGAAGAGGAAACCGATAAGATATAATATTGCCATGTGAATTACTATGAACGGCAGCTGTACGAAAGAGACGTTTCTCATTGTGAAACGTCTCTTTTTGTGTTATACTACAAAACAGTGAAATTATAATCTTTTCAGTAATATGATATTGAAAAAAGGAGGAAGAACGTTGTCAGGTATTGACTGCAGACAGGCAGAAACACTGGTTGCCAGATATATAAAGCATACATTGTCCACAGACGAACTGGAAGAATTTCTGGATCATATAGAGCATTGTTCTTCCTGTTATGATGAGTTGGAGACATATTTTATCGTTCATGAGGCAATTCAGCAGCTGGATGAGAAGGAAGATGGTACGGTCCTTGATTTTCGGGAACTTCTGGAACAGGATATCCGTCGATCACGCAGATATATCCGCCAGAAAAGATGGCTGCATTTTTTGTCTGTGATTTTTTTTATGGCAGTAGTGATCGCGGCTGCATCATTTGTTGTATTTCTTGTGATGGAAGTAACGCACTTTTTATAACATGATACAGGAGGATATTATTTTGAGTGAAAAGATATTATTGATAGACGGACACAGTATTCTGAACCGCGCTTTTTATGGACTTCCGGATCTGACCAATGCAGAGGGAAAACATACAGGTGCGGTTTATGGCTTTTTAAATATCCTTTTTCGTATCCTGGAGGAGGAGAAACCGCAGTATCTGACAGTTGCTTTTGATCTTCATGAGCCTACCTTCCGCCATAAGATGTACGAAGCATATAAGGGAACACGTAAACCAATGCCGGAGGAACTTAGAGAGCAGGTTCCGTTGATGAAGGAAATGCTTACGGCAATGGGAATAAAAATTGTTTCAAAAGCAGGATATGAGGCAGATGACCTTTTGGGAACTCTGGCTGTCAGAAGTGAAAAAGAAGGAATGGATGTTACAATCCTGTCAGGTGATAGAGATCTTCTTCAGCTGGCAACAGAAAAAGTTATGATTCGTCTGCCAAAAACCTCAAGAGGAAAGACAACTATCGAAAATTTTCATGCAGCAGAAGTCCTTGAAAAATATCAGGTAACACCGCCACAGATTATAGAATTAAAGGCTTTGATGGGAGATTCGGCAGATAATATTCCGGGAATTCCAGGCGTTGGTGAAAAGACGGCAACCAAAATGATCGTTGAGTTTGGAACAATTGAAAATGCCTATGTACATCTGGAAGAAATAAAACCAAATAAAGCCCGGGAATCGTTGAGAGAGCATTATGATCTTGCAGAACTTAGCAAGGCACTTGCTACGATCAATACAGAAAGTCCGCTGGAATATGTATATGAAGAGGCGAGACTTGGGAATCTTTATACTCCGGAAGCGTATCAGCTCTGTAAACAGCTGGAATTTAAAAATCTTCTTGGAAGATTTGATACTTCAGCTGTACCGGAGAACACGATTGAGCAGAATTTTTTTACCTGCAGTGATCTTGGAGGCGCAGAAGCACTGTTTAAGAAAGCTGCTGAGAAAAATTATATCGGTGTGGCATTGCTTTCTGATAAAGAAGGCGTATATGGCCTTGGAATAGCTCTTACCAAAGGAGAAATTTATTATGTTCCGGTTGAGGGATTGCTTACCGGTGATTATATTTGTGCAGCATTGAAGGAAATCGCTGACAGTACAATTCTCTGTTCCATAGATGTAAAATCTATGTTGAAACACGTTGGACTCGAGGATGCAGACCATGTATTTGATACAGGTGTGGCAGTATATCTTCTGAATCCATTAAAATCTTCTTATACATTTGACGATATTGCAAGAGAATATCTTGATGGAGCCTTACTTCCGACGCGAACGGATCTGCTCGGCAAAGATTCTCTAAAGGCAGCCTGGGAAAAATCCTCTGATGGATTGATGTCTTATGCGTGTCATTTGGCTTATACGGCATATGCAACCAGAGAACCGATTGAAAATGCCTTAAAAGAAACAGAAATGTGGAATGTTTACAGAGAAATTGAACTTCCATTAATCTTTACACTGGATTCTATGGAAAAATGGGGGATTCGTGTCAAAGGCGAGGAACTTAAATCTTATGGAGAGAAACTTCAAGTTCGTATCGCAGAACTTGAAAAGCTGATCTATGAACAGGCTGGAGAAGAGTTTAATATCAATTCTCCTAAACAACTTGGCGTGATTCTTTTTGAAAAAATGGGTATCCCTGGTGGAAGAAAAACAAAGACGGGCTATTCTACAGCTGCTGATATTTTGGAAAAACTTGCGCCAGAGCAGCCAATCGTTAATGATATTCTGGAATACAGACAGCTTACCAAGCTGAAATCTACTTATGCAGATGGTCTAAGTGCAGTGATTGAAGCGGATGGCAGAATTCATTCTACTTTTAATCAGACGATTACAGCGACCGGGCGTATCAGCAGCACAGAACCGAACCTGCAGAATATTCCAGTGCGTATGGAGCTTGGACGTCTGATCCGCAAAGTTTTTGTGCCGGAAGATGGGTATGTATTTCTGGATGCAGATTATTCACAGATCGAACTTCGTGTGTTGGCACATATGTCAGGCGATGAGAAACTGATTCAGGCATACAGAGAGGCGGAAGATATCCACAGACTGACTGCATCACAAGTATTTCATGTACCGTTTGATGAGGTTACAGATCTGCAGCGAAGAAATGCCAAAGCAGTTAACTTCGGAATCGTGTATGGCATCAGCTCTTTTGGCCTGAGTCAGGATCTGAGTATCACACGAAAAGAAGCTGCTGAATATATCGAAAAATATTTTGAAACTTATCCAAAGATCAAAGGATTTCTTGATGGACTTGTAGCGGATGGAAAAGAAAAGGGGTATGTTTCTACAATGCTTGGACGCCGCAGACCGATTCCGGAACTGAAATCCGGTAACTTTATGCAGAGATCTTTTGGAGAGCGTGTGGCGATGAATTCGCCGATTCAGGGCACAGCCGCTGATATTATCAAAATCGCGATGAATCGGGTATATCAGCGCCTGAAAGAAGAAGGGCTGCAGTCCAGACTGGTTCTTCAGGTGCATGATGAGCTTCTGATCGAAACAAAGAAGGAGGAAGTGGAAACAGTATCCCGCATCCTTGAAGAGGAAATGAAGGGAGCTGTACATCTTTCTGTAGAACTGGATGTCGATATGCATGAAGGAAACAGTTGGTATGAAGCAAAATAATGAGGCGTAACAAATGAAAATCATAGGAATTACCGGCGGTGTGGGCGCCGGCAAAAGTACGATTCTGGATTACTTAAGTCAGAAATATGATGCGTATGTGATTCAGGCAGATAAGATTGGACATCTGGTTATGGAACCAGGTGGACTCTGCTATGAGCATGTAATTGCATTATTTGGCAGACAAATAATAAAAAACGATAAAACTATTGACCGAAAGCAGGTTTCTGATGTAGTATTTGGTAATGAGTTAATGCGTCAAAGTCTTGATGCTATTATTCATCCTGCCGTCAAAACATATATTTTAGAGGAAATCCGAAAACAGAGACAGGCAGGTTGCAGATTGCTTGTGATAGAGGCAGCACTTCTTCTGGAAGAACATTATGAGGAATTTTGTAACAATGTCTGGTATATTCATACGGATGCAGAAATCCGTATTCAGCGTTTGATGGACAGCCGTGGCTATACAAAAGAAAAAGCTGAGAGTATCATCGCCCGACAGGGCTCTGAAGAATTTTTCAGGAAACATTCGGATTATGTTATTATAAATAATGGAGATCTGAAGACAACCTGGAAACAGATAGAAGAGGGGATTAAATTATTATGAGATTTTGCAGTATTGCCAGTGGCAGCAGCGGAAACTGTATTTATGTAGGATCTGACAATACACATGTACTGGTAGATATCGGGATCAGCGGTAAGAAAATGGAAACTGGCTTGAATAGTCTGGAGCTTACCGGACGTGATCTTGATGGCATTTTGATCACACATGAACATTCGGATCATATTAAAGGGCTTGGCGTGATCTCAAGAAAATACGGCATTCCAATCTATGCTACTGCCGGAACCGTGGATGCCATGGTGCGTACCAATGCACTTGGAAAGATTCCAGAGGGGATTTTTCATGAAATTCAGGAAGACGAACCATTTATGATCAATGATCTGAAGGTAAACCCATTTACGATTCCACATGATGCGGCTCAGCCGGTTGGTTATCGGCTGGAACATGAGGGACATTCTGTGGGAATTGCGACGGATCTTGGAAAATATAATGATTATATTATTGAGAATCTGCAGGGACTGGATGCGCTTCTTCTGGAAGCAAATCATGATATTCGTATGTTGCAGGTGGGTAAATATCCATATTATCTGAAACAGCGTATTCTGGGAGACAGAGGGCATTTGTCCAATGAAAATGCAGGCAGATTGTTGTGCAGGCTGCTGCATGATAATCTGAAAGCAATTTTTCTGGGACATCTAAGCAGAGAAAACAACTATGAAGAACTGGCTTATGAAACTGTTTGTTCAGAGGTAACACTGGGAGACAACCCTTACAAATCAAAAGATTTCAGAATTCAGGTGGCGAAACGGGACTTTGTTTCGGATGTAGTTACCGTATAACAGAAAGGAAAAAAGTCATGAAAAAAACAATCATTACAGTAGTAGGAAATGACACCGTAGGAATTATTGCAAAAGTATGTACATATCTTGCAGACAACAATGTAAACATTCTGGATATTTCCCAGACTATCGTACAGGGGTATTTTAACATGATGATGGTTGCAGATACCAGTAAATCTGACAAAGATGCCGCGGCTCTCTCTAAAGAACTTTCTGAAATCGGCGATAAGATCGGCGTAGTGATCCGCTGTCAGCACGAAGATATCTTCAATGTAATGCATCGTATTTAATTGTATCTTACCGAAAAGGAGAGTTGACATGATCAATATTTTTGAAGTTAATGAGACAAACAAAATGATTGAGCAGGAAAATCTGGATGTGCGTACCATTACCATGGGAATCAGCCTTCTGGACTGCATTGACAGCGACCTGGATACTATGAATGAAAAAATCTACAATAAGATTACAACGAAAGCAAAAGATCTGGTTGCTACAGGTGATAAGATTGCAGCAGAATTTGGTATTCCGGTTGTAAATAAACGAGTTTCTGTCACACCAATTGCACTGGTTGGTGGAGTTGCATGCCATTCTACAGAAGATTTTGTCTCTGTTGCAAAGACTTTGGATAAGGCAGCAAAGACTATTGGTGTAAATTTTATTGGAGGTTATTCAGCCCTTGTCAGCAAGGGGATGACTCCGGCAGAAGAACTTTTGATCCGTTCCATTCCACAGGCTCTGGCAGTAACAGAACGTGTCTGCAGCTCTGTAAATGTTGGTTCTACCAAGACTGGTATTAATATGGATGCGGTGAAACTGATGGGTGAGATTGTCCTGGAAACTGCAGAGGCATCCAAAGAACAGGATTCCCTTGGATGTGCGAAACTTGTTGTGTTCTGTAATGCGCCAGATGATAACCCGTTTATGGCTGGTGCTTTCCATGGAGTTACAGAAGCTGACTGCATCATTAATGTAGGCGTAAGTGGTCCGGGAGTTGTAAAAACAGCTTTGGAATCCGTACGTGGTGCTGATTTCCAGACTTTATGCGAAATGATTAAACGTACTGCATTTAAAGTTACCCGTGTAGGTCAGCTGGTAGCACAGGAAGCATCTAAACGCCTGGGTGTACCGTTTGGAATTGTTGATCTCTCTCTTGCACCGACACCGGCAATTGGCGACAGCGTAGCAGAGATCCTTGAAGAAATCGGGCTTGAAAGAGTAGGAGCACCAGGAACAACTGCAGCACTTGCGCTTTTGAACGATCAGGTTAAAAAAGGCGGTGTTATGGCGGCACAGGCAGTTGGAGGTTTAAGCGGTGCATTTATTCCGGTCAGTGAAGACCAGGGAATGATTGATTCGGTAAATTTTGGTGCTCTGACACTGGAAAAACTGGAAGCTATGACTTGTGTCTGCTCTGTAGGACTTGACATGATTGCTATACCGGGTGACACAAAAGCATCTACTATTGCAGGAATTATTGCAGATGAATCTGCAATCGGTATGATCAATCAGAAGACAACAGCTGTCAGACTGATTCCTGTAATTGGTAAGGGAGTAGGCGAGACAGTAGAGTTTGGCGGACTGCTGGGATATGCACCGATCATGCCAGTGAATCAGTTCTCCTGTAATGCATTTGTAGAACGTGGCGGACGTATTCCGGCACCAATCCATAGCTTTAAGAACTGATTTTAAAACGTATTTCCCTGGGGAGAAGCAGAGCCCCGGGGATTTTTTGTCTTATCATCCTTTGATGTAATTCTAAACGTTTTTTTATTGAAAGTTTAGAAGATTACTGAAAATACTTTATTTAACATAATAATTATGTTATAACATAATATATGATAAAAATGAAAAATAATGTTATATTGACTTTAAAGGATATAAAGGAGACTTCACTAATAAGAAAATGAATGAACAAATAAAAAGCTATATAGAAAAAATACTGGGAATATCGGTGCAGTTTCACCACTGGAAAGGTGAACTGGAACTGCCGTTTTATATTACAGAGCGCTACGATATGCGACTTGCGGAGCTTGATGATATTCGCTGTATTTTTCTCAGTCCGAAGAAAAAGCTGAATCAGATTGGTTCGCTTAAAAAGCAGATCCGGCGAATTCAGATGGAGGAATCACTGCCGGTTGTGTTTGTTTTTGATAAGATGGATTGTTATCACAGAGATGCTTTTATTCATGCACATCTTCCCTTTATTGTAGTAGGAATCCAGCTTTATCTGCCGTTTATGGGAATATATCTTCAGGAAAAATATATAAAGGAAATCAAGACTTCGGATACGTTTCAGCCCTTTACACAGCTACTGCTCTTCTACTGGTATTATCAGCAGGAAAATTGTCTTTACATGAATGATATGGTAAAAATACTTGGCTGTTCAGCGATGACTGTAACGCGTGCGTTTCGCCAGCTGGAGGAGACTGGTTTGTTTGAAACCGGCAAAACCGGTGTGCAGAAATATCTGAAAGGAACAGAAGAACGAAATGTGATCCTGCAGCAGCTGGAAGATGCTTTGAGTACTCCTGTAGCAGAAACTGTATTTATAAGTAAAAAGGAACTGGAAGAGGGAACAGATATTTCAGAGCGTTTCCTTTCGGGCAATTCGGCACTTATCCGTATCGGAAAAGACGCGGAAGAAGAAGTTCCGTGCTATGCAGTGAATAAAAAAACATTTCATCTATCGGGAAGTAAAGAACTTCTGAATGCAGAAACACAGGCAGAAGTGCAGCTGTGGAAATATGATCCTTCTATATTAGCGAAAAATGGTTTCATAGATCCTCTTTCCCTGGCATTGAGTTTTCAGAAACCAGCGGATACTTTTCTAAAAAATGATTGACAGCAACGATTTCCTGTGGTAAAGTATAAAACATCAAAACCGATGAGGAAGAAGAGTAAATAATTTCGTATCATTCCAGAGAGCAGGTGTTGGTGTAAGCCTGTATGAAACAGATTATTGAATGGCCTTCCGAGGGCAGCCCGAAATTTTAATCTGAAGAGTAGGCGCTGACGGGAACCGAACCCGTTACCAATCAGGAGTGTATGTTTGTACATGAGAAAGTGGACGATACGTCAATTTGAGTGGCACCGCGATAATAAGAAATTATTACCGTCTCAAGCATAGCTTGGGACGGTTCTTTTTTTCTCATGGAACATGAAATGTAGAAACACATAAAATGCAGAAAAGAGAGGAAAAAGACTATGAAAAAAAGAATGTTAGTAATCGCAGCAGCAGTAACAGCAACTATGATGATGACCTGTCCGGTAATGGCAGATGATTTTAAAGTAGGTATCTGTAATTATGTGGATGATGCTTCCTTAAATCAGATTGTAGATAATATTCAGTCCCGCCTGGAAGAAATCGGTGAAGAAAAAGGGGTTACATTTGACGTATCTTATGATAACTGTAATGCAGATGCCAGCGTTATGGAACAGATCATTTCTGATTTTCAGGCTGACAATGTAGATCTGATGGTAGGCGTGGCTACACCGGTGGCAATGCGTATGCAGTCTGCAACAGAAGGAACTGACACACCGGTTGTTTTCTCCGCAGTATCTGATCCGGTTGGTTCCGGACTTGTAGATTCTCTGGAAGCTCCTGGTGCAAACATCACAGGAACCAGTGATTATCTGGATACTTCTTCTATTATGAAACTGATCCAGGCGCAGAACCCGGATGTAAAAAAAATCGGTCTTCTGTATGATGTTGGACAGGATTCATCCACAACAGCGATCCAGGAAGCAAAAGATTACCTGGATGAACAGGGAATTGAATATGTAGAGCGTACCGGAACGACAACAGACGAAGTACAGCTTGCAGCAGAAGCACTGATTGCTGATGGCGTAGATGCCGTATTTACACCTACTGACAATACGATCATGACAGCAGAACTTTCTATTTATGAGAAATTCATCGAAGCCGGAATTCCGCACTATACAGGAGCTGACTCCTTTGCGCTGAACGGAGCATTTGTGGGATATGGTGTTGACTATGCGAATCTTGGACAGAAAACAGCTGATATGATTGCTGATATTCTGGTAGATGGAGCAAAACCATCAGAAACTGCAGTTGAAACATTTGACAATGGTACTGCAACAGTAAACACAGAAACATGTGAAGCTCTCGGTCTTGATTTTGATACTGTAAAGAAAGCATTTGAGCCTCTCTGCACACAGGTAAATGAAATCACAACTGCTGAAAGCTTTGATGATGTAGAAGCAAAATAAACATTAACTGGAGGAATTTACTGTGACGATTGCAACTATGCTCTCCCTTGGAGAGACTGCTCTGAAGCTTGGACTGATCTGTTCTTTGACAGTTCTTGCTCTGTTTCTTAGTTATTCTATGCTGAATGTCTGCGATCTTTCTACAGACGGCTGCTTTACTTTTGGCGCTGCTGTAGGAGCCGTAGTAGCTGTGAGTGGGCATCCTTTTCTGTCTATTATAGCTGCTATGGCGGCAGGTATTATATCAGGATTTGTAACGGCGATCCTGCAGACAAAGCTCGGTGTAGACAGTCTGCTTGCCGGAATCATTGTTAACACTGCACTGTATTCGGTGAATATTGCAGTGATGGGAGGTTCTTCTCTTATTAATATGAACCGGACGACCACCGTGTTTACCATGATGAAAGATACACTTGCAGGCACTCCGCTGAAAGGAAGAGAAGATATCATTATTGCAGCGATCGCAGTGATCCTCGTGATCATATTTCTGGTATTTTTCCTGAAAACAAGACTTGGTCTTGCAATCAGGGCAACTGGAAATAATTCAGATATGGTAAAATCATCTTCGATCAATCCGGTGTTTACAACAGTAATTGGTCTTTGCGTAGCAAATGCATTTACAGCACTTTCCGGATGTCTTTTGTCCCAGTCACAGAAATCTGTAGATATCAATATTGGCCAGGGTATGGTAACGATTGCACTGGCATCTCTGCTGATCGGAGGTACGATTCTGGGACATGGTGGAATCTTTGTAAGAGCAGTGGGAATGGTTCTTGGTTCATTTATCTTCCGCCTTGTATATACGATTGCACTTCGGTTTAATATGCCGGCATTTATGTTGAAACTGGTATCCTCTGTCATTGTTGTTCTTGCAATATCTGGTCCATATCTTAAGAAACAGTGGCCACAGATTCGAAGAAGAATGACACATACAAAAGGAGGCAGATGATTCATGTTAAAAATCAGCCATATTTCCAAGACATTTAATCCGGGAACAGTAAACGAGAAAAAAGCAATTGAGGATTTATCTCTGGAACTGAAACAGGGAGATTTTGCAACGATCATTGGCTCCAATGGCGCTGGAAAGTCCACGTTATTCAATGCAATCTGCGGAGATTTCCTGACCGATACAGGCTCGATCGAACTGGATAACAAAGATATCACATTTATGCCGCAGCATGCACGGGCAAGAAGCATTGGACGGCTTTATCAGGATCCGATGCGTGGAACTGCACCGGGCATGACGATTGAAGAAAATCTTGCGCTTGCAGCAGGTAAGGGAGGATGGCTTTCACATACGACTCGTCAGGAAAAAGAACGCTTTCGTGAAGAATTGAAGAAACTGGATATTGGTCTTGAAGAACGGATGAGCCATCCGGTAGGGCTTCTTTCCGGTGGACAGAGACAGGCACTGACACTTCTGATGGCGACAATGAATCCGCCGAAACTTCTTCTTTTGGATGAACATACAGCAGCACTTGATCCTGGCACAGCAGAAAAAGTTCTGAATCTTACCAGACGGATCGTAGAAGAACATCAGCTTACCTGTCTGATGATCACACACAATATGCAGTCTGCGATTGAACTTGGTAACCGTATCCTGATGATGGACTCCGGTAATATTGTGCTTGATATCGGAGGCGAAGAAAAGAAAAATATGACAGTAGAGGGACTTCTGGAGAAATTCAGAAGTGGCGCTGGTAAAGCACTCGATAATGACCGTATCCTGCTGTCCGATTAAAGGCTTTATGATTAAGCAGAATGTGAGAGAAAGACTTTTCGACTATTCGTTGGAAGGTCTTTTTTTCTTGCAGTTTTTTGCAGATTTATGGCATGACGGCCCGCAGGCAGGTGTAAAATACTATTACTATGTAGTTGCATGCAAGAATGGCACAACATACAACTGGAAACCATCAGATAATAAATATGATGACGATGAATATGATGTAATCACAAGTGGATGCAGCGCAGCAGCAACAGCATCTGTTTCCAACACAACGATCGGCAAGACTAAGATTACATCCGGCAAGAGCTCTAAAGGTAAAGTAAACCTGAAGTGGCAGAAAGTAAATGGTGCAGCAGGATATGTTGTTTATCGTTCTACAAAGAAAGGTTCCAGATATACTAAGATTGCTGAGATTACAAAAGGATCTACTGTAAAATATACAGATAAAACTGCTAAGAAAGGCAAAAAATACTACTACAAAGTTCGTGCCGTAAAAGCAAATGAAGCTGGTGTAGACGTATTCTCCGCTTATTCTGCAGCTAAAGCAGTCAAAGTGAAATAATGTTTTGGATTTAAGATAAAATCTGATTCTGTCAGAATAAAAGGACAGCTGGCCCTATAAAAGGACCAGCTGTTTTTGATATTCATGAACAAAAGGACGCCCTGTTTTCTGAGCCAGAATACTTTCATAGATATTGGAAGCTCTCAGATTATCATTCCATATTTTCTGTCCGTCTGCTGAAAGAATTCCCGAGGCATCGGCAGCTTTCGTGATGACAGGGATAGTTGTATGCTGCTTGATTTCTTTAAGCAGAGGGGAAGAAGATTTTCTGAATCCCAGGACACGTGCATATGGTATTCCTTTTGGTTGTTCCCTTATCTTCAGGATGGTATGGAGCAAAGCGCGCTGAATTCTGGTATAAGTCAGTTCTTTGGTTTTCAGAAGTTCTGTGAACTGTGTGAAATTTTCAAAATGATTGATCTGATTGCAAATTCTGGCAGCAAGATCTTTTGACATATCAGTATAGCTGATAAGTGATTCAGGAGTTTCGTTTAACAGACAATACTGCAACAGAAGAGAAAAGTCATCTTCCAGCAGAAATTCATTTTTATTAACAGCAGTTTCCAGAACCAATGCGGCATTGTCCGGAAGTTCCCCTAGAATTTCATTGGTGCCAAAACCTGATTTTAAAGCATTTCGGATCGCGGAAGCAGAAGCAAAATTTAATGATGATGAAGCGGTCTGTTGATCCGGAAACGTTTCATGGTATCCCATTCCCTGGCGTTTCAAAGTGACCGGCCGGATGGAACTATCTAAACGGAGCAATGCTTTACAGTATTCGATGCCAAGGATGTTGTTTGGTAAATTTAAAATCTGTACGATTTGAGTGAGAAGTGGCGTCAGAATACCATCAAAATCGTCTCCCTCAAAATGATGAGGATCTTTGAAATATTCGATCAGCGCCTGGCTTCTGGCAGCGGGGAAAGACAGCCCTTCGCTCAAAAAAGTTTTCAGAAGTACACGGTATTCTTTGGGTTCTTTTACAAGGACAGCAGCAAGTTCCTGCAGTGCAGAAACTTCACCATATTCACTTCCAAAACAGAGCTGTTCAACGACATGCAGATTGTCCAGTATGGAAACACCGGCCATGGCAAATGTCTCTGCACTGGCAGTACTTACGGACACCGGCATTTCAAGTACAAGATCGGCACCGCATCGAAGTGCCATTTCTGCACGCAGATGTTTGGGAAGGAGAGCAGGAGCACCGCGCTGGACGAAATCACCGCTCATGGCGATGATCACGTAGTCTGATTTCAGCTTTTCCCTGCAATAATCAATCTGATATCTGTGCCCTCTGTGGAAAGGATTGTATTCTGCAATAATTCCGGTTACTTTCAAAAAAACACCTGCCTGTTCTTAAAGAATTTACAGATATTGTACCATCTGACAGAAAAATTATAAAGAAAAACCGAAAATCATTTTGGAACAACAGCAGAGTATGGGCAGAAATGATGAAATTGCACTTCAAAAAATACCACTCTTTGGAAGAATCTGACGGACAACTACTTGAAAAGCGCCAGAACTGGGGGTATAATGAACCTAGCTGTGAGGTCATATTTTGGACGCTCACACGGTCTGATGACCGAAATAACGAAAGGAGCCATTTAATCATGGGATTTGTTGATTTACTCAAAGAAAGAGCAAAAAAAAGCATCAAAACTATCGTACTGCCAGAGACAGAGGATATGAGAACTATCGAGGCAACAGATAAGATTCTGAAAGAGGGAGTTGCTAAGATTATCCTCATCGGTAACGAAGAAGAAATCAATAAGAAAGCTGCAGAAGGCGGATTCGATATCTCCGGAGCAACCATCGTTGATCCTGAGACATCTGACAGAACTCAGGCATACATTGATAAATTTGTAGAACTGAGAGCTAAAAAAGGTATGACACCTGAAAAAGCAAAAGAAATCCTTCATACTCAGTACCCATACTATGGTGTAATGATGGTAAAAATGGGTGATGCAGACGGTATGGTATCCGGTGCATGCCATTCTACAGCAGACACACTTCGTCCATGTCTGCAGATCCTGAAAACCAAACCGGGAACAAAACTTGTATCCGCATTTTTCCTGATCGTAGTTCCGGATTGCGAATATGGTGCAAACGGTGCATTTGTATTTGCTGACTCTGGTCTGAACCAGAATCCGACTCCGGAAGAACTTTCTGCAATCGCAGCATCTTCAGCAGAATCCTTCCAGCTTCTTGTTCAGGAAGAACCAGTCGTTGCAATGCTTTCACACTCTACAAAGGGAAGTGCAAAACATCCGGACGTAGATAAGATGGTAGAAGCTACAAGAATCGCAAAAGAAGAACATCCGGAACTCAAACTGGATGGAGAGTTCCAGCTTGACGCAGCAATCGTACCTAGCGTTGGTGCTTCTAAAGCTCCGGGAAGTGAAGTTGCAGGTAAAGCAAACGTTCTTGTATTCCCTGACCTTGATGCAGGAAACATCGGATATAAACTTGCTCAGCGTCTTGGAAAAGCAGAAGCTTACGGACCTGTTACACAGGGTATCGCAAAACCAGTCAATGACCTCTCCAGAGGATGCTCTGCAGATGATATCGTTGGTGTTGTTGCTATCACAGCTGTACAGTGCCAGGCTGAAGACAAATAAGAATTACATATTTTGAAACTTATTGAATAGGAGAATATTAAGATGAATGTATTGGTAATTAACTGCGGAAGTTCCTCCCTGAAATATCAGCTCATCAACTCTGATACAGAGGATGTTCTGGCAAAGGGTCTTTGCGAGAGAATCGGAATCGACGGAAGACTGGTTTATCAGAAAGCCGGACTTGATAAAGAAATCACAGAGTGTGCAATGCCTACACACAAAGAAGCTATCCAGTTTGTACTGGATGCTCTTACAAACGAAAAAACAGGCGCTATCAAGAGCCTGAAAGAAGTAGATGCAATCGGACATCGTGTCGTACATGGTGGAGAAAAATTTGCAGCTTCTGCAGTGATCACAGATGAAATGATCGCAGCAGTAAAAGAGTGTAACGATCTTGCACCACTTCATAACCCGGCAAACCTGATCGGTATTGATGTCTGCTCTGAGCTTATGCCAGGTGTACCGCAGGTTGGTGTATTTGATACAGCTTTCCATCAGACAATGCCTGCAAAAGCATATCTGTACGGACTTCCGATCGAATACTACAAAAAATACAAAGTAAGAAGATATGGTTTCCACGGAACTTCACACAGCTTTGTATCCAAACGTGCTGTAGAATTCCTTGGACTTGACAAAGACAACTCCAAAGTTATTGTTTGCCATCTTGGAAACGGATCTTCCATCAGTGCTGTTCAGAACGGCAAATGTGTAGATACAACTATGGGACTTACACCACTTGAGGGCGTTGTTATGGGAACTCGTTCCGGTAATATTGATCCGGCAATTGTTGAATTCATTGCAAAGAAAGAAAACCTTGACATCGCAGGTGTTATGAATGTGCTGAACAAGAAATCCGGTCTTCAGGGTATGTCCGGAGTCGGCAGTGATATGCGTGACATCAGAGCTGCTATCGCAGATGGAAACGAAGATGCTAAGAATGCTTATGATGTACTTTGCTATGGTATCGCTAAATTCGTTGGCGGATATGTTGCAGCTATGAACGGTGTAGATGCCATCGTATTTACAGCAGGTATCGGCGAGAATGCTATTCCTGTACGTGAGAAAGTTGTAAGCTATCTTGGATACCTTGGAGTTACACTTGACAAAGAAGCTAATGGAGTTCGCGGAGAAGAGATCGTTATCTCTACACCGGATTCCAAAGTTAAAGTTGCTGTAATTCCTACAAACGAAGAACTTGCAATCTGCAGAGAGACAGTAGCTCTGGTTTAATTTTCACAGATAATAAAGTGTCTGTTTTGTGTCCAAACGAGAGAAATATAACTGGATAAAAGTTATATAGAAGGGAAGGGTGCATCTGTCAGGAGCACCCTTCTTTGTGCCCGTAAGGCATATGGAAATTACCTGATAATAATGCCGCCGGATGATAAAATACTTCGTAAAGGAATATTACTTGACAAAATGTGAAATTTTTCTAATTTATCGTTGACAAAAGCAGAGGCGGTATGTATAATAAAACAAGTGTGGATAGGAGAAAAGTATGCAGATACATTTATCAGATATTTCATCCAGTGAAGGAATGCGTATTCAGAAGACTGCAGAGTTTGGAATGGATACGATCACCTTTCAGTCAGGAAGCTTTCCGGTACTTGCAAAAGAACCCATAGAGCTTACGATCACGAATACAGGTGACAGAAATCTTGAAATCAGAGGAACGGGTAAGATTACCGTAGGTATTCCCTGTGACAGATGTCTGGAAGAGGTTTCAACAGAGATTCCTTTGGAGATTGAGCGAAAACTTGATATGAAGCTTACGGATGAAGACCGTGTGAATGATCTGGACGAAAGTTCTTATCTCACAGGTATGGACCTGGATGTGGACCAGCTGGTCTATCTTGAGGTACTGATGAGCTGGCCTTTGAAGGTTTTATGTAGAGAAGACTGCAAAGGAATCTGTAGCCAGTGCGGGAAAAACCTCAATGACGG
>OHBV01000491.1_pt1 | contig 20162 bp, 18 predicted proteins | sample 1577451 | NCBI WGS metagenome assembly OHBV01 (sample SAMEA3879605, study PRJEB24766) | human gut metagenome | biome: human-associated habitat; feature: feces | place: USA | collected 1985/1987 | reverse complement strand
ACAGAGGCGATGGACCGTGCCATGGAAGCTGGGATTGATGATGTAGGCTGCGGTGTTTTGTTCGGCCTGGATAAATACCGATATGAATTGGTTGGTATTATTATGCACGCAGAGCATTTGGAGGCTAAGTTTGGTGTTGGACCGCATACCATCAGTGTGCCTCGTGTCTGCCCGGCTGATGACATTGATCCGGAAGAATTAAATGCCATTCCGGATGAAATCTTTGAGAAGATTGTATCGGTTATCCGCATTGCGGTGCCATATACCGGAATGATTGTTTCAACCCGTGAATCGAAGGCAACGAGAGAAAAAGTATTAGACCTTGGAATCAGCCAGATTAGCGGTGGTTCCCGCACAAGTGTGGGCGGCTACGTTGAGGAAGAGCCGGAAGAAGAGAATTCCGCTCAATTTGATGTGTCCGATAGAAGAAGTCTGGATGAGGTTGTGAACTGGCTGCTTGGACTTGGATATATTCCGAGCTTCTGTACGGCTTGTTATCGCGAAGGTCGAACCGGTGACCGATTTATGAAATTATTGAAATCGGGGCAGATTGTAAACTGTTGTCAGCCAAATGCACTGATGACACTTAAGGAATATTTGGAGGATTATGCTTCTGCGGACACGAAAGAAAAAGGGGAAAAAGTGATTCAGGAGCAGCTGGAAATTATTACAAATCCGGTAGTGAAAGAGAAGGCAAAAGAGTATATTGAAAATATTCATGAAGGCAAAAGAGATTTCCGATTCTAGTGAACAAATCGAAAGGCACTTGGGGTTTTAAGTGCCTTTCGGTCAAAATAAAGGAGGTAGCATTTGTTTTATAGTATATTGGGTAAAGAGAAGTGTGAGGATTCGGAAAAAATCAGTATTTTTACGGATTTTAATTTGAATGTGTGCATTTCTTACATGAACAATTTGGTTAAGGGATACGATTTACAAAAATTGTATGAGAATATTCCAAAAGAATCTGAGACAACAAAGTATCGGAGAAAAATCACCTCAGATATGCAGAATGAGGCAGTTTTCAAGGCGTTTGACAGGTATGCAAAGCAGGTGGCGAGGGCAGTTTCTTATGAGAAAAAAAGCACTTACAGTAATCTGATTTATCAAAAGCAGAAATGGCATTTAGATTCCCTTCTTATTTACATACAGGCAGTTGAACAATTATTGGATGACTTAAAAAGGCAGTCGTCTTATTCGGATGCAATGGAAGAACTTGTTTCGTATCTTTGCGAGGTGACAAAAAGTGAAGCATTTGTAAAGGGCAAAGAATTGGCGCAAAATCTGCATCAGTCGATGGAAGAAACGAAAATGATATTTTCCCTTCAAAAAAATAAGGTTGTGTGGGAAGAAAAATCAGAGGGCGAATTTTTTGCAGAGAGAATGGCAAAGGCTTTTGCTGTCGACAAAAAGCCGGGGCAGGCAGTGAATGTAAACAAGGAGACAGAGCTTACGCTGCTTGAGAAAAATCTGGCGGAACGGCAGATTAAGAGACAAAACTGGGATGGCATGTTAGAAACACTGTTACAGATTCCGATGGATGAAAAACTCGTGCAGTTAGCGGAAGATGTGCAGTACTATCTTGGTTTTTTCCTGCTTGTGCGGGACATGAAAGGAAGAGGTTATTCATTTTGTATGCCGGAGGAAACGGATAAACTGGAAGTAAAGCAGGGATATGATCTTGCCTTAGCTCTTCGCAGTGAAAAGGAAGTGATTGCAAATGACTGTAATCTGCAAAGAGATGAGAGGTTCTTTGTAATTACGGGAGCCAATGGAGGCGGCAAGACGACCTATGCGCGCATGATTGGACAAATTCTGTATTTTGCCAAAATGGGTCTTTTAGTTCCATGTGAAAAGGCAGGTGTGCCAAATTACACAACGATTTTATCGCATTTTTCAAATGACGAATCGGAGATGTCCGGAAAAGGAAAGTTAGTGGAGGAATTAACCCGCTTAAAACCGATGATGCAGGAAAAATGGAGTGGAAGTTTTGTGATTTTGAATGAGCTATTTACGACAGCGGCAACGTGGGATGCCGGTATTATGGGGCAGAAAGTGCTTGATTATTTCATGTCGCATGACTGCTATGGAATTTATGTGACACATATCCAGTCGCTTGCAAAAGAGAGGGATGGGTTAGTGAGTCTGGTTGCGGAACTGGCAGATGACCATCATACGCGTTCTTTCAAAATAACAAGAAAACCGGCGAGTGAGGCAGAATATGAAGACTCACTGATTACCAAATACAATATGACCGAAAATCAGATGAAGGCGGTGATAGGACATGAAGATTGAATTTTTTGAGGAGACAAATTTTTCGTATCGGAGAAAGCAGGACTTGGAAAAGGACTTAAATCTGCACTGGATTGCCAGAAATATGGCAGGTGACAAAGTAGGTGATATTCCCGCTATTTTGCAAGTTCTTCAGCATCCTCTTACGACGGAAAGTGAGATTGAAAAAAGGCAGCAGGTTGTTACGGCTGCCTGTGAAAATTCATCGGTAACATATCAGCTGCGGGACCGGATTGTTTCGCTTTCGGAAAATCTGACCCGTGGACTGCATGCGATTTTAGACAGCCGCGGGAAACATTTGATGGAACAGACGATGATTGGTGTGCATGTAGAAACAATTCGGGAATTGGTGCAGGGACTTTCTGAGATTTCGCAAATGGGAGCGAAAAATCCGGAGATTTTCAAAGAGACTGCATTTAACTATTTTTATGACAGTTTTTGTGAGGCAGAGCCGGCCGAAAGATTAGAAGAGCAGCTTGCACTGGTGCAGAATCTGGATGCTTTTAAAGGAAACGGAGAAATTGTGCTGGAGGGAGCAATTGGGGAAGGATTTTCCCTGGAAAATGTGGAAGTTGTTTCCGTATGTGACAAGGCAAAGCGGGCAGGAAGCGGTATTTTCTCAGGAAAGAAGGGGCGCGTAATTGCCAGTGAGGAAGTTTACCAGAGCGGTGTTCAGTTTGCCAACCGGGTTGTCCTTGAATTATTAGAGCAGTGTTCGCCGTTTCTGCAGCAGTGGGAGGAGATTTTACAGACGCTGTCAAGGCAGATTATCTTTTTGGCGGGCTGTGCGAGAATGTATGAGCGTGGTTTGTCGGTTGGTTTTTATTTTTGTATGCCAAAAGCTTGTGAAGAAGAGGCAGAAAAATTATATGAATTGGCACTTGCTTTGCAGAGTATGGAGCAGCCAATTCCAAATACTGTGAGTCTGAAAGAACAACGGGCCCTTATCGTGACGGGAGCTAACCAAGGCGGAAAATCAACCTTTTTGCGCAGTCTTGGTATTGCGCAGGTGCTTTGTCAGGCGGGGATGTACGTGCCGGCAAAGAAATATCCGCTTTATGCGTATGAAGATATTTTTACGCATTTTACCAGACGCGAAGATGCAACGATGAACATGGGTAAATTTGAAGAAGAATTAAAGCGTATGGAGCAGATTTTACGTGGGGCAAAGAAAAATACGCTGATTCTTTTGAATGAATCGTTTGCGACTACAACAGAAGTGACGGCTTACCAGATTGCAATGGATTTAATGCATACTTGTCTTTCGGAGGCGGTAACGGTATGGATGGTGACTCATATTACGAAATTTGCAAAAGAATTGTATGGGGAACACCCTGAGAATGTGCTGTTTTTGTCGGCGGGCAGAACGGAAGAAAATGAAATTCGTTTTCAAATGTATGAAAAAGTGCCAGGCGACACAAGTTATGGCCTGACACTTTATGAACAAATGATTGGGAAAATAAATTAGCCCTGATATAAGTTTCTCTTATCAATGACGCGGACTGCTTTTCCTTCACTGCGTGCAATGGTTTTCGGCTCTACTAAAGTAACTTCAGCTAAAATACCAAGCATGGCTTTCAGACCGGATACTAATTTTTTGCGAGCCAGATCGCGGTTGAAGGAAGCGTCAGCTGCCATGACCGGAGTCATTTCTACCTGAACTTCAATATTATCACTGTTTTTAGCACGGGTAACGATAATCTGATAATTTGCCGGGAATCCCTGATTGATTAATACCGTTTCAATCTGTGAAGGGAATACATTGACACCTTTTACAATCAGCATATCATCACTTCGTCCCATTGGTTTTGTCATTTTTACATGAGTACGTCCGCAGGAACATTTCTCGCGGCTTAATATACAGATATCACGTGTACGGTAGCGGAGAAGCGGAAATGCTTCTTTTGTAATACTGGAAAATACTAATTCACCTTTTTCACCGTCCGGAAGAACTTCACCGGTCTCCGGATTGATAATTTCGGCAATAAAGTGGTCCTCATTAATATGCATGCCGCTCTGTGCTTCACACTCAAAAGCAACACCCGGTCCGGAAATTTCGGTCAGACCATAAATGTCATAAGCTTTGATGCCAAGTGACTGCTCGATATCGTGGCGCATTTCTTCTGTCCATGCCTCTGCACCAAAGATGCCGGCTTTCAGTTTAATCTGATCTTTTACACCACGCTCTTCAATGGTCTCTGCCAAATAGGCAGCATAGGATGGTGTACAGCATAAAATAGTTGAACCTAAGTCTGTCATAAACTGAATCTGACGGTCTGTATTACCGGAGGACATCGGAAGTGTCAAACTTCCTAATTTATGAGAACCGCCATTTAATCCAAACCCGCCGGTAAATAAGCCATAGCCATAACTGACATGAACTACATCTTCTTTTGTACCGCCGGCAGCAACAATCGCGCGGGCACAGCAGTCTTCCCATAAATCAAGGTCGTGCTGGGTATAGAAAGCTACAACACGGCGTCCGGTCGTTCCACTTGTTGACTGCATGCGGACACAATCTTTTAAAGGACGTGCCAAAAGTCCATATGGATAAGCATCTCTTAAGTCATCCTTTGTAATAAAAGGAAGTTTATGTAAATCATCAATCGATTTAATATCGCCTGGTTCAAGACCTTTGTTCTGCATGCGTGTGCGGTAGTAAGGAACGTTGTCATAGATGTTTTTTACCTGCTTTACCAAACGCTCATTTTGCCATGCGCGAATCTGGTCTGCGGATGCACATTCAATTTCTTTTTGAAAATAGTTTCCCATTACATTAATCCTCCATTTTGTAAATATCTTTTTCATGTAAGTACGAATGTCGTTTTGTCATTTTGACCTAAGATTCATTTTACATGAATCTATATAAAAAAGCAAGGTGCTCCACGAATGAAGCACCTTTTGTTACAACCCTTTTAACTTATATAACTTTTATTCAAAAATTATTTCATTAACAATCGATTATAACTTTGTTACGTTTGCTGCCTGAGGACCTTTCTCGCCATCGATAACTTCGAATTCTACTTCGTCGCCTTCATCGAGAACTTTGAATCCGTCCATCTGCAGAGCAGAAAAGTGTACGAATACGTCATTTCCTTCTTCATCGGAGATAAATCCGAAACCTTTTTTGGCATTAAACCATTTAACTGTACCTTTCATGTGTTTTGCCTCCTAAAAATATAATTTAACACCCTTTAACAATAGCACATTAGGAAACAAAAGTCAAAGAGTAATTTTGTAGTAAGTTTCGTTGGTTTGCAAGTACCGGCAAGAAGCTTAGGCAACCGAAAGTGTCAAAAAAGGCAAAAAGAGTTGTCGTAGAACCGGTAGACCGGAGAGTGAACCTCTGTCACTTCTGCTTCAAACGAGTAGAATCAACTTTGATGAGAAGTTGCTAGTGTTTTTCAACTTCCGGTGATTCCCCTAAAATAAATCTGCAACGATTGCGCTTCAAATACGTGGGTATCTGGCATGTGTAGTTTACATGCCGATACCCTTACGCATTTGATAAGCGGGAGCGGCGCAAGAGATGCAGATTTATTTTAGGGGAATTTGGAAAGTGAAAAAACACTCAAATTTTTGACATTCCCCCGCCAAATGTGATACTGTATAAATATCTGAAAAAAGATAGAAAATAAGAAGAAAAGAATAGATTGGAGAGTCGCGATGAATGTTTCAAATTGCAGCGCATACGAGTTAATTGAAGAAAGCAAAATATCGGATTTAAACAGTACAGGATATTTGCTCCGCCATAAAAAGAGCGGTGCCAGAGTGGCAGTTTTGGAAAATGATGATGAGAATAAAGTGTTTAACATAGGTTTTCGGACACCGCCAAAGGATTCGACCGGAGTTGCTCATATTGTGGAGCATACGGTGTTGTGTGGTTCAGATAAGTTTCCGGTCAAAGACCCGTTTATTGAACTAGCAAAGGGATCCTTAAACACATTCTTAAATGCGATGACCTACCCGGATAAGACAGTTTACCCGGTGGCAAGCTGTAATGACAAGGATTTTCAAAACCTTATGCATGTATATCTGGATGCGGTTTTTTATCCGAATATTTATAAAGAAGAAAAAATCTTTCGTCAGGAAGGATGGCACTATGAATTAGAGAGTGTGGATGGAGAACTGATTTACAATGGTGTGGTATTTAATGAGATGAAGGGTGTATTTTCATCAGCGAAACAATTGTTAGACCGTAACATCCAGCAGTCGTTGTTCCCGGATACGGCATATGGCGTGGAGTCCGGCGGAGACCCGGCATCAATACCGGATTTGACCTACGAGGATTATCTGGCATTTCATAAAAAATATTATCATCCATCGAATAGTTATCTGTATTTGTATGGAAATATGGATATGGAAGAAAAGTTAAACTGGATTGATGAAAATTATCTGAGCCATTTTGAGAAAATTGAAGTGGATTCCGAGGTGCGGCTGCAAAAGCCATTTGCCGAAAGAAAAGAGGAGTATGGTTTTTATTCGGTGACGGAAGGGGAGGACACCGAAGGAAAGGCATATTTCAGTTATAATACCGTGTGTGGCGACGGACTTGACAGAAATTTGTACCGGGCATTTCCGGTTCTTTCCTATGTATTAGTGCAGTCGATTGGAGCACCGTTAAAACAGGCTTTATTGGACGCGGGCATTGGAAATGACATCAGTTGTTATTATGAAGAGAGTGTCAGACAGCCGTTTTTCTCGATTATTGCGAAAAATGTAAAAATGGAGCAGAAACAGCAGTTTATTACTGTGATTGAGACTGAGTTGAAAAAAATCGTCAAAGAGGGATTGAATCAGCAGTCACTGCTTGCGGCAATCAACGGATATGAATTTCAGTACCGGGAGGCGGATTTTGGAAACTTCCCGAAAGGGCTTATGTATGGACTTCAGATTTTTGACAGCTGGCTGTATGATGAAAATAAACCGTTTATTCATATTCAGGCAAACGATACATTTGCATTTTTGAAAAAGCAGGTTGGCACAGATTATTTTGAAAAAATCATTGAAAAATATCTGCTTAAAAATCCGCATGCGACATTTGTCAGTGTGCAGCCAAAAGTGGGCTTGACTACGCTTATGGAAGAGGAAGAAAAGAAAAAGCTGGCAGACTATATGGAAACTTTGAGCGATGAACAGAAAGTGGCACTCGTGAAAGAAACAGAGGAACTCAAAAAGTATCAGGAGGAGCCGACTCCTTCGGAGGATTTAAAATGCATTCCGCTTCTTACGAGAGAGGATATGAAGAAAGAAGCGCAGCCATTTAAAAATGAAATGAAAGAAATGGTGGGAGTTCCGGTTTTGCATCATGATATTTTTACGAATGGCATTGAGTATTTTCGCTGCTTTTTCGATGTCAAAGATTTGGAAGAGTATACACCGTATTTGTCACTTTTGAGCGAATTAATTTCGGCTATGGATACGGAAAAGTATACGAAACTGGAACTTAGTAATGAGATTCTTTTGCATGCCGGCGGTATTTCGACAGATTTGGTTGTGTACACAAACCGTCATAATGACGATTACCGGTATTTATGGGAGATTAGTGGAAAAGCATTAACCGGAGAGACGGAAAAGGTGTTTGACCTTTTGGCGGAAATGCTTACCAATACAAAGCTTTTCGATGAAAAACGACTGTATGAGATTATTGCGGAGAGCCGCTCGATTAAGCAGTCATCGCTTTTGTCGGCAGGGCACACAACAGCGGTTGGCCGTGCGATGGCATATATGAAAAAGAATGCATATCTTACGGAATATATCCGAGGAATTGCCTACTATGACTTTTTGTGCGATTTGGAAGAGCATTTTGATGAGAGAAAGGAGAATTTGATTTCTGTTTTACAGGCATTGGCAAAGAAGGTTTTTGTAAAGGAGCGTCTGTCTGTCGATTTAACTTCTGGCAAAGAAGGCTTAAAACCGCTTGAAAATGGACTTTCACGGTTGATTGACCGGTTGCCGGATTCTGCGGAGGAAAAACTTCTAAAACCGGAATATTCGATGAAACCGATTGTAGGAAATGAGGGATTTAAGACGGCTGGAAAAGTGCAGTATGTGGCACGGGTCGGAAATTCTTCGGAAAAAGGAATTGCTTACAACGGTGTCAATAAGGTATTAAAAACAATTCTTGGATATGATTACTTGTGGAATGAAGTCCGCGTCAAAGGCGGCGCCTATGGTGTTATGTGTGCTTTTACAGATTTGGGAAATGGGTATATGGTATCGTACCGCGACCCGAACCTTGCAGAAACAAATGAAGTATTTGAAAAGGTACCGGCTTATCTGGAAGCTTTTGATGCTGATGAGCGCGATATGATGAAATATATTATTGGTACGGTTAGTGAGTTAGATACGCCATTAACACCGAGAGCCGAGGGACGGCGTTCGAGTCAGGCATGGCTTACCGACATTACCTTTGAGCAGATTCAAAAAGAGAGAGATGAGGTGCTTTCGGCAGACTGTGAACAGGTTCGCGAGGCTGCAAAAATGGTTTCCACGGTACTTAGTGATGGATATATTTGTGCAATCGGAAGCGAAGGAAAAGTGGAAGATGCAAAAGAGTTGTTTAATGAAATACGTGTTTTGAATTAGAAAGAAAATGGAGGATAAGATGGGACAGGAATTTAAATCAGGTTTTGTTACGTTAGTGGGCAGACCAAATGTGGGAAAATCTACGTTGATGAATCAAATGATTGGTCAGAAAATAGCGATTACTTCAAATAAACCGCAGACTACGAGAAACCGGATTCAGACGGTGTATCATGATGAGCGCGGACAGATCGTTTTTTTGGACACGCCGGGTATTCACAAGGCAAAAAATAAGCTTGGTGAATATATGGTAGGTGTGGCAGAAAAAACATTTTCAGAAGTTGACCTTGTGCTCTGGCTTGTTGAGGCAACAACATTTATCGGCAGAGGCGAGCGCTATATTGCAGAGGAGTTAAAACAGTCCAAAGCGCCGGTTATTCTTGTAATGAATAAAATTGATACGATTAAGAAAGACGAATTGTTAGAATGTATTGCTGCCTATAAAGATATGATGGAATTTGCAGAAATTATACCGGTTTCTGCGTGGACGGGCGAAAATGTCGATGAACTTATTACGACCATGTTTTCTTATCTGGAAGAGGGACCGGCATTTTACGATGAGGATACGATTACGGACCAGCCGGTGCGCCAGATTGTGGCGGAATTGATTCGCGAAAAAGCACTTCGTCTGCTTTCGGATGAAATTCCACACGGAATTGCTGTTGCCATTGACCAGATGAAAAACAGACCGGGAAAAAGAAATTTGATTGACATTGATGCTACTATTATCTGCGAGAGAAGTTCCCATAAGGGAATTATCATTGGAAAACAGGGCAGTATGCTCAAACGAATTGGAACCGATGCCAGAAGGGAAATTGAAGAATTTTTGCAGGCAAAGGTAAATCTGAAACTTTGGGTTAAGGTGAAAAAAGACTGGCGTGACAGTGATTTTCTTCTTAAGAATTTTGGCTATAAAGAAAAAGACTGATTACCAATATGTGTTAGCATAGCCGGTTTGGAATCGGGATATCCTATTGCTAGGGTGTAAAGCAATTTACATCCGGACAAAAGTATAAAAGCCGCAAAAGGACTGCGGCGAGGAGGAACGCAATGGGAAATGAAGCAAACTGGAATACATTTACACAGACGGGGAAAGTGTCTGATTATCTGGCGTATGTGAGGGAAGAAAAAGGAAGAAACGGATGGGAAAATGCAGCAAAGGAAGAGAGGGGAACACGTGAAAGAGAGAGTGACAGGAATGGTGCTTTCGGCAGCTACCATTGGTGAATACGACAAACGTGTTGTCCTTTTGACGAAAGAGCGGGGGCGCATCTCCGCCTTCGCCAGAGGGGCAAGGCGCCCCAGAAGTCCGCTGTCTGCTGCAACGGAACCGTTTACCTTTGGGGAGTTTTTTATTTATAGAGGACGGGATTCTTATAGCATAGAGCAGGTTGAGGTGGAAAATTATTTCCCGGAATTAAGGCAGAATCTGGAGCATTTATATCTGGCACTTTATTTTTGCGAGGTGGCAGATTATTTTACGAGGGAAGGAATGACAGCGAAGCATGAATTGAATCTTTTGTATTTGTCGCTGCGGGCGTTATCGGTGCCTTCTCTGCCGGAAGAACTGGTGCGTTACATATATGAATTCCGGATGTTAGCGATTGCCGGGGAGGCACCGCGTATTTTTGAGTGCATAAGGTGTGGGAAAACGGAAAATCTGCACCATTTTTATGTGGGGGATGCGGGCATTGTCTGCGATGAATGCTACGACGGAAAGACCGGTATTTTGTTGTCGGAAACTGCTATTTACACTTTGCAGAGGATTCTCTCCTCGCCGCTTCAAAAACTGTATACTTTTTCGGTCAGCGAGGCAGTGCTTTTCCAGCTAAAAGAAGTTGTCTCACGATATTTTAAGGCGCACACAGACCGTGTGTTTCACTCACTGGATATGTTGGATATAGAATTTTGATTCCTTATTTTTACCACTTACAAACGAAATAGAACCACTTACGGAAAATGGGTTTACAATCCATTTTCTTTTGCTATAATGGCATTACACACGAAGAGGGAGGCGATTATGAAGATTACCATTGAGTTGGATGAGAATCTGCCGGATGATGAAATAAGGATTCACTGCCGCCGGATGACTGAGGAACTGCAAAAAATTCAAGAGGCATTTGCATCCGGTCATACGGAGACAAAACGGCTGGTTCTTTATCAGGGAGATTTGGAGTGTTATGTGGATGTTTTGGATATTTTGTTTTTTGAAACCGAAGGAACAATAGTTCAGGTTCACACAAGAGATGAAATATATGAGACGAAACAGCGGCTCTACGAATTGGAGGAGATTCTTCCAAATCAATTTCTGCGTGTTTCCAAATCGACGATTGCCAATGTGTCGGAAATTTATTCGCTGCAAAAGAGTAATCTGTCGACAACGAGCTGTGCGGCATTTCGAAATTCCCATAAGCAGATTTTTGTATCCAGACATTACAGCAGAGTATTAAAAGAAAAATTAGTAGAAATGAGGATGAGATGATGAAAAAAAATTATTTTTGGGGCGTATTTTTAATCTTGGCGGGTGCCTATCTGGTTGTGAGTCAGCTTGGATACCTTCCGGCAGTAGGCGTATTTTCACTGTTGTTTACCGTTGTATGCATTGCCGTGATTGTGGCAAGTATTCCACATGTTCACTTTGGCGGAATTTTATTTCCACTTGCTTTTATCGCAATTATCTACGATAAACCGCTTGGAATCACGGCAATCACACCGTGGACAGTTTTACTGGCAGCCCTTCTATTGACGATTGGCCTGCACCTGATCTTTGGGCGTTTTCGGAAAAAAATAGTCCATCGCGGGCACTCTAAAAAAAGAGATGAATGGGACGAAGTCAAGGGTGAAAAACTCAATGGTGACGAACTGGATATTTCGTCAACTTTTGGCAGTGTCATCCGCTACATCACATCGGAAGATTTTCGCTATGCGGAAATAGATGCCAGTTTTGCAGGGGTTAAGGTGTATCTTGACCAGGCAAGAATCCCATCGGGAAATGCAACAATAAACATTGATTCATCATTTGCCGGTGTCGAACTTTTCGTACCAAAAGAGTGGCAGATTGTGAACCATGTAGAGAGCAGTTTTGGCGGAATTGATGAAAAAAATAACAGAAACGGCGAAGTCACGGCAACACTCACATTAGAGGGAAGCAATAACTTTGGTGGAATTACGATTTATTATGTGTAAGTAAAAGACCGTAGTTTCGCATGAGGGACCACTTTCGTTAGAGAACACACGTAACGGTGCGCAAGTCCCTCATGGCGAAATCTACGGTCTTTTTTGCTCCGCCCAGCACTCTCTCCCCTCTTTCCCCATTTGAGAAAATTATTTGCAGGAAATATTCCATGTTGGTCTTTGAGACTTCCAGTAATTCACTAAGAAAAGATTTGCATCGAGTGAGTTTTGAGTGCGTCAGCAGGTGGCACTGGTAGTTTCAGTGCTCCTGCTGTTACGCAACTCAACCAGGCGGGAGCCGTCCCACGAGATGCAAACTTTTCTTAGTAAATTACGGAAACCTCAAAAACAACCATGTAGAATATCCCCTGTAAACAGAAAATTCAACTGATTTTTAAATTCATTACCTCTTGCAATCCCTATTAAGCTGTGTTAAGATATGCACAAGCAGAAAGTCCAAACATTATCAGAAAAAGTCAAATAGTATAGAATCGAGAAAAAACTTCACTGCGAAATCACAAAAAACAAAATTGAAAAAGCAGGGAGGTTAGCATATGGGACATCTCCCTGAGAGGGAGGTATGTTACATGAGAAGACACATTGATTTTGACAAAATCGGTATTACCGATGATGTAATGTTTTGCACCGTTTTAAGCAATTCTGAGGATTGCAGAGAATTTTTACAGAGAATCATTTGCAGGATAAAAGGAAAACGATTTTTATTAACATAAACGGAAGTCGAGAAGATGTACCGGAGGAACTTGCACATCTTCTTGATTACCTGAAAACAAAGACTCCGACGGATGGATTTACCGAGCGATTAGAACAGCGTGTGCTGGAAATCCGCAGAGATACGGAATGGAGGGATGGTTATATGACGCTGGAAATGAAGATGGATGAGAAGTATGAGCAGGGGCGTGAGCAAGGATTGAAAGAAGGGATTACAAAGGGAATCCAGCAAGGGATAGAGCAAGGGATTGAGCAAGGAATCGAGCAGGGAATCGAACAGGGAATCGAATTAGGAATTGGTCAGGGTCTGCGTGTACAGATTCAGAAGAAATTAAATAAAGGAAAGTCAATTTCACAAATTGCGGACGAGTGTGAAGAATCAGAAGATACCATTCGCAAAATTATAAGCGAAAAGGGTATTAGTGAATAGAAAATGCTTGACAAAAGGCTTAAAACGAGGTATGATAATCGAGTGAGTGCGAAAAACACTTACTTGTAGGGGCATAGTTCATCGGTAGAATAAGAGTCTCCAAAACTCCAGAGCTGGGTTCGATTCCTAGTGCCCCTGTTATTTATAGAGAAGGCTGCGCAGAGATGCGTGGCCTTTTTTGTGACAAACCTGTCAGCTATAGTGAGTGTCAGGCGAAAAGATGACATACAAAAAGTATGAGACTGGCAGAATAGGAGGCAGTACAAAATGAAACGTAGGATAATCGCACTCATCCTTGTTATGGGATTGCTTGCAGGAATGGGGGTGGATGGGAAAATGGTTTTGGCGGCGGATAGTACACCGGCCGGACAAACGAAAGAAATTGCAAAGATAGAAGTTGTTGATACGGAAATCGAACTTCCTTATAAAAGTACATTTACTAAGGAAAATGTTGTTATCAAAGTGACTTATGAGGATGCAACAGAGCAGCTTGTGCATCCGGAGAAGATGACGGCTGTCGATACGACGAAGATTGGTGAGCAGCAATTAGAATTGTCCTATCAGGACAAGACGATAAACTATACGGTTCGTATTGTTCCAAGACAGGTGACCGGGCTGAGGAGGAAAGAGACAACTAAGAAAAAAGCAGTGATTGAGTGGAATGCGCTGGCGGAAAGTGCAGAGTATGAAATTTTTACTTCGTCAAAGGAGACGAGTAGTTTTTCACTCCTGAAGAGTACGACAAAAACCAGTTACGAATTTACAAATTTAAAAGAAGGACAGATTTTATATGTAAAAATTCGTGCCGGTGTGAGTGGGTATTATGGAAAAGAATCCGAAGTCCTGCTTGTAGCTCTGCAGCCTGGTGAAGTGACAAAAATTACTGCAACAAAAAATGTAAAGACAAAGATAACGCTTGCGTGGGAGCCAGTCAGTGGAGCCACCGGTTATCAGATTTATTATCGTAAATCGACTTCAAAAGAAAGTATTTTGGCAGGTAATACGATAGAGACGACATTTGATGTGACAGGACTTTCCGTCGGAAAGGACTATTATTTTACGATTGTTGCGTATGCCGGTGATGTGGATAATCCGGGCGAACCGTCAGAGGAAGTATTGTTTGGTACGGCACCATCGATACCAAGTATTTCAAAAATCAAAGGTGGTGATAAGCGGATTAAGGTCAAATGGAGCAAAGGAACCGGAGCAGATTATTTTAATATTTATTATTCAATCGGCTTCCGGTTACAAGGCAGTAGTCAAAGTGCTCGCAGACGAGTCGAAAATCCGTGGTATAGACGGATTAAAGAAGAATACAAAATACTATGTAAAAATCGAAGCAGTGCGAACCGTGTCCGGGATTACGATGAGTTCGGTTTCAACGGTAAAAAGTATCAAAACTGCTTCTAAAAAAGTGAAAGCGACGAGTATATCAGCCAAGTTTTTTAAAACGAAAAAAGCGTTTAAAAAATCAGCGGCTTATAAAAAATATAAAGCCTTCAAAAAACGAGTTTCTTATGCAAAGAGTTATGTGATTCCGGGACTTGTTGGAACAAATGTGGGGGGCTTTTATGCGACACGTATGGTCCCTCAGAGTGTGACATTTGCCGGAAATTATCTGCTGATTTCTGCATATGATTACACGAAAAAACAGGAATCGGTTATTTATGTGATGAACAAAACAACAAGAAAGTATATTACGACCATTGTTCTGCCACATACCGGGCATGTGGGCGGCATCACCTTTGATGGCGAGAATGTCTGGGTGACATACGGTAAAAATTTGCAGAGTTTTAAGTTTAATCAGGTTCAGGCAGCAGTTTTATCCGGCAGGCCGTATTACGAGATTTACCGGTTTGCTTCCGTTGTAAAAATGCCGGAAACGATGTCTTACGTTACCTATTACAATAACCGAATCTGGGCAGCAGCGTACAGCGAATTCTCCTCAAAATATATGTACGGTTATACCATTCAGAATAAATCCGCAGCGCCATCTCTTACTTACACAAACCGGATTCTTATGCCGAACCGGACACAGGGAGTTGTGTTTACTACATCAGGGAAAATGATTGTTTCCCGCTCCTGTCAGACCAAAAAGGGACGCAGAGGTTTTATGTCGCAGTTAGAAACGTATCAGCCGACATGGGATTACGCCAAACTGTCGATTAAGAAAAACAAAAAGAAAAAGACCGTTAAAATGCCTCCGATGAATGAAGGAATTGCGATTGACGGAGCTTACACGTATGTGATTTATGAGTCACCGGCCTTTTATGAATGTCAAGCAAAACTTGACCGGGTGACAGCATTTAAAACAAGTAAAATAAGCTAATAGAGCAAGGGAGCAGAGCATTCGTAATAAAAAGTATATCAAGATTACTTTACTGGATAAGGCAGAACCAATTGTACAAACCGGCATAAGGACACAAAAATAATTTGCAAAGAATGTTTTTAGTGGAGTAACAAAGGAGAAAATAGATATGTGCAAAGAGGTGTTTAATAAGATTTGTGCCAATGCAGATGAATGTTAAAAAAATATAAGGAGTTAATTGAAGAGCAGGAACAACGATAAGCCTCGTATATCAGATATAATGGAGGCAGTATTTGACGCTGGATATTTGCTGTTTGATTTGGCTCCGGGAATTGAAATAATGGGGTTCCCCTTTTGACGATTTTGCGTTATAATAATAACGATTGCCGTGCAAAAGGGGACTTTTGCATTTGAAAATGATTTGAGAAAAAGGAGTTGTAAGAATATGAGAGGACCCGCAGCACCGAAGGATCCGGTTGAAAAAAGACCATGTTTATATGTTGTTTTAGATAAGACAATTTCCGGTTCGAAAGACCCGGAGGGCATAATTCGTGATTATGTGTTCTTAGAGGGAAGATTAAGAGATCAGGTGAAATTTACATCAGGAGATATTGATGTAGAATTGCTGGATATGCTCCCGAGGATGGAGACATTCCGCAAACTGGTTCACAGTGTTGGTGTCAGCATCAAGGCGGAAGACCCGGCAGATAAAGAAAAGGAAGTTGAGTTCCAGTTCCAGTGTTATGGAAAAACGGATAAATACACGACAGGAACTGTGATGGAAGCGACAATTCCATGTACGGGAGAAGAAATGGTTCTTCCGGTAGATGCCTACCCGGTAAATGAGGATGATGACTGCTTTGGCTCCTTTAATTTTATTTTCCCGGAAGAAAATAAAAATATGGATTTGACAGTCAAATTTTATGTAAATGATGGCTATGAAGTGCCGGAAATTCAAGTTGATCCGCCGATTAATTTTGATTCGCCGGAGTATCAGGATATGATTGAAAACTCGCTTGTGTCGACAGGAAACAATTATCGTTTGAAAAAGGTGATTGAAAAATGTAAACGTGGCGAGGATGTGACGATTGCTTATATTGGAGGTTCGATTACACAGGGAGCCGGCGGAAAGCCAATCAACACGATGTGTTATGCTTACCGTTCTTATGACGCATTTTGCAAGTTGTTTTCACCTTGCGATGGAAAAAATGTGCACTATGTAAAGGCCGGTGTCGGTGGAACTCCATCCGAACTTGGTATGGTGCGTTATGATTTGGATGTTACAAAAAATGGAGAGATTACGCCGGATTTGGTAGTGGTTGAATTTGCGGTAAATGACGAGGGTGATGAGACACAGGGTGTCAGTTTTGAGAGTCTTGTGATGAAAGTTCTTCAGGCTGAAAATGCACCGGCAGTGTTATTGAATTTTGCAGTATTTATGAATGACTGGAATTTGCAAGAGCGATTGCAGCCAATCGGTGAGCGCTATGAACTGCCGATGGTTAGTGTAAAAGATGCCGTTGTTCCGCAGTTTGAAAAAAGTCATATAATTACAAAGAGACAGTTCTTCTATGATATTTACCATCCAACGAATGACGGACACCGTATTATGGCAGACTGCATTGCAAATTTGTTTGAAAAGGTAGACAAAGAGGAGATGGCAGAGCAGGATATTTCTCTTGACAAAGAGCCGGTTTATGGCACACAGTTTAAGGATTTGATTCGCTTTGACCGCACAAATGCAGAAGATTTTGCAGTGATTGTACAGAATGGGTATGATGCAAAAGATACAGATATCCAGTATGTAGAGCGTGATATGGATTTAAATGGTTCACCGGAGTTTGCTGACAACTGGATGAATGACGGTTCTGTAACAGGGGCAGAATTTAGGATGACGATTACTTGTAAAAATTTAGTGGCGGTCATCAAAGATTCCGGTTCGTCCGAATTTGGTACGGCTGATATTTTAGTTGATGGCAATGTGGTAAAACAGATTAACCCACTCGATAATGGATGGGCACACTGTAATCCGCAGATTTTAATTGATGAAAAAGAGAGCAAAAAACACGAAGTCGTATTCCGCATGAAAGAAGGCGACGAGGCGAAGAAATTTACAATACTTGGTTTTGGAGTGACACGGTAAATGAAGAAATATGAATTGCTGGCGACTGATGGGCGTGCGCGCAGAGGTCGTTTCACGACACCGCATGGCGTAATTGAGACGCCGGTGTTTATGAATGTAGGAACGGTGGCTGCGATTAAGGGAGCAGTTTCTACGATGGATTTACACGATATCCATACGCAGGTTGAATTGTCAAATACGTATCATCTGCATGTGAGACCGGGTGATGACGTGATAAAAAAAATGGGTGGTCTTCATAAGTTTATGAATTGGGACAAGCCGATTTTGACAGATTCGGGCGGATTTCAGGTGTTTTCCTTAGCCGGACTTAGAAAAATCAAAGAAGAGGGCGTGCATTTTAATTCACATATTGATGGACGTAAAATTTTCATGGGACCGGAGGAAAGTATGCAGATTCAGTCGAATCTCGCGTCAACGATTGCGATGGCATTTGATGAGTGTCCACCGCATCCGGCTACGCGTGAATATATGCAGAATTCGGTTGATCGAACGACGCGGTGGCTGCGCCGTTGTAAGGCAGAGATGGAGCGGTTAAATGCCCTTCCGGATACGATTAATAAGGAGCAGATGCTTTTTGGTATTGACCAGGGCGGAACTTTTGAAGATATCCGTATTAATCACGCAAGAGCAATCCGCGAACTGGATTTGGATGGTTATGCGATTGGTGGTTTGGCAGTCGGTGAAACGCATGAGCAGATGTATCACATTTTGGATGTTACGGTGCCGGAACTGCCACAGGATAAACCCATTTATCTGATGGGGGTTGGTACACCACAGAATATTTTAGAAGCTGTAGAGAGGGGTGTTGATTTCTTTGACTGTGTATATCCGGCGAGAAATGGACGACACGGACATGCTTACACAAACCATGGCAAGATGAATCTGCAGAATAAAAAGTATGAACTGGATGACCGTCCAATTGAGGTCGGATGCGGATGTCCTGCCTGCCGACACTACAGCAGGGCGTATATCAGGCATCTTTTGAAGGCAAAGGAAATGCTTGGTCTGCGATTATTAGTCTTGCATAATTTGTATTTTTATAATACAATGATGGAAGAAATTCGCGAAGCCATTGAGCAACAGCGTTTTTCAGCCTATAAAAAAGAGAAGCTGGAACGTATGGAGTCCGGCTCCAATCAGTAGACCAGGAGGAAAAGTTTCATGAGCGGAATAGCTATGATATTAGTGTATGTGGTGATCATCGGAGGATTTTATCTGATCGCGATCCGTCCACAGAAGAAAAGAGAAAAAGCACATCAGGCATTAGTTGACAGCGTAGAGGTAGGAGACAGTATTCTTACTACCAGCGGTTTTTACGGGGTTGTCATTGATATGACCGATGAAGTTGTGATCGTAGAATTTGGAAATAATAAAAACTGCCGCATTCCGATGCAGCGTGCAGCCATTGTAGAAGTAGACAAAGGCGAGGAAAACTAGGATTTGTAAAGCAGAGAGCGGAGACGGGACAGCCGGCTGACAGCCGGTGGTCTCAGGTTCCGCTTTTTTACTGTATATAAGAATATAAATGGTAAAGGAGAACAGGATGAAGGAAAGATTGTTACAGGAATTTGAGACGATCTATGGGGACAGTAAAAGGTGTCATGTTTATTTTGCTCCGGGCAGAGTCAATCTCATCGGAGAGCATATTGATTACAGCGGCGGATATGTAATGCCGTGTGCCCTGACCATGGGAACTTATGGAGTTGCCAGAAAAAGAGAGGATAGAAAACTTTGCTTTAGTTCTCTGAACATGGACAAAGTGATAGTAGAAAAGTCTCTGGATGAGATAAAGCCGGATCCGGACAATGACTGGACCAATTATCTTCTGGGAGTGATTGCTGCATTTGCAAAAGAAGGATATGAGATAGGGCAGGGACTGGATCTCATGTTGTACGGCACGATCCCAAGTGGTGCAGGACTGTCATCTTCTGCTTCTGTAGAAGTGCTGATGGGATTCGTCCTGAAAGAATTGTTTGGACTGGATGTATCCGGTCAGCGGCTGGCATTAGCCGGCCAGTGGGCAGAACATGAATACTGCGGTGTCAACTGCGGGATCATGGATCAGTTTGCTGTAGCCATGGGCAAGAAAGACCATGCGGTATATCTCAATACAGGAGATTTATCTTATGAATATGTGCCGGTGGAATTAAAAGGTGTGAAACTGGTGTTGGCCAACAGCAACAAAAAGCAAGGCCATCCGGGATGAGGACTGCAGACGCCGTGCCAGACATGCTGTGATGGAAAATGCCCGGACAAAAAAAGCGGTAGAAGTGCTGAAGCAGGGGGATATAGAGGCTTTTGGCAGGCTGCTAAATGAGTCTCACAAGTCTTTGTCACAGGATTATGAAGTGACCGGCGAAGAGATGGATGCCCTGGCGGAAGCAGCCTGGGAACAGCCCGGTGTGTATGGCTCCCGTATGACCGGAGGCGGTTTTGGAGGCTGCACGGTTAGTCTGGTAAGGGAAGAAGATGTGCCGTCTTTTATAGAAAACACAGGAAAGAGA